>Ga0210059_1002170_pt1 | contig 30439 bp, 24 predicted proteins | sample Ectturendosymbi2_FD_188042 | JGI IMG/M metagenome (GOLD analysis project Ga0210059, IMG submission 188042) | Ecteinascidia turbinata endosymbiont from Florida, USA - Sample 2 (SPAdes) (version 2) | ecosystem: Host-associated > Tunicates > Ascidians > Unclassified | place: Key West, Florida...
CTCGTTTTAACTTTTAATTTACTTGGACTGAAGATGCCGTATGGCGAAATCGATTTCCATTAAATAACATCAATGCGTGCTGATTTTTGTTACTGGTGCAGTGTGCACAGACAGTGCTTAAGTTGAAGATATGGGTAGACAAGAATCGCCGCAGTTCATAGAAAGGAAGACACAGGTTGATACTGATGCTCAAGGAACAAGTAGAGCTTCCAAGTACATCAGAAATTTCTCTCAAAACATCAGAAGTGGTAACACTGATGCATATCATCCTCGTGTGCACATCAGGAAGGTCCCAGTTTTGTGACGTATAAATTACACATCAATCGACACTATTGATAGTTTAAATGCCAAGTTTGTCTCCACGCTGGCAGAGCACGGTAACACGCAGCTCTTGTTATATATGGTAGTACAAACCATGTAGAAATGAAGAAAGCTGCTCAATATTTCTCAAATCTCGAAAATTCATAGCCGCTTGGTTTGTTAAAAAATGTGTTGCTACGCCTTGTGGTACTGTCAAAGAACATTCTGCAATGCACCCAAACTCGACTTACAATGTTGGTGAAAAACTAAGAAAATAAACATCAATATTCGATGCGAAGATTTTATAACTATTAGCCTGATATCACATGCATCAAAGGTTGTGTTGAGCATCTTGGCTAAACGTATAGAAAGTAAATCAGAAGAATTTTTGGGAAAAGATCAGTTTGGCTTTCGTAGCGAAAGAGGCACAAGAGATGCAATTGGAGTTATGAGGTGTCTGTCTGAGAGAAGCATTGAATTCAACCAAGATCTCTACGTGTGCTTTATAGACTACGAGAAGGCATTTGATCGCGTCAACTGGAGAAAATTGATGGAGATATTGCATAACAGTGGTGAGATTGGTGGGACAGAAGACTTATAGCAATGTTGTATATGAGTCAAACAGCTGCAGTAAGATTGAATTATGAACTGACTAAACCTAGTGAAGTTGGAAGAGGAGTCCGGCAAGGTTGTCTGATTTCACCAACACTGTTCAATGTTTATGCGGAAGCCATGATGAAGGAAGCATTGGATGATTTAAAAGAAGGAATATGTGTTGGAGGCGAATTAGTGCAATCTGTCCGGTATGCGGATGATCAAGCTATGACTGCTAACACGGAAAAAGGTTTACAAAAAATTTTGGATGAAACAAACAAAGTAGTAAAGAAATATGGCATGAAAATAAACATCAAATAGACAAAAGTTATGAAGATTGGAAGAAAACCCAGTACTATAAAGTTAACTGTGGACGGAGAAATACTGCAACAGGTGGAAGAATTTAAATATCTGGGTAGCATTCTTTCATCATCTGGATACTCAGAAAAGGATATCCGTGTTAGGATAGAAATGGAAAAGAGTGCTTTTAATAAACTAAAAAAGCTACTCACAAAAGGATTAAAACTTGAGGTAAAGAAAAGATTGGTTAAGACCTTGGTGTGGAGTGTGGCCATGTATGGATCAGAAACTTGGACCATAAAAAAGGCTGATGCTACAAGGCTGGAAGCATTTGAAATATGGGTCTGGAGAAGATTGGTGAAGATGAAATTGACAGATAAGAAAAGCAATGCAGAGGTCCTTAATCTTGTAAAGGAAAAAAAGAGTTTGTTAGCGGAAATTAGGAAAAGAAAAAGGAGGTGTATTGGTCATATTCTGAGACACGAGGATATGCTGCGCACTGTGCTGGAAGGTAGAATGAAGGGAAAACTCCCAAGACGAAGGAAAATAATTAAAATGGTAGATGATATCATGACTGGCACTTATGCACAAATGAACAGAAGAGCTGAGGATAGAGAAGAATGGCGGAGGGATGTCATGAGAGACCTGCCGTAAGGCAGATTACCTTGATGATGATGATGCTGATTGCTAAGGGGGGGAGGGGCTTGAACCCCTTCAGGCTCCCCTGGCTGCGCCTTTGTGTTTTATGTTATGGTCATCATTGATGATAACCCCGTTTCACACAGAAGTATTTTGAAGAGGTATAATAACTTCAAATGCACTCTTCGACAGCTTTGGAAACTCTTCGCCCAATCCACACCAAAATTTAGAAAAGTCACAGTTGAAAGATATTAATTTGGAATAAAGCATTGTTTCACATTGAAGATCAATCAGTTCATCTTTATAAAGCACTTTGAAAAGATGAGCCTGAGCCCTGATAACATTTACGCGTCCAGTTACAATGTTACTTGTTTCAAAACTAGTTTCAAAATTTCTGGAAGGGCTTTACTCGCCAGTGCATGTCGATGAAGAACACAAGGGGTAGAAATGACGTGCACTTGTTTATTCACCAGAGTTGTAAAACCTGACTTCACTGAGCATAGGAAAAGCGCCGTCTGTGCATAACGAGCCAACGTGATTCCACGAGTTTATTGTGTTGAAAGAAATTATTCATTTTTCCTGATCATCAGTCACTTTGCTATTCGTGTCTAGACTTTCGCACATCAAGAACTCAATTTTTCAACTCAACCGCATGTAGGCTATATATCGACAGTAAACCAAAAAATACGTGCAGCTCTACAGGTCAGTTGACTCATTTAGCTGAAGGGTGACTCTTGCCTTATTGCTTCGAATTTAATCTGCTGCGTGATCTAAAATATCACAAAACGTAACACTTATACGGCAATAACTGTATGGTTTAATAAATAAATTTTCTTCCAATCGTATGATTCTAGAAAAGTTTTCTTCTTCGACATAATGACTGAGAATGTTGAAACCTGCGCATGTTAATTCATGAATAACTCAGTCACTAAAAAGATCAAAAAAGCTGTCCACTGTCCAGCCTGGTTCCCCTTTCAAAACAGATCTGCTCATAACAGACCATTCGAAACGGACCACGTTCATAACAGACCCGCTCATAACAGGCGTGTTCATAACAACCTTCATAACGGGTCAGTTATATGAACGTGGTGTGTTATGAACGTTCTGTTATGAACGGTTCTGTTATGAACAAACACCGTCCAGTCTGTAGCATGCTGTGAAAAGAAGAATGGCGCTAGAGTCTGACCACTGTGAAAGCAGTGAAATTTGTTACACAATGGAGGAATTTTTAGTTCTGAAAGAGCTGCAATCTCCGTTTTCGTACAAACTCCAAAAGAAGTCGTGAACAGAAGCAATGTTGCGCTTGGTAGTCGAAATGTGTAAAGCTGAAATAAAATGAGAAAACTTATCACTAAGCATAACTCTGAATCATAATCTCAGGTGCAACATCTCCAGTTTGTGTGATATATCCATAAACCTACTTCGTAACAATACCTTATGACGCCTGGCACTAAGCCTCTCATCAATCTACGAACAAAAAAATGCTGGATGTACTTTCATGCTTTGTCCTGTAACCAACTCGCCTAAATTCTGGACATTGCATTTTGTAAAAATTAATAAAAATGTACGTTTGCTATAACTTATGATTCAGTAAATTTACCCCCTAGAAAGTTGAAATTTACCCCTGGGGTAAATTTACCCCAGGTTAAAAACCACTGGGCTATACCGAACGAAGGACGTTCATTAATATGTGATAGGCCCATCAACAAACGAAGCAGGGAGGCAATAACTCAGTGGTAAAGTGTCCGCCTCTCAATCGGAAGGTTGAGTGTTCGATCCACAGCCAATGAGTAAATTGCCGTGGCGCTCCGTGGACAAAAGCGTTCACCTTAACCGCCTCGGCAAGAAGCACAATTCAGGCTTCGGCCTGACGCCAATTGCCGTCACCAAAATTAACAAAAAACCGAAGCAGAGTAGTCTATCTTACGGTCTACGGAAGACCTGCAGAACTGCGCAGAAATACCACGTTTACCCTACAACCAGGGCCGGATTTAACTGATGCGAGGCTGTAGGCTAATCCACTTGCGAGGGCCCCTCGCCCACTGTTACGAGGAAACAATGGAAAAGCGCTATTCAGTTTGAGCTTAGCCGAAAATGACGATATTGACGCTCTAAATGCGGGCCTTGGGTCAATAAAAAATTATACATCATTGCTAGAGTGCCCCACGATCACTACGCCTATTGCTGCCTTCGACGTAAAAGCGTTCAATGACACGGAATAGTAGCAATCAAGGGCGTACGCAAGGAGAGGGTTGGGGTTAAAACCCCCTCCCTTGAGCTTGATGTTTTACAAAGATGTTTTACAAAAAAACAAAAAATACCTGCACAAAAGAGATTAATTGTTTTCGCATGCTGTTTGCTTGTTAATTTGTCGAATTGATGCAAATGCCATGGAATGAATTTGCATGCAAATTTCAAGTAACATTGCAAATGGGCCAGAAAGTGATAATTAGGTTTTGAGTCATCGTCTGCGTCCAAAAACCATCTCACCACTTTTTGCAGACCTTTCGTCCACTACGCATATTTAAAATTGTGTTCCGCGATAGTTCACGTTATCCGAAACAATTGTCTTCATTTTGTTTGCTAAGGCTAATCAGCGCAAGCGCTGACCGCATTGGTTACGCTACTAATTTCTGTAGCATGGTAGTACTGTTGCACGAGCTCAAAAACACCAGTTTTTAACAGAGAAGTATTCAGGCATTTGATGATGTCACAGTAGGGAAAAAAGAAAACTAAAAATTGCTGGACTTCTATACATAACAAAAATCGAAATTTTTCTTGCGTACTTTATGCGCATTCTCAATTCTTGTGTAGTTTAGCAAGATTCGATCTTGCAAACCGAGGTGTGCGTCAGACAGCCCAGCCGCACGCTTTCTGTGCTCCACGGCTTGTATTCGACAAGACATCAGTACAGCCTCATTTTGCAGTTGTAAATTGCTCTGACGCAGTGATGAGCGTGTTTTACTCCCCTGTTTTAACGCGCAGCCTGATATTTTTGCAGTTATGAACTGCTGTGTCATAGCGTTGAGTGTATTTTCCTCCGATATTCTAGCCTGGAGCGCTGATAATAATTTATATTCAATTCAATGACACATAAATTAAGGGGAGTGCGTCTAGACGAATAAGCACATTATGTCAATGAACTTCGCCAAAACGTTGGTTTGGAAACATGAAAATGACGTCATATTGTGACGTCACAAACAGCGCACACTAAATACAAATGACCACCACATGCCACTGAATGAACCCCCCCAATGAAAATTTTATGCGTACGCCACTGGTAGCAATCGTACTTGGCTGGCAGGAACAGGATTATTAATTTTTGCAGGCAAACCAACCGAAAACATCACGGTTAAATATCTAACAAAACACATGGCCTACATTTTTTATAAGTTTTCCATCTGTTTTTTCTTATCTGTGCTCTAAAAACCATACACACTGCACATACGTCAGGCGGCATAAAGACGTTAAAGCTCAGCGTGAGAACTACGTTGCGACTCGCTTGCCACGGCTGTAAAAATCTCAAAAATCTCTCACACACAACAAAACTTGTCAAATAAAACGCACCCAAATGATTGCAACTGCTAGATTAATGATTCACGTGTTTGTTACTTTTTCACACTGCTAAGCATCGAACGCAACTAAACTGTCGTGGGAAAGGATGTGAGGTTTAAACCAGAACCGTCGCCAAAAATTTTCAATAGGGATCTTTACATTTGCGCAGGGGAACTTGACATTCTGAAAAATTGATAAAATCTCCACTAGTTTATGGTGTTTCATATTTAAATTTGGAGGGGCTGAGCCCACCAATGCTTCCCAGTGGCGACGTGACTGGTTTAAACTTCCCTTATGCTGTCATAATTGAAATACTTACAAAAAGCTACAATCGTCGAATCAAGTAAGGCTGAACAGAGCCCAGTACAGGGGCGGATCCAGGGGGCGATTGGAGCGATAGCCCCCCCAAAACCTACGAAAGTAATTTTATTAACCATGATTTTGTACAATTCGGAAAAACAGCAGTCGCGATGTAAGGCCATTTTGCTGTGCAATATTTTGTCACAGCAGTGTTGTGAAGTATACTTCATCTCTCTTACAGTAGCTAGTAGGGTTGCCAGATGCGGTTTGTAAAAATACCGGCCATTATTTCAATAGTGGCAGATGCATGCTGTGTCGTAATTCAGAAGTGCATATTTAATAGCACGGAATTCTCGAACAACATTTTGTAAAAAAAACGCTTTTTGTCAGTATATTATTTGTCATAGTATTTTCTTTTCAATTTCATGAAGCTCCCACAATCCTTGGTTTAAAAAAATTCAAACTGTGTATAAACGTATGCTTTGTGAGCAGAGTCTTTAGCCCTGTGCTAAGCATTAGGAAACAAACCAACTTTAAATAAAAAAAAGCTAACTTTAGTGTTTTGATGTGAACGGAGGCGTTTTCTTAAACTCACAAAAAATGGCGTTTGTAAAAATCCTTTTTTAAATGTTGCATATCAACTTCTGAAGTGAACATCTTTCCATACAATTTCATGGTATATTTGCTTTTCCATGATAGGCTAATATTGTCTGTATTAATGATATTGTAACTTTCATGGTCGTTACCTGCATGAACACCATATAATACAACTAATAAGTTCTTGCTTGCAACATTCAGTTCAGTCTGCAACAATCGTTTTCTAGCTCACCTGAAGCTCTTCAAAAGTTTTCTCAGTACCTTCTGAAACACTGAGACTGACTGATACATGACCTCCCAGTTGATTCGCTGGCCATGGAACCAGTTATACTAACGCTGATGACGCAATGTGTCTGTTCAATGCAGCTAGCGTGATTGTGAAAGTAAAGTGATTGCTATTATTTTTTTAAAGATTAACATTGTTTATCATCAAAAAAATAAGAAACCAAGGCGTGCTCTAATTTTGGTTGTTAGAGCACTGCGCATTCAAACACAGCCTTCAGCATTGGCGATAGCAACAATAATAGAGCTAAAAACGTTTTCCGAGAGAATTATCTTTGTACATTTAATCACATTAGCAATAAAAACTGCTTTATAGAAAAAGAAACTTAAGAAAACACTCAATCAACGAAAAGTGCGCCACACATTTTGATCTCCAACTACCACCCAGTGTTTATAATTCAAGCAAAAACTGCAAAATGTCACAAGGTTAAGCCAATTACTTCAGGCTGCTTAAATTTGCATACGTCGCATTTTATATCGCAGGGAAAAAAATTAATGAAATATGGGTGCATAGATGCATACGTAAAGAAAGCAGAAAAACTAAGAAGACTAATGATGAGAAAGTTGGCTAACAAGCAGAAAAATCAAGGCTCATACTAGAGAATTAAAATTAGGACCCATTTCAGTTTGTGTTTCAGTGTGATGTTCAAGATACTTTATTATTCCGTATATCTAATGAGCACAAAACATGATCTTTTTTATTTGAAATTGTTGTGAGCAAATTTGAGGGGAAGAAAGGGCGACACTTTTGCAGTCGGACCCGTGCGACACAGCCTCGCTATGCTACTGAATACAGCAGTTCAGACAACAACCCCACCTAATCCGGTTTCACAGTTAAAATTTAAAAAAAAATTGCTCATACAAATCACGTTTTCGGCGAAGCAGGATGGTAAGTAAGACAAAACAGACGAACAAGGAAAACAAAAAGACAATGAATATTAAGCCACGCCCTAAGTAATAATCTGCCATTATGTTGGCCTTAAATATTCGGCCGGCCTTAATGAACTTCGCTGAAGGAACTGTCTTGACAAGATTCAGTACGAGAGTTATTATACTGTAATTTCAAAAGTTCTGGGTTATTTGTGCAGTTACTGCAAATTATTTAGTTTCAAAATACCGGCTTCAGGCACTGATTTTTAAAATACCGGCTTTTTACCGGCCTCTGCTAATTTGGCAGTAAAATACCGCCCAGGCCGGTGAAATACCGGCCATCTGGCAACCCCAGTAGCGAGCCCGTAATGAGACTTTTCCACCAAATAAATGTTACCGAAATCGTCCCCCTTAACCTTACTGGTTGGATTCGCCCTTGGCCCAGCAAACAATTAAAAAGGTTTTGTCCTGGCCTTCTTCATGACAAAATGATTTAGGAATTCAGTAAAATTTGTTTGCCTAAGTTTGCCACTTTTAATGCATCGAATACTTAATGTGGGCAACCTCTCCTGGAACATTGGCCCTTCAATTCATTTTTAATTTTTTGAATCTTGAAAAAGACCTTTCTCTTGAGCAATTAGTGACCATCAAGCTAAGAAATAAGAGTCCGCGTGGTTAGATAAACTAAAATCCACTAATTTAAGGCAACAGACCCAAACGCACTTTTGTCATTTTCTTGCTGTTACCCTTTTCTTTGTCTTTTTGGGGTACAGTTCTGTGGTTGCCGTTTGGCAAAGTGACATTTGCTTGCTATTCAAGCTCTTTAAGATCTTCTCTGATTTGCTTAGCATGGGAGCAGTACAAACTTGCGGAAGTACTCACTAGCAATCTGATTTTTGAATGACTTGTTAAAGAAAACTAAAATGGAAAAAATCACATCTAAAAATACCAAACGAGCTTTACGTAATAGAAACGCTAACAAAACTACAGTGTTGCTCAGAATATGCAACTATGGTTTTATTGTAGGATACTGCTGCTAGCCCTACACATAGCGCTTATCTGCAGTACAACCTTAAGCTTTGATCAGGTGCATTTCAAACATAAACAGCCGCAAGTTTTTTCGACTGATTTACACGTAACAATCGGCATGATTCAGCAAATACAGGACGCAGCCAACACGCTTTGGGTATATCGACCCAATAGTCGGCATGCAGCTGGACCAACGGTCATATTAGGATACATGAAAACTCGTTGAAAGACTGGCGTTGTCAACACGGTATCTGATTAGGTGAATAACACTAAATTTCCATTCAAGTACTGTCGGTGCACAAGTAACAAAAATCAGCACGCATAGATGTTATTTAATGGAAATCGATTTCGTCATACGGCATCTTCAGTCCAAGTAAAAAGGTAAAAATGGGTGGAAGTACGCAAAGCAGTGATTATTACGAAACAAAGACAGTGGTTGCGTGAAAAACATATTGAGCTAGCGTTGACAGTACCGTAAATACAGTCAACAATACTAAATTTCATGAATAATTAAAACATAAAATTTTGATGAATGTTTATGGAACTGATCATATAGTGGCAATTGACTAAGCGTACCACAGTTTGTTGGAGTCCCCCTTGGATCTTGAGGCCCTAGGCTTAAGCCTACATAGCCTATTGGTACATCCGGCCCTGCCTACAGCATGCGCACTAACCAATTCTTTCGCCGGTTTGTTTACAGGTTTCAGTAAAGGCGAGGGCAAGAGTGACGGAGATAATGAGTTGGCCAATCGGCTATCTATTTTTATGTTGAAACCCCTGCATTCATAAATATCGTTTACCATCATTGTAAGGTTATCTTTTCAAAAAACCTCCTTGCTGGTTTCATCAGATTATCCAACTGAAATTTACTGGAGTCATGTACGAGAATGAAAAGCGCCGAAAGAATTCTTTTTTCAAAAAGATCACTACTTGTTCAAACATTCCAAAAATTTTAAAGATCGGCTTCCTTACAACTCAAAACATATTTTTGAACTTTCGTTTCCAGACCTGAAACAGTACAGTACGGTACCCTACTGACTGTAACATTTCAGAAAAATGTGCTATTTCATCTATTCAACGACCCTGAAATTATCAAGTCTTGATGAACTAGCGTTGTTACGTCACAGAGAACAAAGAAGAGCATTTGAAAATGTGAGACAATGATTATGCAAATGTAGTCTTGCCCAGGTGCGTAACTGTTTATGAGGTGTGCAAGTGGTTTGCTGTGGTCAGTTATCAGCACAGCATTGTTTTATCGGAGACCCGCGTTCCTTACTTGTTTGAGTTAATCCATGTCTCCTATAGCATGGCCGCCAAATTAACTGCACCAATTGCAAACCCAAGTGATATCTACGCAGATGAAGTGCTGAAATGCATCAGAGACACCTTGAAGAAAAAAAGTGGGGAAATCTGTAAGTGCAAGATTGACTGTTTGATATCCTGTGTGCATGTCAACTGTGGCGGGTGTGACCGCACTTCCACATCAGAGTTTTCCATTGTAACTCGCTTGTATGCATGTGCGGAGGTGTACGAAAGGCATATGAGAGGAAGTAGAGCAGACAGGGAACTTGTCAGGTCGTTTGCTAAGCTTCTGTTGCCAGGTTGGCATTTTTCAGACCGAATTCCAAAAACTTGGACTTTTTGAAAGTGGTTTGGCATGAAAAAATGGTGTTTGACGTGTACGTCATAGCTTGGCATTTTTTTGGCCTTTTTTGATGGTGTTGGCATGAAAAAACATTGTTTGGCATTTTTTAAAACCACTGGCTCAGTTACCGCTATAGGCTTGGAGTTATAACGTTCTCTCAGGACATAGGTCCTCTCTTATCTACTTTTGTGTAAAAGCATGTAATTTACTTTTGCCTCGGCTTAACACATTCATGCCTTTACAAAAAAGTCCATTCATCAAAGCAATGGCTTTAATTTTTACGACTATCCGTTTGTAGGTTCGGTCTTTCTCATCCTTTCTCAGGAGACTTTTAACACAATTCTGAATCACAAACAACATCTTAGTGTATGACCAGATGCTGGTGTAATCCAGTAAAATTAACACACATATCTTTTTATTGGACTCATGATAACCAACGTTCAAATATTCACAACACAACTTACAGTTTTCTTCAGTACAAGATCTCATCTTTCCCTATCTTTCTACTCACTGTTACACTAAACACATTTATCAAATAGATAGCCGCAATTGGTGCATTCCTTTTTATAAACATTGCAACTTTCTTGAGGGTATTGCCTGCATGCGTCATGGAATGACTTTTTCTCTCGCTGCGGTTGCTTTGCACAGCGCAGTCGCATTCAATTATTTCCAAATTAGGTGCCGTCGGAAAGCTGTCAGTCATGAATTGACTGACGCATTGAATATTGTTGGTGAAGCAGTGTGTCCCTCTTGACACTGGCTGCCGGAGCATTCCCTAGCTTCACAGCACGAAATCTATTCGCCGTGGGTCTGATGGTCCCAGGTTTTGTCTGCTGGGCGTGCCATCACTAGTGAGGACCAGTGTACGTCCAACCAACCCCTCTCCTATCACGAGATCAAGGAACACAGATCAGTACAACACGTACCTGACCTTCAGGCCGTCCGAGATCTTGTCGCTGATAACGCTCAATATATACACATTTGTTGACGCCGTCACAACTTCATAAAACGCTAAATAATCTATCTTTATCATGATTGCAACAATTTTACAAATGTTTCGTCTTATACTATGGTTGATGTACAAATTTTTGCACTCATTAATCGTCATATTTACACTGGGCAAAATAAGATAAAATGCACTTCAAACATTTCTTTCAATATCTTTATTATTTCTAAAATCTGTTCCAGCGGTTCATTCTTCTCGAATGTGAGTTTTTAGTCAATCTTTTTGATGTTTTATAAATTTGACGCTGGGGCAACTTTACATTTCTTTGATTTATTTGTTTTAATTGTCAATTTAAGTTTTTGAATTGTTTTTAGCTTTGCACTCGTTAAAATTTCATATTATCACTTTTATTCTTCTGTTTTCATCTTTTATAATCTTTACTGTTTCCTTTAAACTTTTACTGAATTATTGCAACCGCTTGAGAAGCATCGTAAATTGAATAAAACCTCGAGCGGTTTTCCACATCTTGGTTGTTGACCGCATTTTCGTTGGTTTGTTTTAACTTACGTGGAGTGCTTGCGTGGCTTTGTGCAATTCGTGCAATTCACATAATTCATGCAATTTTGCCTTGAGCAAACCTGTGCAATTCACGCAATTCACGCAGTTCAGACAATCCGCGCTATTCGCGCAATCCGCGCAGTTTAGGCAAGGCTACTCATTTCCGCTGTACAGGACTGCTCTTGCATAATCTCTTCAGAGTTCTTTACATTGTGCCTTCTCCCTGCAGCAATTCTTCGATTGCTTCAAGGTCGGGATTGCCGCTATTTACTTGCAGTATTTCTGGTCCTTCTGCTTCTGGTATTTCGGATTTGAGCAATGCATTAAGCAGAGGCATGTTACCATGTGTTTGTCTTGAGACTGCCAGTTGGTTTACTTCTTGTGCTCTTGTCACACTGTCGTGTATTTCTTCAATTGTCAAATTGGTAAATATGGTTGATGGCTTCCACACATGCGTTATTTGGTGTTGATTTGACGGCAAATCATGTACATACATTACGTAGATATGTTTTCTGTGAGCACGTAATCCCACGTAATGCATTATATCATGACTGTGGTCGTGCATTCTTAACTGTACTGTGGTTAGCCTTCCCGGTCGCTCGCACGACCATTTATAAATCATTAGTATGACCTCTTTGGGATCTACTTGTTCAAATGGCTTTTGTGGTTTGCTTTTATCTTCTATTCTTGTTGCCTTGAGCATGGCGTAAATGCTGCCTCCAGTTTTAGCATATTCTCTTAACATTTGTATGCTAGCCATCTGCAACACATAAACATGCAATTAAACGGCTGCATTCTTTTTGCATGGTTCACGCGTAAATTTCCACTTACATATGTACAACTTTTGACTTTTCGTTTTAGCAACTACTTGGACTTTTTGTCCTTCGTAGCAAAGGAATATTTCGCTCTTTAGTTCTGGCTCGTATTCGTTTACTTGAATTAATTCTTTTAACCAATCTATTACTTTTTGCAAGGCGTTCGACGTTTGTTCTGGGGTTACATAATTTTATATTGCTTGGAACAGATTATAGTGTCCTAAAAATGCATGATACAGGTCTGCTAATGACGTTACTTCATACATGATTTCTGTAAATACATACGCACAAATATAACGAACGGGAACTTCACAAGTACATTGAGGTACTTTTAGGCATTGTTGTAGCACTTTATAATGGTACTTCTACCAAATCTCATGCAAGTTTCACATTATTTCGCACAAATTTCACGCTTCTAGACGATATATGCACACATGGTTGAAATAGTTTCTTCCCTGCTTGGCCACTATATTTCAATCCAAGTCAGAGAGTGTATCAGTCATTATTTTAACTCTGATGACTTCATCAGAACTTGTCATTGAAGTTGGTCGTCTTTCGTCATTTTCTAATGTTGCACTTTCGTCGTTATCGGTGTTGGGGGACGCAGTGCCCCCTAACACTACCATGGTCCCATTCTCGAAGATACAAGCGGTTTGGCCGTCTAAGTGACGTCACAGGGCCATTGACGAATACTTTTTAGGGCAAGGAAGACTTCGAAAACTGCGACACATTGTACAATGTCTTAAGCAGTGTAGACTGTGATGTTTTCGGAAAGTAAACATAAAAGTCTATACACATCAGGTTAGCTGTTGTGCTGTACGGTGTTTAAGTCTATTTTAAGAAAGGATCTACTGTACAGTGTGTGTTGTTTGTTTGCAGCTTATTCTTCATCGCAAGCATGGCATGTTTGTATGTACGTACTGTATAAGTGCATATCAGTGCAGCCATTAGCAACATTTTAATATAAGCACCTAACAGTGCTGCCAGATTTTGCAGATTTTCATATAAGTTTAAACCATAATAAACCCAATTTAAATTAAACCATGATAAAGTCAATGCTGAATTTTCTAGCAGATTTCCCCGGTTAAAAACAGTTATGTCAATGTGATTGTAGCAGATTTTGATATGAGTGTATACCCGAACAGCCAGATTTGGTAGATTTTCTTCTTGTAGTAGATGTTTTGTGGAATTATGACATGTCTAATGTTTGGTTTCAAGTACAAGTGATTGGAAAATATGGCATGATGGTGCATATGTTATTTTTATAAACTGCGATTTATTGTTTCCGGCATTCGTAGGTAGCCTATTCTCTATTAAGCATTTTCAAGCAAAAGTAAATGGTAACATATTTTGTTCTAGCTCTGACTTCAGGGACAAAACCTTGTATATCAAAGTGTGAAAAATGAGTAAGAGTGTTTCAAGTTTAATTCTGTTTGTTTTTCTAAAGTGCAATAGTTATTTGTTGCTTTATATGCTATATTTAGTGTCTTGTTCACGAGCACCACTATGTTTTTGCAAAATTACTCATCTGGTAATATCGAAACCAACAGGATTCAGCCAGTTTCAGCCTGTTTGGCATTTTTTAAAGCGATTTGGCATTTTTTGCAAGTGGCTTGACATTTTTTATTCACTTGGACCTGGCAACCCTGTTCTGTAGCTGTGCTCACGCGTTGCTTTATTATTTGCGGGTAATACCGACTCTGGCCTCTGTGAATATTTGTGGCTATTCGTAAGCATTCCCACAGGCATTGTAGCAAGAATCGAAAGAGAACATTCCTGGACGAACATTGGTAGGACCTGTACCCCTGGTTTAGCAGCTTAGCCTCTATGAAAAACATGACTATTTGATGCAGTGGTCGGTAAAGTTTTAACGCCTCAATACCCCGAAGTTGAATTTTCGTCAATCTGGATACCCCTTTTCGACAAAGTTTAGGAACAAAAAAAATCGTAGGAAATAAAACAGAACTGGTAAAACATATTCACTAGGGTAGTAAGGAAAAAGGTCACTGCAAAGGCTGCATCACATTCATCAGCACCAATCTTCTTCGTGTGGGTACAGTGTTGCTAGTTTGCTAGAACTAATGTAATGATGTAAAAATGTCAAACTCCGATTCAAACCGAGGAGTAGCCACTTGCTACAAAGTCAGCTGGTATCAAGTCAAAGTCAATCTGGATGGGGACAAGTCCAAGTTCTTACAATGAGGACTTGAGTCCGGATTTGGACTTTACTTCCCAAAACTGTTGAATACCCGCGACATCTAATCTCAATACTCCTGGGGTTGTTGAGGCAAACTTTAAGAACCCCTGATGTAAGCACAAGTGTATATTAGCCTAACAAGAATCTGCTTGGAAACAAGGTTGCAAATTAAACACGCTTGAAGAATTTGGAAAATCATTAATGCGTTTCCAAGACTGCGTTTCAGATCTTCACCCTATGCGACATTGCTATCGCACTGTGTAAAAGCAAGTTCAAAATCAAGTTTCGCGTTGGTAATTTTCAACGAGGGTGGCGTGACGACAACTTGTAAGTTCAACATAGTGACCAAAAGTTTTGATGTTGGTGCGCAAGCTGGTTTAGCATGAAGTCTGGACATTTTAAAATTAGTTTGATTCCACTGAAAACTACCATGATGACAATTTGGAGTTCTACACTTAATGTATTGTTACTACCGTGTGCTATCCAGAGCTACCATCGATCTAGCACCAAAACTAAGAGAAAATTTTATTTTATTACCTAAAATGAAACAATTGTTTCTTTTTGCACGACTAACGTCAGATCATATGTTTGCGTATTTATCTCCCAGAAAGCATTTGCTTCAACAAAGTCTTATTCTCGAATTCCTTGTGATCGTCACGGAAAGCGTTTATTCGGTTTGCTTGTTTCTTGAATTAATTAAATGATAAATCTTCGCTTTCTTTAGAAACCTAACCAAAAACCAACTTTCCTACTAATCCTAACTACCCGAGACAGGTTGCTCCAGTGGTTCTCAAACTTTCTTTGCTGCGACGCCTTTGGGAAAGTTTGCTTGACTTGCGATGCACCAGCAATGTGGATTTAATAGACTTTTGTAATAATTCAAGTTTTATTTATTGAAGAAACAACAAAAAAATGTGCATCATTAACGTGATGTGTATACTTGCTTATTTTTACAAACTTCGTCAAATCTCGGACGAATTTGTGCAACTGCCACCCCCATTTTCCTCTCAAGGTTTGTCGTGGCTTATATTTGGCTTCAATCACAGCCATGGCAGAAAATCCTGATTAGTATAAATACGACGTTGCGAAAGGAATAACTATTCGTAGCCCTTTTTTCGCCAAAACTGGACATTCGTCACTCAATGAAATTCAAATAAATTTGTCGGATTTCCTGGGTTGAACAATCTTTTTAGGGAAATACTGTATCTCAGGTAAGGTCAACACAGTTCTTCTTGTTCAATAAAGGACGATGGTGTAGGTTGAACAAAAGGATCTCGAATCCATGTGCAGCTTGATAAATTCCCCAGAGAGTACTGATAAAAACTTAACTTAAGCTTAGTTGGATGTTGCAAAAATATTTTTTGTAAAGTTGAAGGCAGCATCATACATATATTTTCAAGCTAATTAGACAAGAAAGTAAAGCACTGAGAACTTCACAACAGGTTTGCTGCATCTTCCTCCCACAACAATAGCTTTTTAAGGAACGCCGCAATTTTATCTGATACGTCATAGCAGATACGTCATAGCATATTTTTATCCGGCCCTTGCATAGAAATATTGAGTTTATTCAATTTACCGAAGGTATCACACAAGCAAGAAAATTTGAATAAATATTTGTTCTGGAGCGAAGCAATCAGCAAGTTGAGTATTTTCATAACTGAAACACTGCTGTAGCTTTCATTTCCATGAAATGATGTAAATCAAAATTGTGCAGTGTGTTTAATATTTTAAAGAATAACTAAAGTTATGTAATCATGAGATGCTAAGTATGCTAGCTACTGTCAGCATGACTGTACTTGAACAATGACTACTGTTTGGTGAAGTTATAAAACTGCCCTTGTTATTAGCTCAATGAGTAAAACTGCAACGAGTTTAGGTTTGTGAGACGCCCTTGGAAAATTAAAACGACGCATCAGGGCTTCGCGACGCGTACTTTGAGAACCATGGGCTTACAGTGTTAACAACGCCTGATAGTGCGTTACGTCTCTGCGCTGCAAGATTATAATACTTTTATGTCGTCACAAAATTTGATTACAAAACGTTTACAATTAGATTGGAATGATCTCTATGTCTATAAGATGTTGCTTGTTAAAATTGTTATGCTACAGAAAATAAGAAAAAATATGGACGCAAGTCACAATCAAGGACATTTCTTAGAAACAGGACAGTAATATTTTATAAGACATAGTACTTCAAAATAAGGAAAAATCTTAGAAATAAGGACGGTATGGTCGCCCTGGCTACAACCCACCGCGAGATTAAACTGGAATAATGAAATTGCCTTATGCTGTGTTTCTCTAACACTAACATAAAATATACCAGTTATAATCCACGTTTGCTCTTTGCTTGTCGAACTACAGGCATTATATTCAAAGTTGCGGCATTATATAAAAGTTGGCAATGAGTTGACTATTTTGTGAACACTGATGCAGTCTTGATTCAGTTTTTGCATGCGTAATATTCATCTAAATCAACTTTGGGAAGAAACAGTTTGCTGTGAACTTTTAAAACGGATTTAATGGCGTAGTAGCACAATATACCGCCCATAGCTCTCTTCGAAAATGCTGCTCCTAATAGTAATTACTGGTTACTGTAATTAGTTTGACAAGCTAAAGTTTTAATGATTTATTAGGCTGCAACCACAAAACAAAACGTCGCACAAAATGATATACTTATCTCCAGGATTTTTGCTTTATTGTGTAAACAGCTGTCAGAGGAATAGTTCACTTGCTGTTTACCCTAATAAGCGTTACTGGGATTAGTTACGTTAAAATTGAACCGGTTTTTACAACTTATGCCTAAAATCTGCAGATATAATAATTGCTTTCTTGCTAATGGATGCTTCTTCATTGAGCGAGTTCACTTCTTATGCACTGCTACGCCGCACTAGGTCTTGAGCAACCATTCAATTGCCTCGTCATCCAGAACCGTCAGGCCATGCGCTCCATGAGGAGGTCGGTAGATTGGAAAGTGAAGGATGACATGGCCAACGGTCTGTTCTACGCCACACTCACAAGCCACAGAAGGGGCCATACCCCATTTGTGCAAGCAGGAGAGGAAACGTCCGACACTGGTGCGGAGACGATTAAGCCACGCTGTCTTAGCAGGACCATTCCGGGAGGGTGGGTGCCAGTGTGGAGGGTGAAAGTGCGGAGCCTTGTAATGCTCTCCAACCATTCCGCATTCCATCGGTGATCCGCCCAGTTCGCTGCACTTCTGTTGTTGTCGTCAGTCGTTGTGCGGCGGGTACAAACAGGTGTCTCGATTTGAGATGTGCGTTCCCACGCGGTGGATAGGCGAGCGCTGAGTGGAGCAGATGTCCAGGTTCCGTGGCACGGCGTGCTCGAGGCAGTGTGGCTCCTTAATGGATGTTCAACGTCGTGACGCTCCTCTCATATTCTCTCAGCCAGTGTTGCCACTGGGGTCAGTGGCACACAACATCAGATTGTTACGTTACAGTTTCATATGAGCTAAATGCTTCTATTGCCAATACCTAAGAAAGCGCGATGAACCTCGTTGAATCCGAAACAGAGTGAAGTGTCGTTGTCAGATGGAGAAAGCGGTAATGCGCAAAACAAAATATTATTCTCATCGCAGGGAAGATACATTCGTTAGTTTGGAGTTAACCAAACACACACGAGGGTGAGAGATTGATGAAAGTAACTTAAAAAATATGAATCTAACTTATTTTCATCCCGAAAGAAGTGGAAATGTGGAAGACAAAAGCAACAGCCCAGTCAACATCAGATTTGTCGCCAAAACATCAGACATCAGAAATTTCTCTGAAAACATCATATGTGATGTTACAACATCAGAAGTGGTAACACTGCTCTCAGCATGCCTTGACAACCACAGTAAGTCTAGATTTCAGCAGCCTACACGTGGCTCAGCACATTTTGAAAAACTGGTCTTTTGCATCTGAAGTACCAATGAAAAAACTTAATGCCAGCACGCGCTAGGAGGAGCTTATATGGTGCATGTTTGCCTTACTGTTGCACAGTGTTTGATGGGGGGGCAGTGCCGTGGGGTGGCTCCCCCCTAAGTAGTTGGTTAAGGTCTTATTGATAACGTTGTTATAGTACTTGTACGTCACTAGGTTGGGGGGAATTTTGTCGATTATGATTATCTATAGACTTATAAATGCAGCTGCTGTTGCAAAGAAAGTGCTGTAGTTTCACTTCACTAAAACCATACACAGGTTTATACCTAACGTTCCCATTTCTAAAGTTTTAATACTACAAGTGCGACAGTTGATGCGTCCTTTTGCCACTGAAACTTTTGCTAAATGATGAACAAGTACGAATTGGCAATAGCCCTTTCAATTTAATAATCTCGTTTGGTTTACAAAACATTGAGTCCGAAAAGCTTGCTTGGCAACACAGGAACATTAACATATCTTTGAAAATTGTAGAAGGCTATTACCAGTCACAATTTCAACTTGCAAGCATTGACGTAATACTTAAATAGTTCAACGCTGTGCATTTCATAAAAGTAAATATAGGCTATACTTTTCAAAGAGTTGAGATTTCACTTATACTCTATTTATATAACATAAGAAATCGATTTCACGTAACAGTACGAATCCTCGGTCCCAACATCTGCAGGCAATGCTTACGGGTAAAACGTTGAAAGGCTCTTCATCCTCCATTACGTTTTCGTAAGCAAATACTAACTGAGATTCCTACAAAAATCTCAAGACTTCTTTTTCATTCTTATTGGTCTCTGACGTTTTTACATCTCAACCCTGTGTCGCAAAGCAATGTCAGTGATTAATGTGTTCAAAGGAATATATTACTTTTTACCTAAAAATCTATTTCTAGTGCTTTATCTTGCGAATGCTTTACACGTCCTTGACTGTGGAGATGTTGTTCATGTTAACTGTTTTAATGCAGACACAAATCCTGTCGAAAGCGTTCATACTGCTGCTGCAAAGCTTATACTTTGTGGGACATCACATGGAAATATGTTGAATGACTTAGGTCTCACGCCATTACATATCCGTCGTCAGTTCCACATTGTTATCACATTTCGTAACACCTTTTTGATATCATGCTCTTCTTTCCTTTCTGGCTTTGCTCACAAACTTTTCAAAAATATTTCCAACTCTTCGCCACGTTTTCCTCTCAGTGCACAGCCACCCCCCTCATGCAAAACCCAGACTTAACCTAATTCATTTTTTACAACGGTTGCAAACTTTGGAATTCACCGCCCACTGCTTTTTTACCCAAACTCCGCTGCAAGGATGTATCAAAAAGGGCTTTAAAGGCACTTAACATAAATACGGTAAAGTGGAAACAATTAACACTGGAGCATGCTTCCTGGAGCTTCCTTCTACAAGACAGACGAGCATATTCGATTCAAACTTACATCACAAACTGCAATCGTCGCCGAACTGATCGTCGAAAACGACGGGAAACGCCATAGAGAGAAGCTTTTTTCTTTAAGTTGTCGTCAATGCTTCCTTGAAGTATCCTACTTGTTCCTTAAGATCAGCGACGTCCGGCATTGGCACGGTCGCAACATTCACCCAACAGCAATCTTGTGTATGCTTCGCTTGGATAACAGTAAATTGAATATCGATGCTCTCTATAATCGAATTTGTTGATGTGGCTCTGCCAAGTCCGAGGAACATATATTCTTCGAATACCTTTCTATCTACACCTCACGCCAACTCCATTTGTCGAGGATTTAGAAGATCCTTGAAGCTGAAGTTGTCATTTTGTGTTCAGCGGTTACGTCTTTAAATTACAAAGAACAAATAAAAAGTTTTTAGTCAGGCATACCGATTGTCCTAGCTAGAGAATCATCTGTGCTTGTTTGTTTTGTTTCAAACACCCGACGTTCATTCATTCATTTTCAAACTCGCTTTTCCTCTGGGTAGGGTCGCGGGAACAGCAGCCCTAGGAGGACCCGAAATACCTCACGGTCAAAAGCAGTCTATGATATTTCTGCTGCTCCACTCCAAGACGGGACCAAGCAAGGTCGGAGATACAGTCAGTCGTCGTTGAACGACCTCTGGGACGCTTTCTGGTGGGTTTAGTCAGCAGGACATACCTCGCCAATCTTTACTGGGGCATTCAGGACACATGGCCGAACCAACCTTGCTGAGATCTCTCTATTCGGAGAAATGGTTCGACATTCGTGGTTTTACGAATTTCCAGCTGCGCACTTTGTCGCGAAGTGTCGCGCCGTGAACTCTTCGCAAAAATCCCATCTCTGCCGCTTGCACTTCAAATAATATTATTCAAGTCATTACCCGAGATTCATGACCATAGGTGAGGATCGGAACAAAGACTGATTTAAAAATTGACAGCTTTGCAGTGTTTGAAAACTCCCGTTTTGTGACAACAGAGCGATAGAGCTCACGCAGAACTGCGTTAGGTTTACCAATTCATGTATCAATCTCCTTGTTCAGCCTCCGTCACTCGTAAATACCACCCCAAGGTACTGTGCTTGAACTTCTCCACTTGTGCAGTGTATTGCCGCTCACTTGCAGCGTACACTGCCTTGGATTTCCTTCATTTCAGGCGATACGAGACATTACATGTATGTAATATGTCACCTTCTTTAGTAGCAAAATAATTTGTATATACTAAATGTGAATGAACAGTGAAAAACTGATAGACTTGTCAGGGTGTCAACACTTTGCTCAAGAAAATTTCATTCCTGATTTTGTTTGACTACACATGCAAGAGTTTTTGCAGAAAGGGACTAAATACATCTCCGTCCTAACCACTTACGAAAAGTGATAGCGCAGCACACAGCCTCTCTTTTTCAGTTCATTGCCACATGGCTGCGCCTGCAGTGGGCTCAATGCAAAGCCTCTCCTACACAAATGTGCTCCCAGCAACGCCTCCAAGCAGTACTCACTGACATCGCAAAAGTTGCTGTGGAAATGGCGCGACCGGCTCGCCCAACGGTAGGACAGCTTCTACCATGAAATGCACAAAAATGATCAAAACACCCGCCATTTTATATAGAAATTACCAAGTACCAACTTCAACTGCTTGCTTTCGCCTGTGTGCATACGCATTTGTATGTTGTTATTATCATTCATTTGTTTCGTTGTTTCGCATTTCAGTTGCACTTTGCGCGTTGACTTTTCTTTCTTGACTTGTTCTGTGTTTATCTCGTTTAATTGTGGTTGTCTTCTATCGGTTTTATTTTGTACATTTCCATTCTGCCATAGTATGAAGAAATCAGCCAATAGTCATTGGCATTTTCTGGTAAACAAACAAACCACGAAAGTCAATGGATATAGGTGTGTTTGGAGGTATGTATATTTTTTGCCAGTTAACCATCGTAAGGATGTACTATATTTGAGCAGGTTTTTATGCTAAAATCGAATCTTCATTGATGTTGAGATCCTATACTATAGCGGTCATGCTCCTATATGCGGCAGACTACCTTCGCATTATGATGTGCGATTTCACATTATGATGTGCGATTTCATAATGCGACTACCTTCGCATTATGAATTATGATGTGCGAAAATACATGGTAAAAACACCGTCACAATATCGCATTTCATAGTACAAAACAAAAGCAAAAGTAATTTAACATATATATATATCTATGAGTATATTTATATATATGCACCCTTTAAACTTACAAAAATACCACAGCACGAAATCATCACCATCCTCAACCTCGCACGTGTTGTCAGCTCATGCTGTGAACGTCGCTCGCCAGAGGGTGGGAAATGGAGTAATTCCGAAACTCCTTTACTTTTTATGTTCGGCTTTTTTTGAAAGACATGCAAACTCTCTATGTCTCATGATCAGAAGAGATTTTAGTATAGATTTTAAAAATACATTTTGTTTCCAGCATATACAAGTTTCCATTAGATTAAATGTTTGTTTTTCTAAGAAAACCGAAATTCATGTTTCAAATAAATTGTGTTTTTATTGCGGGGGCGACGTCGCAAAAAAGCAACATCAACTAAGCTTCGTCTCAAACTTGACACAAGTAGATTTTAATTTTCAAAATGTTAAGTGTTTTCATGATTATTTGTTTTTCAATAGTAATTTGCATGATTTGCGTCTTATATAAAACCTTAACCTTCGCAACTTGCTTCATAAATGCATATTGTAAGTTTTGGTATTGGTTCTCTTAGTCTATTTTCGCTTCCTTTTAGTCTGTTAAGACATGTCAAAATGCACCAAATCGGATTCCGAAGTTCCAGAGGTGACACTGGCTAAAAGAAAATGAAGTTTCAATTCTTCCATAAGAGTCTTCAAGACGTTCTGCAGACGCGTTGTTTTCGTCGTACTTGCTAATCCATTATGTTGAATCTGCCACTTGCAACCCCACTATGTTGGTTTTTCTCAAGTTTTGCGAAAGCAAAATACAAAAAATTGTTCAGTGGTCTTATTGATAACAAATGCAGTTGAAGATTGCATTGCAAAAGCGTGAATATTGCTGAAAAGATCAACAGAAAGCTCTTCGTGCACCGAACACCAGCTTTCTTCAAGACCACAGATAAACTTTTTCCACCATTTCCGCTGCCACATTTGAGGTAGCTACTCCCTTATTTTTGAAAGCCAAGTAGGACAGGTTTGCAAGTTTTCATCAAAGTTTTTAACAAACAGGCAAATTGAACTTTGGTCTAAAAAACGGTTTATTTTGCAATTGTATAAATCGCGATCTCTTTCGTGCTTTAAACTTAATTTTCTTTGTAGAAGTAAAACACTATCTAACCCGAGGAAAACCAAGAGGGTTAAGCTGAGTACGTTAATGACTGTTGGTCATTATTCATGTATCGGTAAAATAAAGGAATGCAGAAAATATCTGGGATATTGCTGCGCAGGTCAGAGGTACGATGCTGCAAAAGCTTTCGCTCGTGACCATCAAACGTATGTGACTGCGATCATTGATCAGCAAAAAGCATGGAGAGAGAAGTTTGAGAGAAGAAGGAAAAATCTCACGCAAGGATTTTTTGCGGACAAAACCAAACCTTACCAATCAGTTGGAACTGTTTACTTGGAGTCTGGTGATTTGATGCTCAACTCGATCACGAGCGACGTAAGAACAAAGGTATGTTGCACTCAAGGTTTAAACTTTCGGTATGTTGCAAAATTACTGTGGGTCATTTGGACCCAGGGATTGTGTCGGTCTGGACGGCAGATGTTTCATAACAACAACAACGTACAGTAGACGTGCAGCTAAAATGCGTAGATCTAGCAAGGTGATGTACCGCCTTAGTTACATCAAACACTAAGAGCATTACCGCAAATATTTCCTAAGTTGGGTTAAATAAAACCACCTAATGTGTATTATGTTGTTGGATGGACGGCTGGTCTGTAATAGAAATAGTGAGGTATGTCCAGAGATTTCATCGATTCACAAAAACCTGAGCTTTACATCTGACTTTGAAAGCTGCTGTACGCGTGAACCTTGCGCTCACCCATAAACGCCGAGCACGAGGCTGGACAGGATGCAAATGCTCTGCCACTCAGCTGGTAGATACTTGAATGACACAAGAAAATGTAATCCGTAGTAAAGTATCTAAGTTGTGGAAATGACCAAACATGAAATAGCACTTAAGAAACTGGAACTTTCCGTCTGGATTATAACCAAGCTAATCCGGTTGCCAAATCGCAGATTTTGGGAGAACCTTGCAATACCGTTCGTACAAGCTTTTTTTGCTGTTTCCATACCTCCAAGGTGTGCTCTTTAAGAATCTGAATGATGCCACTTTGTCATCCTTGGGCAATCCCCGTAATATGCAAATTAAGGACGCCATTACGGAAAATCCTTCTTTCGTCAATATCTCAGTCACTGTGCATGGTATCAAAATAATTTTGGTCTCTATCACCATGTTTTGAGGGAAAAAGAATAGGATTAAGCCATTTCAGTAAAGATTCCACCTTTATTTTTTGCTGAATACGCATATTGAGACCGTCAATACAAAAATCTCGTTTTCGTTCATACACCCGCGAAATGTCAATTTAAAACTCAAATCAAAACTTTTTAGCTTAAAAGAACAACTCTTTGACATTTTATTTCTGCAGATACAGTCTTAATTAAATAAAACACAGTAATGCCAAACTGCAATCGGTGGGGACGACATATTTAGCGTTTAGACTTAGCAGATAGTGTGCCTTTTGTAAAACCTTTTTTCGTATTTATTTATTTATAATGATGCTTTTTGCAGATCACTAATGTTCCAAAGCACTACAAAGCAGCTCTTCAACCTGCGTTGCTGAAGAAACCAGCATCTTTACTAAAGAAACAAGCCAGTTTGGGCCAGGATGTCGAAAAAACATTTGGTGCGGCGGAAGCCTCTGCGGGTTATACCGTTCTTAAAGGCAGACTGGAAGAAATTGGCATTATGAAGAGAGGTTCTCATGCAGACCAGAGTTTGTGTGCTACTCTACGCCAAAAGGTATTTTTAAATAAGAGTCAGAAATCAGAAGCTATTAGGTGAAAAAGGCATTTCAAATTGCTTTAGTTTGCTTTTACATCATTATATTATACTTTTACAAGTTGTAGAAGTTTAAATTAATCGTATGCTGTATTTGCAAGGTAAAATTTGTTCCTCAATCGGGCTAGATACGCTTCTTAGTTTCCCATTAAAAGTTTTAGATTGGCTTATTTTACCCGCGGACATCAGTGGCCAAAACTCAGTGGTCTTTTTAGAGTTAGTTAGCCCACCAAATTTTAGATGCTAGTTTCAGATTTTGAATCAGCGTCACATACTTTCATGATTCCACGTGTGGCGTTTTCTGACTTCTTTAGTTTATCAGGATTACAGCAAATCTTCAAGGAAAATTTTTCATCACTCAAAATAATTTAAAGGAGACTCACCTAATCCCGTAGGCAACTGATTTCCATCCACAACTAAATCTGTCAGCTATGATCTGCATGCGCATAACTTGTGAAGTTAAATTAATAAAGCACTAAGCAGCATCGCAGTGTTATGAGCTGAACTTGTTTTGCAACATATGGAAAACGTTGAATGCTCTGACGAAACGAAACTCACACACACGTGGGCAAGTTTAAAATTGCATACAAAACACAAACATTAGACAAAGCACAACAGCTTTTTGCAAAGTGACAACTTCTGATTTTCCACTGTTACCATAGAGAAGAAAGAAAAATCTACAAGTAAGAATCGATAAGAAAGTTTACCATACAACATCGCAGTCACTGTGGTAAAATCATAAGGACAATTGCACTACGGAAAACAGAAGTTTTGACTAGCGATCGTAAGAATACTTTTGTCTCAATGTTTGTTTTTCATTTATTCATTTTCATACCAGCTTTTCCTTTGAGGAGGTTTGCGGAAGTGAAGTCGAAATACTGTACATCACAATTTCCGCAATCTCAGGTAGTTCTGCTGGCTCCACACCAAGACGGGGCCAAGCAAGGTCGCAGATGTAGTCACTCCACCTGGTCCTTGGACGACCTCTGGCCCGCTTTCCAGTGGGTTTAGCCAGCAGGACTTGTCTCGCCAGTCTTTCGTGCGACATTGTGGACACATAATCGAACCAACGTATAGCCGGGATCTCTTGATTCGGGGAAGTGGTTCAACATTCAGGGCTTTGCAAGTTCACAGCTGCGCACTTTGTCGCGAAGTGTCACGCCGTGAACTCTTCGTAAAAATCCCATCTCTGCCGCTTGTGTCTCAGATGGAACTTTTAGGTCATTACCTAAGATTCACGTCCACAGGTGGGGATCGGAACAAATAGCGAGTTTGCGTTGGCTGGACTGCGTTAGCTTTACCAATCCATGCATCATTCTCCTTGTTCTGCCTTACCTCACTGGTGAACACCACCCCAAGGTACTTGAACTTCTCCACCTGCTGCAGTGTATTGCCGCTCACTTGCAGCGTGCACAACCTTGGGTTTCTGGAGAAACATAATAGCTCGGTGTTTAGTGCTGGTTTTCATTACGGCTTGGTCGCACGCAGCAGAAAACTGATCGAGTGCATGTTGAAGATCCTGTTCAGAAGATGCAAGAAGTAAAAAGTTGATCATGCAGCTTCCAACAAAGACAACCTCGTCGACTTGGCTGTGACTGTCTATCCAATTCATATAGACCAGGGGTCTCCAACCTACGGCCCGTGGGGCAAATCCGACCCGCAAAGGTAAAAAGGTTCTGTGAAGCAAGAAAAGACAGTGTGACGCAAAAGAGGCCAAAAGCGAAACCAAGATCGCCGGCCATGTCTAAACTACTAAAAGCGAAAGCAGGGCCAACAGCTGTACAGAAAATGTTAAAACAAAACCTACGCAAAACCGTAATCTACGAAAGCAAGCCGAGACCAGCAAGAGGCCGTTCACAGAACACTGTAAGCGAGGGATGAAAACATACTTTTTTAAAAACTAGTACTAACGCACGAAGCATGTGCGACCTGATTGTGTTCACACACCTTCAGTGTGGGCTTGATCCACGAACCTCGGGAAGGATGGATTGTGACGTCATCGATGTTAACTCCACGCCAGACGAATCGGCCAAAAATAGCTTTTACTTTCATCTGCATGGAAGTCACCCTTATAAGTGTCGCTTGCTTGGTCTTTCCCTTCTTGCTTTGGCCGACTTTGCTCACATGTAGCGGTCACGCTAACGTGATTGCTACACGCACCCGTAACTGTCAAAAATTATAAGTATAAACATATACTTACACACGAGTCAGCCAAAGAACCCCTCCTCTGTTCAGTGCTTTAAGCATTTCAGGTCAGATTTTGTCGTAACCTGCAACTTTCCCCCCGCCACTGTTTTGCCAGCTAGGAAGACTTCGGTTGCAATGATGATATGTTCCTCCCCCATCGCGGGCTCCCGCGACCAGTTCGTGTTCTTTCCCTGTGAGTGAAGTGATGTTCCAGTTTCCAATCACCAGCTTATGGCAAGATTGCTGATTACGCGTGGCTTGTAGAAGACTAGAATCACTCTGCGCTGTACGCATTCGCCCCCACGGATGTCTGCTGGGCGCAACTTGGGGCCTCCACTTGTTAATAGCTGATGGGGTGAATGTTGCAAATATTTCGAACGGCCCCTTCTATCCATAGGTGTAGGACCAGGCAATTTTGTAAGGGTGCAAAGGATATTTTATCCGAATTTTGGTTTGCCTAAAAAACTTTTATGCGACAAACTTTCTCTCTACAAATCTTCTGCAGCTGTTGGTGAACTATATTTTCTTCTACCAAGTTGCCATAGACTTGAAAATAGAAAATTTGGCACTTGAAATTTGTTTCTTAAATAACCAACTAAAAAAAATACGAAAAATACGCTAGACTGTGCAAGAACATTGTCAGAAGCCAGCTGGCTCAGTGCTCTGAGCATCTGCTTCGCGGTTCTGAGGTTTTCCATTCAAATTCCAGCTGTTGCTGTCGGCAAGGAACCTCAGACCTAGTTAAGGTAGACCTAAAGCTGATTCCTTCTCTGAAGGCATGTATGCGATATGTGGCATGTATTATATTATTTATATTATGACTATGCCGTGAGTCTCACAACATTGTCTGTTCAACTTCACATGTCGTATACGCAACATGAAACAAATAGTATGGCAAAATGTGTTCATCCAAACACTGTAGTTAAATTAAAAGCAAAAGCGTTTCTGTACTTGCCTGGAATGGACTCTACTAACACCCTGCAGCATACTCGACTGCCATAGTCTACAAAAGCGCAGAAATGAAATGCCTTTTTCGTCCAAACGTTCAAGTGAGTCAGTTACTCATCAACTCCCACAAACTAAAACACGAAGTTTCTAGAAATAGTTTGTTGATTTTATATATTGTGTTTTCTGTGACACAATACTTTTATTTGTATATTCAGTCACAAGGAAGTGTAATTTCATTAATATTGCTTAAAAATGTCGAAGCTTCCTTGCCCAAATTTTTAACAAATCAAACCTTTTGGGGGTATGCCTTCACCCCCTGCTCCTACGCCACTGCCTCTGGCTAAAGCCGCAAGCGCGCCCCCTGGTGACGCTCGCGACGATCGGTGCGCGATGATTTTGATTGTTTTCGGATTTTTTTGATTGTTTTCGGATTTTTTTGATTGTTTTCGGACAGATGTTTGCCAAAATATACCGTTGGGCAAACGGGTCGCGCCATTTACACAGGAACTTTGCGGATATCAGGGGGTACCACGAAACGCCGTTGCTGTGTTCACACGAGTCCACTGCAGGTGCAGCCATGCAGCAATCACTGCACTTGATAAGGAGTCTATGTGCTGCGCTATCACTTTTGTTTAAGGGACAGGGCGGGCGATGTTTTGGTCCTTTTCTGGCATAAACCCTCTGTTTTTTGGATTGCTAATATTTTTTGAGACTATGATGTTTAGGAGAGTGATGGTGAAAGTCGTCTGTTTTTAAGTTTAAAGTTGGTGGCTTACGATGTCCCAAAATTTCAATAAATTGTGTTTATTTTTTTGACATTTGTGATGCAATTTTGCCCAGAGCTGCGGAGCCGTCGTAAAAATGACACCGCTCCGGCTTCGGAGCTCGTTTTTTCATAACATGGCTCCAGCTTTTGTTCGTTTTTACACAATAATATTTTAAATTGTCTTGGTATGCCTCAAGTTGACTAGAAAATGAAATGTATCTAGTACACCAAACTGAAAGAATGTGTCAAGCTTTAACTTGTTTTTCTGAGAATGCGCTTCACATAAAATCGTATTCCTGATGCATTCTCGTTCTAGTGACGCACCCTGTTTTTCAGCCGTTTCTCCAAGTAACCCTGTAAATACCAGTGAAGATAACACTGTAAGAGCTATACCGATGTCTATGATTAACTGAATCAGATGCTTTTAAAATTTTTGTTTAGTCATTGACGTAGTTAATTTTTGCAAGGGAAATTTTTTGACAGCGTTTCTTTTTCACTTAAAGCATTACGTGCTGTATTTTGACTGGTCTTAGCTTCATCTGTTTCTGCGACACGTTTGAAAATGTCATAATGATGTCTTTCGAAGTGGCGTTTCAAACTGAACGGTTTTGTTGCCAGTGTGGCTCCACAAACATCTATATTTTCTTCAACTTGACATAAAAATTCACCTTTATCTTTTTTAAAATGGCTGAAAACTTGTGATTTCTTGTCCTTTGCACTCATAATAAGCAGTGACAAATGGCCAAGTAAAGCACAATTTAAGCTGCACAGCTTAGGAGAAAATAAGACTCGTTACCGTGATGAAAACATAATGTTTGTTTCCACAGATGAAAACCTCACGAAATGTCCACGTTTGTTTACATTGCATTTTTATACCCTCCTTAAAAAATGTACTGCCATGCAAATCAATGCTAGTATGCTACCAACTAGTTGTAACTTCCCTTCATTTAAATTAGCAAACGTAATGGTTCCTCATAAATTTTGCCAGTAATCTAGTAAACTTTGCTAGTAAGCCTAATGGTTTCTGATAAAAAATACTACTTTAAATGGCGTGCCGTGCATTTCACACTTAGACCTGCAATGACATCTTATCTGAATCACACTCTCTGCTAACACCATCAGCATGACTGCACAGCTTCAGAAGCTATGGATATTATATACCTAGCAATTATAGCTTAGTTCTTTTCGGATCGCTACACAACTATACAATCAAACCTGATTTGATCCTTCTGATTAGAAAGTAAGATGGTGTGGCAATTTGCAACGTTTCTCTTGGTTATACAAGTAACACCACGCCTGTCAGCCATGATCCCACAGCCTTTCATTCAGCGTGTCGTCTTTGACTGACGAAGGTTGACGACCATAGCTCTCCATAGGGTCCTGTCGTTAGCTTTCTTAACACAGTTTACGTAATTATCTTGAGTACACAGTTCAATATCCTTCACCTAATCCCTTCTCTTTCTTCCTCTCCCTCTCTTCCCTTCA
>Ga0210059_1002171_pt1 | contig 30438 bp, 14 predicted proteins | sample Ectturendosymbi2_FD_188042 | JGI IMG/M metagenome (GOLD analysis project Ga0210059, IMG submission 188042) | Ecteinascidia turbinata endosymbiont from Florida, USA - Sample 2 (SPAdes) (version 2) | ecosystem: Host-associated > Tunicates > Ascidians > Unclassified | place: Key West, Florida...
CATTTTAACAATCTCTGAACCACCATTTGCCCCTCCCACCAATGTTGGTAGTGATGGGGATCTGTTTTTGTTATTGACCTTTTGCCAAAATGACTTCTTGGTTTTATCAGCCTGTAGTGCAGCTGCTAGGCCATTTGCCTTGTGCATTTCAGCATTTTTGCGGCATTGCCGCAATGAATATTTGAAATCTTTTTTTGTTTTAGTCATGTTTCTGTATATGTCACCAGTCTTGGGTCTATTGCAGTTTACCCATAGCCGGAAGGTTGCCTTTGCAATTTGGTGTTTTGATTTGACCACCGAGTTCCAGCCAGGAATGTTAACTTTACCTTCATTGTTTTTACCTGTTGGTTTAATTGCAGAGGATGCAGCAGCAAGCAGAGTATTGGTCAGCTCTGCATACAAATTTTCTATTTCTTCCAGCTGTTTCTCATCTGTACAATTAAAGTTTTGACAGATATGTACGTTTCGCTGCGCAGATACAATTTTGTTGCAAAAGTGATTAACAATGGACATCTGGCGGTAAAAAAATAATTTGATCTGAAAATAACCGATGCCACGTTTCCTAGGATGACGTAGGCAAATTATTAGTTAGCATTATACACTACTTTTCCTGACTCGTATAGTAAAATAAGGTTACCTGAGCAGGGTTTTAATAGGCTTTTTGCAGACATTACGATTACTACTACCTAATTTCAACGTTTCTTCTTAGATATTCCGTAACCTTTATTAGGATGTACTGCGGGTCCGTAACCCACAAATGTTTAAAGAAACGCTGCTCTAATGGCAAATGTAGTTGACTGATTTCTTTTATAAGTTCAGCCAGGTGACAGAAATTGCATTCGTTTTGTGTTGGAATCCAACCACAGCAAATGCTTTTACGCAAGCTCTGAAGCTCTCAAAGAATATAAACCGTGAAGGAGTTCAAACCAGGGTTGCGGAGTCGGAGGTAAACTTTCCGCCTCCGATCTTTCCAAAATTTCCGATTCCGACCTTTATAAAATTGCGGATTCCGACTCCTTAACTTAAGGTAAAGGAAGTTTGGCTGTCAACAATTTTGTAGCAACTAGCAATCAATAGAAATCGTGGTGCACACGTAGCAAGAATTATCTGTTTCAATATAAAAGCTTCAAAAGAAATTGTGCCATTTCAACAGGCACGAGTTAGGACTCCTAACTTAGGAGTGCGATGTAAAAAATGATTCAATTGGACTTCCGAACCTGGAGACGGATAAAAAAAGGATACCGACTCCAAATATTCTTAGGAATCCAACTCCGACTCCACACAAAAACTTTCGACTCCTTGCGACACCGACTCCGCAACCCTGGTTCAAACTCACGTTTATGAACTTAAGTTTTTGGAGTCCGTGAAACAATGTTTCACTAATTGTAAACTATTGACTGATGTTTGCAAAACAATCTCTTCCTCAAAGATCTTGCTCTGTCTTCAACACGATATGTTTGACTGTCTCGCAAAGACATCTGCGGTGATGAAACGTATTTTCTGCAAGTCTACTGTTCAAAAGAGCTTAAAGTGATCTTGATGTTTTGTTAAGTTTTCGACATTAATCACCATCAAGTCAGTTCATACGTTTTTTTCGGATTTAGCTTTCATTTTAAGTCTCACTGCAAGAAAGTTAATCACAACATTTGCAACTGCGAAGTTTTTCTGAAAGAAAATTTTTACAAGTTCAATTTTTTGAATGATTCCTTGTAAACCAGCAGCAAAATTCTAGATTAGGTAACTACTAACTTTCCTGCATTTGTTACCAGACAAGTATTAATTTCTTCGACTTGAATATTTTGGTAAGAAAGTTTACAGAGTTCTTGAGCAAACGGTGCTCAAACACATCAGTCTTTGAGAGCCAAACAAAAACCCGAACATCTTGTCGAGAAGTTATTTTTTCTAAGACCGACGCTCCAGCAGAAATGGAGGCAATAATACATATATAGTATTCCACTCCTCATCAAAAAACAGTGTCATCAAAAAACACTTCATCATCAAAAAACACTCCTCATCAAAAAACAGTGCTTCCATTGAGCTGAAAGTATTGGTGAAAGGTTTACTCGACGTGATCACAAACCCAAATCAGATGTGTGAGGTGCGATTTGTAAGCAAGGTTGAGACTTCATGTTGAAAAGGGTCATGAAGTTGATAAACTACTACTGATTTGTTTTTTGAAAGAAAGTAAATCAGTATTGATGGAAAACAATAACGTGTCCTAAAAAAGCTACATTTATATTTCTACATCCAAGAAAATGAAAAACAAACCAAATTTTTCAAACAAAAAGTTTGTGACGGAAAAGCATTCCGATTTATATATAAATCTACAAAGGATCATAAAGAGTTTCTACTAAAACTTCGCAATTAACCACCCATAACCACCTATTGGTTTTCTTTTCTGGGTTTGATTCCAGTGCCATTGTCATGACTTCCGTTCCCAGTAAACGGTGACACGAGCGATAAATTTGAATGCCGATCGATTAAAAGTACGAGTCAATATTATAAAACAACGGGTCGATTTGAGTGATTGAGTGAATCGAGTCAATAGTTACCATCAACCATTATGAGACCCAAGTTTCATCACACCCTTAATTCGAAGTCGACTTTAGTCGAAATCCCTGCTCGTATTTCAAAATTTATGGTCAAGTCAACGAGGAATCGAACTGTTTGTTTGTTTCACTTAAAAACGCCGTCTTAGTGTCCTTGTGTTTGGGTTTTTGTGGAAATTAGTTAAATCATTTTCCTGTACATCTTGGAAAATTGCTTTTTGAAATTATTACGCAATTTAAAAAATGTGTAATCTGGGAGAAGAGCAAAGTTGAAAAAACGTAAATAAATTAGACTGTAAGTAAATCATCTGATATCATGCGTACAGATCTGTAAATCCATATGCTATGACGCACGGCTTTTCATTAATATTGCATCAGGTGATGGCATAGAAACACTTCGTTATCTCACTGGGCTAAAAATCAGAGTTTGCTTCATTTCACGAAGTTCAATATGTGTGAGAAGACCTGCCTCACCTGCAGAACGTAAAGATACGCAAACGGACAGTGGCGCTCCACGCGTACGTGCCCCATGGCGTGGATAAAACATTTCACCACCCCTGGATGTATACAAACAAAGCGTCAGAAACTGCGCTGGGAAAGCTAAAACTGGTCCTATTTCTTCGGTCAATAAAGTTTCTGAGACAGCAAAATAATGCACTGGCTTGGCAATACTAGTGAATAGGAAATGCTTACGACACTTAAGACGGCATTTGCATCTATAAAATCCTTCAATTTAAATGTAAAAATGTAAAAGATTGAGATGCAATCCAACAGTAAAACCAGGTTTTCAATGACAGATTTTATTTTTTGCACTCAGTCATTCGAACAGCGACGAGTCGTTAAAATAAACTACAGTATTTGTAAAAGCTGGTATTTTGGTAATAAACTGATCCGGTTGCGTGCGATTATATATTGATATTTTAGCGAGCATTATATTTCACTTACAACTACATCTAATCTCCTATAGAAAATACTCTTAGTTCACATTTATTTTCTAAAAGATTTGCATGTTTTTTCGAAAATATCTAGAAGTTTTGGCTTCTAGTCACAACATAAAACAGATCAAAAGAAACACTTTTTGTTGCTAATAGAATGCTTGGCCGTCATAACCCATTAAAGCAGTGATTCTTAACCTTTTCTCCACTACCCCCATAAGCAATTTTCTTTTGTTTCACGCCCCCTGAGTTTAAATAAATTGTAAAATTAAACGTATTTCTTGGTAAATTTATTAAATTTTTTTATTTTAAGGTTTTGTGACAGACACGAAGTCCATAGAGTACAAACACACACAGTCTGCACAATACAGATTTATAAAAACAGACAAAACAGAACGATTAATAGAGAGTTTTGAAGTAGAACAACAGGGTTATCAGACACTTTCTTAACACTATTGTTCGCCAACCCATAACACTTGGTACAACACTACATCCAGAGTAGGACATTGAGCAGCGGTGTAAGAGGCGGGGGTGCAGAGGGTCACCCCCAAAAGTTTTCATTTGTTGAAAATCTGGGAAAAATCTCTGAAAATTCGGGCAAAATCCCTGAACATTTAGACAAAATCTCTGAAAATCTGGGCAAAATACTTAAAATCTGGGAAAAATGGCACTCAACGTCGCTTGATTTCAAAAAATAGCGCCCAACTTGTGCAGAAAAACACATAAAGGCCCTTTTCTTTTTTGAAAATCATACCAAAAACAGGTTTTCATGATCTTTGTGGGAAAAAATTTGTAGGCAAAAGTTGAACAAAAACTTTTCGGGCAAGTTTGGGGAAATTCAGCCAAAAGTCCTTCGCACCCCCAAAAATTTGCTTGCTCCTACACCTATGACACTGAATCCAACCCTGGTCAAGGCCTGCACACGCCCTCAAACAAACCCTAACGTCCGAGAATTCAGTCGCGAAATAAAATGCGATTGTAATGTTCAAGGAATAAGGAAGAATGTAAACAACCTGACTGCATCTAAGTGCGTCATTCGAGGCCTCAAAAATAGGAATGTTGCGTTGAACCCGATGACTACTAACACTCGCTCGCCACGGTAGGTTGTATAGAGCCCTGCACCCAAAATTATGGGACACTGATTACTTGGCATTTTTGGTCAACATTTGGCGCAACATTATTTTGCAGCATCAGATGGAAAACGTTTTCTTTCATGCGACATTGCACGAGATTTACTCGTACTCACAGATATGCATGTTCCCACTCTATCCCGCCTACTTAATGTATTGTAGTTGCTTGTTTTAGACGTTCTGTTTTATTCACTCTACATAGCTGTGCAACAGCACACTACTTCGCAGAGTGAATACAGATTACCCCGACTAATTGTATATTGGTTAAACGCTGTAACCACGTTTCCGCATAAGATTCCAGACCTCAAACCAAAACTATTCATACGTGAAAAACATAGTGCGGTTAATCGCATAAACCGAATGTTCAAATAAAAATAAAAATATTATTTTTTATTTGTAGACTTAACACTTACTCCGCGCCGCTTTGTGTGGGTGAAAGACACTGTTCCCAGGTTAAGCAGCTGAGTGTCGCCATTGGAATGGCCAGAAAGCAAGGTTATTATCTTTCTTTGGCCGAGAAGTCGTCATCGTATGATGGCCTGTAGCTGCCAAGCCGTATGAACCTAGTCTCACACATTCAACAAGACTGTGGCTCAAGTGCAATTGAATCGTCATAAATATACATCGTCGCATCACAGAAGAACACGGAGGGAGTACTATAGAAAATTAATATCATTCAGGTGTAAGCCACATTGCAGAAAACTCGTCGAACTACAGAAAGCCATAGCGGTATCCCACGCTGCATGGAGCTGTGCAAAGTGTATGTATTCTTGTTCTTCTGGAATTAGGCGAGCCACTCTACGATGCAGCCGGCTACCTTGAAATTCAGTGTGCACCATGCTGTTCTCAAATGTGAGAACGGCACAGATGTTATTAATAACGGTACTTGGCATGCCGACTAAACAGTCCCCCTTGTTGCGCCCCTGAATGTTTCATGCAGGCTCTAATTTGGCCTGCAAAATTTCAAAAACTTAACCTCGACTTCCATCTCTGCCGGAACTAAAACAAATAACATGTGACGGCCAAAAGTAGCACTGGCGTAACGTTTGGAAGTACGCATTCCCGTTCAAAAACTTTCCATGTTGTAAAACATGTAAGAGCCCGCGCCCACCTAGAAAGTTCTTGACGCCCCCTTGGGGAGGCGTGCCTCCCGGTTAACAACCTCTGCATTAAAACAATGATTTCACTTTTCGCAAAAGGAAGTCAAATTTAGGTTATTCTCAGTAAATCTGCTAACTGTTCGTGATATATATCTTCCTCTTTTACACACTCCTATTTCAAATATTAGTTGATGGCTATGTAAATAAACAGTTTCTTATTAGATTGGGCATAGCTCTATAACAGTGTTTCCCAATCTTTTTAGGACACGGAATATTTTCGGACCAGTATAAGTCTTCGCGGACTCAAGATAGACTAAGAGTACGCGAATAATGTAAACAATAGTTTTAGCAAAATTCGTTTGTGGCCCACGTTCAGAAATTTCAGTGAGAATCATGTTTCTGAGTTTTTTCACAAGTTTTTCGAAATGACGGCCTGTGGTCAACAACTCACACCTGTACCAACAAAGGCTGCGACTGTTTGCCTCTAGTGTTTGCGGACTCATCCAGAGCCTTCCGCGGACTCACATGAGCCCGCGGACTCGGGTTGGGAAACATTGCTCTATAACGGTACTCAATCTTTTTCGTCAGTCATAATTGTTTGATACTGCGATTTATTTGCAATACGATTCAGTGCCATAAACTCTTCAGACTAATTAACCACGCAAACTGTGGTCACAAACAAAGGACCACATGATATACAAGCGTGTATTTGGCTGTACGCACGAAAATCACGAACACTACGGTATCGATGGGCACGACCTTGAATTGAAAAATTCTGTTTCAGGCTATAGTTGCGTCCAGAAACAACTTTTGACCGTTACTTGTACTCAAGATATGGTGGACGAACTATTGTCATTAACTCAACCGAGTGCGAAAAGAAACACCACTGCTAATTTAATTTGGTTAACTTTCTGAAAAATTTCGAATTCAGCCTCAAACGAACCCTCATTAAAATCTTGAGACGCTTACATTGCATTTGTCATTTAGAGTTTATCTCTTCCCTGTGTGCTGGGTTTTGAATATTTTCCACATGAGGTCAACACGCCTGCAGTAACTGACGTTTTCAGTACATGCTAAAAGCTTAGGTGAAAACCTTATTTTTTAAAAAGACAGTCACTTTCAAGGGCGTACGCAAGGGGTTGGTTGGGGTTCCCCCCCCCTTGAGCTCGATATTTTACAAACCTTTATTACCTGCGCGAAGGAAATTAAATGTTTTCGCATACTTTTTGCGTGTTAATTTGTCGAAATGCAAATGCCACGGAATACATTTGCATGCAAATTTCAAGGAACAGGGGCGGCACTAGCTTTAGGGGCGGCAATAGCTCAGTGGTTAAGTTTCTGCCTCTCAATTGGAAGGTTGAGTATTTGATCCACGGCCACTGAGTGAACTGCCGTAGCTTGGGCAAAGAATGTTCACCCAAACTCGCCCCGACAAGGGGCAAATTTCAGGCTTCGGCCTGCCGCTAACTGCCGTCACCAAAAATTCGAATTAAATAAAAAAAAGGAACATTATAAATGGGCCAAAAAGTGACAATTAGGTTTTGGTAAGAATCAGGGTTATCGTCTGCGTCCAGAAACCATCTCACCACTTTTTGCAGACCTTTTGTCCACTACGCATGTTTAAGATTGCTTTCCGCGATAGTTCACTTTATCCGCAATAATTCTTTCTTTTGTCTGCTATGGCTGATCAACGCAAGCGCTGACCGTATTAGCTACATTACCAAATTCCGTAACATGATAGAACTGTTGCACGAGTTCAAAACAGAAGTTTCTAACATAGAAGCATTCAGGCATGTCATAATGTCTGAGCAGGGGAAAAGTAAAACTACGTTTTCTGGACTTCTATACATAACAAAAAATTGAAAGTATTCTTGCGGACTTTATGCACATTCTCAATCCTTGTGTAGCAGGGTTGCCAATTTGGCTTTTTTGAAGCCAGATTTTGAAATTCTATTTTTTTAACACCTTTGGCTTTTTTTGGAAATAAAAAAGCCAGAAGAATCTGGCTTGGTTCTGGCAAAACAGTGTCTGAGTTGCATATTCATCACAAATCTCTTGCAACGAGGGTCTATTACCATGCAGGGTGCACAGAATATCGCAAAAATTTTACTGCTGCCCTAAAAATGATCGATGTTATTGATAAAAAACACATGCACGACAGTGTAATTATGGGAAAAGAATATGCTTCTAAAGATTGGACTTGTGTTATATCGATGTTTTTGACGAGTTTTAATGTCTATTTTGTGTGTGGTTGTGCATGTTTTATGTGTATATGTCTCAAAACTGCTATCTGGCTTTTTTGGGACAAGGTCTGGCTTTTTTGGTGCAAAGGTTGGCAACCCTGTTGTGTAGTTTCAAGGGCGCAGCCAGGATTTTTCTAAGGGGGGCTGAAGTTATGGAAGCAAAAAGCCTTGAAAACGAAAATTGCTTGTGATTAAAATATATAGCTAAGGAAAGCGCATTATCTGTGGATAAACAATTGACTGTACTCACCACGAAAACTGGGGGTCCTTCCAACTAAACCGCCATCTTGTTTCTTCGATATTCTTTCCTGACGACAGCAAAACTCGACAACCTTGATTACATGTCTCAGCCGAGTTTTGTTTTTATCTATTATTGTTTTTTCTACTGTCAGAAAGCATATTTCTCATTTACACGTTTCCTTCATTTTTGCAAGGTTTAAGAAAGCCATCAAACTTCTCTGCGCAAAAATGGTGGTATTGACGTGTTTGATGAGACTTATAATCTTTCTCTTTTTTCCAATTTTTGTGAGCTGATTTTACCAACATACCAAGTGCCTAAGCGCTGCAACTGACAACATCAGGTGCAAACGCAACACACCATTTGCAAAATGCCACTTCATGGATTTCACTGTGGGCTAACCACTTGAACTCCTCCAACCATTGCATTTGGAAACGTCGCTTCTGGAAGCCGGTGTCTACCACAGGAAAATCGTATGAAGATGAAGGAGTCCAGCTATTTAACAATAAAGTTTTTCGGTCTCGTTCATTCAGAGAACGTCCCACAAAGTTCCCAATGTCATTAATCTTATACATGCTCACGAGATTCGCCGAAACATTGTCGCTGCCAGTTGCGCCAGACGCCTGTAGCTGCTCTTCAACCGGCGGCAGGTAGGCCTACTGTTCTGACACCGGTCAATAAAAACTTTTCGAGGCTGTTCACCCTGATCTGTTTCATATGAAGATGAATGTCTGTTTAATTTCACCACAAACATGTCCATTTTCACTCAACACTTTTTGCTGACTATGTAAAGAGCGGCATGCAACTGATTAGCAGAATAGAGCAGCGGTCCCCAAAGTCCGGCTCGCTGGCCAGATTCGACCTGCGAAGGGTTCCAATCCGGCCCGCGAGCTTTCCTAGAATTGTTTTGTATTTTAACAATTTCGTGTAAGTAAATAAATTCATGTAAGATGTATTTACACCAAAAGCAAAAACATTTAACCAGCACATGGAGGCATTCGATGAAAATCACAAAAATGTCTTCTACTTTTATAACCAAATTGCGAGCTTAGCAGGGGAAAAATATTGGAGAGAGTGTGGGATTTAAGACAAGAAATTGCATTTTACATGGATTGTGAAGGGAACAGCATAGTTTTCTTATGCTTAGTGGCTCTCAAATTGTTTTCTTGGTGGATGTAACAGAAAAATTTGACTATCGAATGCGCCATTGCAAGCAGGGTTGCGGAGTCGGTGTCGCAAGGAGTCGGGGGTTTTTGGGTGGAGTCGGAGTTGGATTCTTAATAACACCAGAAGCTGGATTTTTTCATCCCACTCCGGAAGTCCAATTGAATCATTTGCTACATCGCACTCCAAAGTTACGAATCCTAACTCGTGCTTGTTGAAATGGTACAACTTCTTTTGAAACTTTTAATGAAACAGATAATTCTTCTGTGCACCACGATTTCCACTGATTGGTATTCGCTGCAAAATTGTTGACAGCCAAACTTCCTTCACGTTATGTTAAAAAGTCGGTGTCGGAAAATTTTGGAAGCTAGGAGTCGGAGTTGGGGACGAACATTTTATCTCCGACTCCGCAACTCTGCCAAGGAAAAAAAAAATTCACTCACAATGTTTTTGGTGAAATGAAAGCGTCTGAAGCAAAGCAAAAATTTTGGCAAAGGTAGTTACGCTTCTATGTGTTTGACCTTTTTCCGTGTTTGCAAAGTGCACTTGGAGATGGTGATAGTGACATTCCGATGCTGAATATGCTGATGAAATTGTAAAGTTGCAATGTGAATTTGATCGCTGATTTCAGGATTTTCGTAATTTGGAAAGTGGCATAAAAATCAACTTTGAAATTGATGTTGAATCAGTGCGAATAGATGTCCTCATGGAACAGTGGTTCTTAATCGTGGAGGAACGCCTCCCAGGGGGAATCAATCAATTTCTAGGGGGCGCGAGCCCTTGTGAGTTTTAGAATATGGAAATTTTGATCTATGACTTTACCAATAAATACTTTTGCTTTTACACCTTATTTAATGTCAGGGGGCTTGAAACATAGGACAATTACGTAAGGGAGGCGTGGTAGAGAAAAGGTTAAGAACCACTGCAACGGAATTTATTGAATTGCAGAATGACTTGGATATGAATGCAATACTTCAATCAAAAACGCTTCTGTAGCTTTTCAAAGAATGTTTCCTAAGAACAAGATTTCCAAAGATTTCAAAACGTGCTCAAAATTGATTTGGGTGTTTGGAAGTGTTTAGCTTTGCGAACAATTCAGTTCTAAGATTAATATTGTAAACCCAAGTGTCGAAACAGAATTTCAGATGCAAATATGCACGATATTCTCCGTATTACAGTATCAAGCATGGAACCAAATACTACAACTATCATGCAAAAAAAGAATCTGTTTCATATGTCACATTGCACAAATGTTTCTGACCAAATAAAATAAATAACAATAACGGTATACAAACGTGAGTGATGGTGCGCGTGTTGTTGTTTGTTAATTTTTTTCAATACACAGAGTAGTCAGGCCCGCGGACGCTGATAAGATCGCGATTTTGGCCAGCATCCAAAAAGTTTGGGGACTGCTGGAATAGAGAATTAGTTCAGCCTGCAGCTAGCGGTCACTCACACCTCGTACTGCATAGCCTATCCTCCAAGTGCGCATATTAGGAAATTCCCAGCTCTGTGACGTATTAACTACACTTCAATCGACACTGATGGCAGTTCAAATATCTAGCTTGTTGTCACGCTAGCAGAGCTTGGTGCACCCAGCTCTTGCTTTAGAATGGTACAAACTACGCAGAAATGAAGAAAGCTGCTTCAATATTTCTCAAACCTCGAAAATTCATAACCGCCTGGCAATGGCATAGCCATCCCAAAAATTTTTGGGGTGAAATGTTTGATTTCAGGCCAATAATACTATTTTGCTTAGAAAAACGCTTCTCAAAGCACAAAATGACTATATTTTCTAAAAGTTTTGGGGGGCCATGGCCCCTTTGGCCCCCCTGGCTGCGCGTACGCCGTCTGCTTTGATAACAAATGCGTTGCTACGCCTTGTGGTACTGCCGAAGAACATTCTGCAATGCACCCGATCTCGACTTACAATGTTGGTGAAAAACTAAGAAAATAAACATCAACACTCTCATTGCTAAGGGGGGGATTGAGCCCCTTCAGCACCCCCCTGGCTGCGCCTTTGTGTAGTTTAGCTAGATTCGATCTTGCAACCGGGGTGTGCGCCAGCCAGTCCAGCCGCACGCTTTCTGTGCTCGACTTCTCTTATTTGACGAGACAGCGCAGCCTCAATTTGCAGTGGTAAGTTGCTCTGACGCAATGATGAGTGTGTCTTATTCCCCTTTTTCAACACGCAGCCAAAATTTTGCAGTTATGTACTCCTGTGTCGCAGCACTGAGTTTAATTTCTTCCGATATTCTAACTTGGAGCGCTGATAGTTTAGATTCAGTGCAATGACACAAAAAATAATAAGAATATGCATATTATGTCAGCAAACTTCGCCAAAACGTTGGTTTGGAAACATGAATATGACGTCAAATCAAGCGTGCAACCATGGGGGGGGCATTTGGGCATTTGCCTCCCTCCCAAATTTTCAAAACATTGCATAGCAATATCGACATTTGCAGAAACTTTCAAAGAATAAAGATGAAATTTTATATTCTAATCATTTTTAATAAATTTATTGGAATTTTTCTTTGTCTTGCTCGTTAATTAATATCTCCTTACAAGATTTATCTTGAGACAAGTTATCTGATCGAAAATTTCGTAAATGATTGGTAATCAACCACAAATATGCTGGAAGTGTCAACTTGGGAGATAGTTTAAACTGTTCGTATTTTTAGGGCATTTTTCGTCTATTTGTTCGTGTAGTATTTTGTCTTAGACAGGCCTCAATTTGCCCGCATGAAACTTTATAACATTAGAGTACTGTTGACCCGTGCAAATTGCTGAAACTTTCATATTGATAAGCGAAATCTTGACATAGCAGTTAGTGCCTCGTCAAACTGCTTGTTCTTTTTCGACCTTTTGATTATTATTTTTGTTAGGGACAAAGCGGATCACCATTATTAACGTAGTACATTTCTTAAAAATGCGTTGTTTAGCTGCATTTTCGCTTTGAAACCTGAGTTTTTAACTAAATTTAGGGTGGTGACTGTTTCGCGTTTTAGTATCTTTCTGGGTTGATCCCAGTACCACGGCTTGGGAAAAAGGTTCAGTAAAGTGTCATATGAGTGCTAATCAAGTGTTGAACGCACCTACCTACTAGACCTCTTTGGCTGCAAATGACGCTTTACAAGACCCTAACTTTTGCAACCAGTGCACGTCCTGAAAGCTCATAGCCCTAAACGTGCTTCTGAAAGCTTTCACACAACACACGGATGCCAGAAAAAGCCGTTTTGCCCCAAACACACCTGATCCGTTATGCGCCAAAGGCACAAGACACCTGATCCGTTTTGCCCGTAATGGTAGTATTCAATGATCCCCTCACCCTAGACATAGGCTATCTTTCAAGTTTGGGATCTTCATTTGTGATAGAACAGCTACGTCCAACCCACGGTCCAGTCGAGGGTTTTCTGCGGCCCAGTTTAGGCTTTTGCTGTAGTAAAAGTATCCCACATACTGACAACCTGTCCTTGTTTTGATAATCTTTAATTTGACATTTTTGATGCAGGTGGTCCTCAGAACCACTTTATCACGTTTGCTGCCACTGCAGTCAGGTTCGCACACTTTCAGTATATTAGTTTAGGCTAAATTTAGTTTGCTAAAATCTAAGTAAGCCATTCAATGTGCGGCCCTCAATAATATGCCATTTAATGTGCGGCCCTGGTTAAGATAGTGACACACTTTTTGGCCCAGTAAGCCATTTGGGTTGGACATAGCTGTGCTAGAAGAATAGGGCTAGAACGAATTTGCTAAAACTAGACAAAAATTAGGCAGGTTTACTACTGTAGTAGCCTATAGATCTGTCACACTAAAGCCATGACTACTCTAGTTGAGTACGGAATCAGGTGTTCGTATGAGGATACTAATTTTTACTCTGTCCTGATCGTACGGTCTGCATCTTGATTAAAACTGAAAAGTTCTCATTTTCGAAAATGTTGCGAAGAGAACTTTTGTCTGTGTGTCAGGCTTATGCAGAATCACATGGAAATATTTTCAACTACATCAAAACTGTTTGTATGACATTTAAGGCTACGAGTGCAAAAAGCACAGTCACCCCATTACTGACACATGGATGGTAAAAATATAAAATTTTTAACCAATACAAATATGTGGGAGCTGCACTGGATACTGAGCTCCCAGATAACAAAGACATTCAGAGACAACTGCGATAAAAATATTGTGCAGCAAACAAGCTGCAACCCTCTTCTCCCGACGTTCAAATGCAGTTAAAAATGTACTTTTTCGTTCCTTTTGTACGCCTATGTATGCATCACAATTATGGTGAAATTTCAGAAAGTCATGCATGCAAAGATTGCATGTGGCGTATAATTTTGGTTGCAGAGCTCTATACAACTTGCCCTGTAGAGCGAGTGTTAGTTGTCCTGACTCATCAGGTTCAATGTAACATTCTTACATTTGAGGCCGTATTAAGAAAAAATATGCACTTATCTCTCGAAAGATGCAGAAGGTCTAATAACGTAATGGTTGCCTGCTTTGATGCAGTCAGATTTTTTATATTCTTCCTTATTCTTTGAACACTACAACCGCATTTTACTTTGTGACCGAGTGCTCGGACATTGCAGTGTTTGTTCGTTTGAGGGTGTGCATGTCACAATGCATTCGTACTTTACATGGGCTTGACCAGTTTAGGAATTAGCGTCCCACTCTGCAGTAGTGTTGTACCAAGTGAACCAATTGTGTTAAGAATGCGTCTGTAAAACTGATGCTCGGCCTCCAACGCCGTTACAAAACGTTCTGTAAAGTAAATTTCTGTAGCCCGGTGTCAAGCGAAATTTCTGACCTATTATTTTTTGTCAGTTATTTTGCTTCTCAGAGTAAAGGAATGAAGTTTGGCGATTACTTTTTTGATGTGTGTTGTATAAATTAAACTTTTTGGTTAGATGTCAGATACCCACAACAAGCTGCAGTACGGTGATAAGTAAAACCAGTGAAAAATATTGGACTTAATCTTAGACTTCAATTATTTTTCTTTTTCTAACTGCAACATAAACCCTATCCTGACATGCTTAGCTAAACACCAAATCCTAAGCCCTAATCATCAATTTTCTCAGTGCATTTGATATGTTCAATGTTGCTCTTTGCATGCGCATATGGCGTGAAGTCAGAAATTTCGCTTGATACCGGAGATGCAGCCTCCAACGCTTTGTTGTAAAACGTTCTGTTTTGTCTGTTTTTATTAAGAAGCGTGTGCAGAATGTGTGTCTTTGTACTATGGACTTCGTGTCTGCGGACAAAAGTACATTATTGTTATATGTGACCTTTTGCGAAAAAGTTGCACCACGGTTGAATCAGCACGATGACGTCATCGAATAAAATTTCGTGAAAATTGCCCCCCCGAAATGAAGATCTGATTGCCCCCCTGTGTCAAATTGTGACGTCACAAAGACCGCACACCACAAACAAATGACCAGCATATGCCACTGAATGAAACCCCCCATGAAAATTTTCTGCGTACGCCACTGGTCACTCTGTGTTAGAGCTTATCTTTCAAAGAACGGTATACCCCATAAACATTTTGTCGATGTACTGATGAACAAGCTTGACTGCCGCTTGATTTATAATTCAATCTAATTTGCAGCACTTCGCACGGCAATCGCAATTCAGTTTCAAAATGGAATAGTTGCTCTAAATACTACAAAATATTTATTGCGAGTAACGTTACTAATAACATAGGGAAAGAAATCTTTTCAAATGATGTAAAATAAGTGATTAGACCCTTTAAATCCATCTTCCTCGACGGTGCCGCTCTTTGCAGAACCTTAGGTCCTATGCTGCTAACGATCGAACGTGATCTGTAAAAATGTATTACTTACTTGACGAAGCTGTCCACTCGCAATTTGGATAACCCAGCCTGGTGCAAACACAAGAAAAAGTTTTTGATCCAGCTCGAAAGCTCCATCGATCATCAGTTGCATAGATTCGACCCCCAAAGGAACATTGCGTCTACACAAAAAGGTTTGTGTCAAAGTAATTTCATGTTTGGTGTCTTTGCTTACCAGTTACAGTATGAGGCCACATCAAGCGGTACCGCAAAAGAAGTACCTCTTATATCAGGTACCATATTAAATCAATCTAACTGCAGACCAGCTGTGTTTTTATGCCATTTCAACCATATCTTCATAAATCTTTTATACTGCAACGTAAGGATAGTTTTCTTGATGAACACAATGTAATCTTCCCTGAAAAATTCGATTTCCGTCGCGGTTGTTTAACATTGTTAAAATTGTACGACCACCTTCTTACTCAGAATGGAAGTAGCCAAACAACTGATGCAGTATTTTTACGAATAAGTAAGGCTTTGTACTATTATGGTATACGCGGTGTGGAAAATTGTTGTTTTAGAAGTTATCTTAACAATAAGGAACAGTCCGTCTTCATTAACCAACAAAGATCAACCTAAACATCGTAAAATGCGGTGTTCCTCAAGATTCCATGCTTGGCCCCAGTGTCATTTCTAATCTACGTTAATGATTTGCCAACAATTTTTAAATGCAAGTCTCACCCCTTTGCTGACGACAGCCTTCTATTGCAATGTTTTTCAACCTTTCTGCTTGGATAACGGTTGGTAAAAATTGCGTGACCACACTACCTTGCTAGCACAGGCTATGCTGTTTTTCACATAAATACAGATTATTCTAATTTAGCAAATTTATTCCTGTATCCAATTCAGTGAGAATCTTGATCTGAACACAATCAATATGTTTCCACGCTGTAGTGATTAGATGTCTAGATAACTGCATTCTAACATATTTTTGTCATAACTCCCTGGCCCACTCGACAACTGCGCTATGATCCACAGGTTGAGAAACAATACTCTATTGCGTTCACATAATAATATGAAACAATTGGAATCTAAAATAAACTTGGAAATATGGGCGTAGGAACGTAGACCCCTGGATTTGGGAATTTGACATTTTCCTATTAAATTTTTAGCAAAAAAAGGTTATTTTCTTAGCTTCGAGTGGGTAAAATGAAATTTCACAATTTTTGGTCCCTCCTGGAAAAATCCTTGGTTACCCCTGGAAAATTCACTATTGGCCCCTGGAAAACTTTCCGACGCCCATGCGTGGAAATGCAAGAAAATCAAAATCGGATGAACGTAAATAAATCAAGTTTTAAAAATTCATCCTCATTTCTAAAATTCATCTAAAATTCTGTTTAATCTCTCCTGCGGTGGTCTTGCTTTAGAACGAGTTCATAGCACCACATACTTAGAAGTTACAAGAGATTCACGATTGAAATGGGACTTGCACATCGCTCATGTGGGCAGAGAAGTTGCCAGTGGTAGCGCCTTTTTTCCTTTTGTGGAAGCTGCTCCCTTAACTCCAATCATAATACGCTAATCTTGAAGACCAGTTACTGGTTGATTTTTATGCAGGCTGTGTTCATGATGTTTTTAGTCGAAAGGAAAACAGCAGTTCCTGCGACGCGGCAATTTGTTGATGTTTTCCATCAGCTGTTTAAAAAGTAAATCGGTATTTCACCATTCTATTAAAAATATTTCAAAAAGTTTGGCGCCTCTTGATGATTATGACGTCAAAGTGTCAGACAAATGCTACTATCACTCTTTTTATGCTCTGAAGTCAACCGTGTGTTCAAAGTAACATGCAGTAAAAACATTAACACACGGCAGTTTAAAAGTGGAATATGGAAGTCTTAATTTGAAGCTTTCAAACTGTTTTGATTTGAAGACCATGCACTGCATTTAGGAATATCAACTAACAGTACAGAAATTATATTCAGATAAAAATTATGTGACGGAACAAGATGAACTTGGAGAGAACGTTAGGTGGCCAAATGAGTTTGGGGTGAACTACGTCCGCCAACCACAGCCCAAGTTAACAAAAACAATCCAGCCCATTGTTGTGTTATTTTTTCTGAAGCATGCCAAATGTTTTTCTCAGTGTTTTCGACCTAAAATTTGTAGACAAATAACTAAACTGAATTTTTAAGAAACTGTCTTGCCTTGGCTGAGGACCTTTTCTTTCATCGTAGGCCAATTTTTACTGGAAAAATAACACAACGTATTTTGAAACAGTATGAACTGGGTTTCCAGCTGGTCATTTGCAAAACCGTTAAATAATTACACTAATTGCAGAAAAAGCTTCACACATATTCTTTACCTGACGTAGATTTCTTGCGTGAGCAAGTGCTGTTTTTGGCAGTCCTGAGGACATCGTAGTTATGCACATCACCATGAAAGTCACGAGTGCCATCATTTTCATATTCAACTTTAACATACTACATATATTACGCAAAATATCCCAGGTGACGTTGACTTGTTTCTGTGCAAGACTGTGAATTCACACAAAAGAAGATTGTATATTCTTTTTGCCAAAACCAAAAGCACAAAAGAGGTTCAACTGTTGAAGTTTTTATAATCCGTTGACAGTGATTCCACTTGAATAAGAGCTGAAAATGTCTGCTTAGTAGACGAAATATATACTCAGTGAAAATCACATTTACTGATTCATTGGCGTGGAAAGATTCCTTTCGATAAATACAATTGACATATTTAAGATTTGTGCATTTTGTAACCGAGACGTTTCTTTTATGTATCTCCGTTCATTGCTCAAAATAAAGTGAGTAATTGTGACCTGGCGAGAATATACTTAAAAGCAAATGTGTAAGCCCAGAAAACAGTTTTAGGACTTAGAGCTTCAAAACAGGCTTGGATTGATCTCAAGGATTGCTCAAAGTTAACCTTGCCCTGTTTGTTGTGACACGGCTACTGTTGGTGACATGAAAAACAAATCATATTTCAAAATAAAAAACCCTTGATACAGGGTGTTTAGAAAAGACATACCGGTAAAAAGTTGAATAATTTATTAACGCTTAAGTTAAGTTGTGTTGTTACACAAACATTCCACATTAAATGCAAAACAGTATGTCAAAGTTTCATGCCGATATCTAGACCAGGTCTGCGGCGGGAACGAATTACAGAAACCTACTCAAAATGTCGGCCGGCTCTACGTTAGTAAACTTGACGAGAGAAATTGTGAATGACTCGTCTGCATTCCTCTCGTATCATTGCTGCAATGTATTGGGTGATCTTCCTCTTTAAAATAGCAATTGTCTTGGGGTTATCTGTGAACATTGTCTTTCAAAAATCCCCATAAATAAAATAAAAATCAGGTGGGCTTATGTCGGGGCTGTGAGGAACCCATTCACTGTCAGTCCTGCAGATGATGCGTTCTGGAAAATATTGCTCTTGCCATCATAGCTTACGTTTGAGGTAGGGCGTTGCACCATACTTCTGGAACCACTGAGAGCCCCTGTCAACAACTCTCATTCGTCCAAAAGCTCTGCAAAATGTTGAGAGGACAGTAATGTAACGCTCACTATTGATTTTGAATGCTTTCTCCTGCGCAATGACTTGTTTGGAACTACTCCCTCATTTGGTCAATGTTCGCCTGGACACGTACTGACTTTGGCCTGCCTGAATGTCTTCTTCTGTTTTCACTTTTTGAGTTTATATCACAAACTGTTCCATGTTCTATAAAATTCTTCACCTACAAACGAATGATCTTCTTTCCTGGAATACTTACGTACCCAAAATGTGCTTAAAGTCTCTCTTAACTCTTACGAATGACCCATATATTTAAAATATTTTCCAACTGCACAAGTATTCTCCTCAATGTACCAAGCCGTTATAATTGTACAGTCCTCTAAACCTGTATCAGCTGTAATTCCAGAAAAAGTCCACAACATTACATCAGTATTCAAATAAATTATATGAGTTTGCTTGGCTGTAGTTTTTGGCGACACATTAAACACGACATTCGACAATCATGCTTAGTAGTAATTCGTTAACAATATTTTGAAACTCTATTATTGTGCACCTGTTTCAGAGATATGATGGCATTTTCAGATTTTCCAAGGTTTTGAACTAATTTCGAAAACAGAACACAGTTCAGTTTTCCTTCAGCAAAGCGGTTATGGTTTTGTACGGAATCAGGATTTTTTCAAGTAAACATTTGGTAATCTGTAATCAAACAGTGGCGTAGCCAGCCCAAAAATTTGGGAGGGGCCAAAAAATTTTGGGGGGGCCAAAATCCTTGACTTTAGGCGAATAATACTATTTTCTTTGGAAAAGCGCCTCTCAAAGCACAAAATGACTGTATTTTCTAAAAATATGGGGGGGCATGGCCCCTCTGGGCCCCCCCTGCCTACGCCTATGTAATCAAACACGTTTCACCTGTACGAAAATGGTTCGGCCTAAACCTCCGAAATCGTCACGCCCCTTTCTTGGCAATCACAACCTCATGTTTTTGCGCAGAAACCAGCCACGTTGATTCACCTTAATGTGATTGCAGATTAGAATCTTTGCAAATACTGATGTTCGTTAAAAGTTACTTGTGTATTATTCATTATAACAAAATTGGACGTTTTTTCCTGCAAATTTTAAGGCAGTCAGGCTTCACCTTGGAACAACTCTACGTCTACAGGAATACCCTATCTTTGTAATTTATTCAATACAATAAAAGTTCTTCACGCATTTAATTTAATTTGCTGTACTTCCTAGGCATTTTACTGAAGACAGTGGCGGATCCAAACCAGGCGGGGGGAAGTCATATAGGGGGTGCCAAAAATGTCTTCCCATGCTTAAATACCCAAATTCTATATGACAACCGTTGGTATCACACAAAATAAAGTGGTTACCTTTTGTAGGCCACGAAAGTGGCTATTTTTGTTGGTCGAACTATGCGATCTTTCAGGGCATTACCATAGTTTAAAATCGCCTTGTATTATAATTCACAAAAGTTTTGAAACGAGCCTCGAAAATGGGTTCCCATTTTTCACATGCTGCACAGTAAATAAGAACACTGTTGCTGTTCCAAACGCTCTCTTACATCTACAAAGAGTATTCAAAATATATATCCTAAGAAACCATGCTGTGCGCTAGTGTTTGACACTATTTTGGCTATCCATAGCTAGATCAGATAAAACAACGTATGAAACTTATTCCTGACACTGTTATAAGTAGAACGGTTCTTACATCAACAAGCGACATCTCAAATCCCGATAGGAGTCGAATAAATAAGCAAATGACAATCATGTTTCCGGGCGAAGTTTGTGCACTTACATGTATATGGAAAGCATATTTATTGCTGAAGCGACAATTCAAATCAAAAAGTGAATGAAAGGCATTTGCTATGACATTGCACCCATTTTACGTAGGTCTGCTGGCTATGTTGAAAAACAATCTAACATTCGCATGATAGATTCGCACATGGCCTAAAATCAAATTACCTTAAAATACATATGCCGCTAATACAGATATTAATCAAGTGTTTAACACTATTTCACATCTTCGGACATTGGACTCCTGGTGTGAAAAAAAATCAGCCCTACCAGTCCAGGTTTTAAAAGAAAGTTGTGACACTGTTCAACAAAACCAAGACACCGGCAGCCCAGCAATGTCTAATAATAGTTTGCATAACATACAAAATCCTAGTTTTTGGCTTGCGATGCGTATGTCTACAAATATTTTTCTCACATTTTCGGCCAACACAACTACAAAATTACCAACCCAAAAAGTTAAATTGTTTATCGATGTTATTGTTTATCTGTTGCAATCTTAGCCAGACAAATAGCAAACAAGCTGAGTATGCCTGCAAACTTTACGAACCACATGCTTTTTGTCATTTCCTTATCTTGGCTCACTTTTATATCATAGCGTAAATGTTTACTACAACAGAAAGACTTACGCAGTTTCGTAATATGCATTGAAAACTCAGCGCTGATAACAGAGTTAAAAGCAGAACTGTCGCCAGAAAGTCATCAATAGGGGACTTTACGTTTGTACTGGGGGGCTTTAGGTTCGTGCCGGGGGCCTTGACATTCAAAGTTGACAAAAATTCCACTAACTTATAGTGTTTCATATTTCAATTTGGGGTGATTGGAGTTTTGTTTGGGGGGGTAAGTCCACCAAAGTCACCCCGTGGCGACGGGACTGGTTAAAAGTAAACTAGGAAAGTGCCAGACATTCCCAGTATTTGCAGTACCAAATAGTCTATACCTTATCACTTTTGTCAGAATAGTAGTTACGTTCAACAGTTTCTTTAAATTTGCAGTTGCACGACTGCAGCAACGCAACGCTTATTTCTGCAAAATCTGTCCAACACATGGCCACTTGGCAGTGGAAGTTACCTTGAGTTTGCTAGAATCTAGAGTCAGTTATGAGTTTTCCATATTGTGTTCCTATTATTCACGATTGCCTTTCCTTACAAGGCTGCCATCAGGCATTCAAGAAATGAACGTGTAACAAAAACAGACCAATTCTGCACAACAGAGCGGCAAACCGAGAACCGTAATATGTTCACGAAAGCGATTGCGTTGGTGATTAATTACATGAGTAAAGCTGGGCATTTCTCATGCGGGAATGAAATAGCGGAACAGCAGCTCTGACTTTTCATGGTTTATGACAGTGGTTCTCAAAGTTTTTACGTTGCGACGCCTCTGGAAAAGTTTTCTGGACTTGCGACGCTCCAGCAATATCAGTTTAATCAAAGTCTTGTTTATTGATAAAACAACAAAAAGAAATCGGCGTCACATACAGTATTGCGATGTGTGGGCTTACTTATTTTCACTAGTTAGTTGAATCATGGAAGAATTTGTGAAACTGCCATCCACATTTCCCTCTCCCTCTCAAAGTTTATTCGTGATCGCTACTTGGTTTTAATCACAGCGATGGCAGAAAGTCCTGCTTCGCATAAATACGACATAGCGAAAGGGATAACCATCCGTAGTGGTCTTTTCACCACAGCTGGGTAGTCGTCATTCAATGAAATTTGGCAGGTTTCCTGAATTAAACTTTCTTGTCAGAAAACCATCACAAGCAAGGTCAATTTCGCTTTCTTTTTCTTGCAAGGGTAAGCGATGGGGTGGGTTGAACGAAAGGATCACGAATCTATTAATAGCTTGACAAATTCTCCGGAAATTACTGGGTATATTTCGACTCGAGCTTAAATTAGGCATACCATATTTTTGTGATTGAAAACAGGGACGCTTCAGAAGACAAGCCTTATTAGAGAAATGTGGTTCATATCTTACTGAGCATGTAGCCATTTTGGATTCCTGTAGCTGAGGCACCAAGAAAAGCTAAAATAATGCATTTTATCAAGAAACAAAACACTGTTTAAGCATTTGTAAATTTACATATTCGGCCAATCATACTTATCTGTAGACAATACTTTCTTCAATAAGTCTTTGTTCGATTTTATTTTCTCGTAAAATCACACGAGGAAAATACAGTATTAATTTTACTGGTGGTAATGGTTTTCACATTCTGGACCAGCATTTTGCTTCTGTTATCAGACCGCATGTTGTTCAAGATAGAACAAATTTTCTCAAGGGAGATGATGTACCAAGTGTAGGACCATGCAGTGGCGTAGCAAGGAAGGGGCCGTGGAGGCTCCGGGCCCAGGGCGGAACCTTCTGGGAGGCGACAGTTTGTTGATTGAAAATTAATTTTTGAAAGTAGTTTGATAGTTCCAACTCTTCTTTATTATTTTTACAGTAAATATATTTTTGAAAGTTTTAACTCTTCAGTTTTCATTTTTGGAAGCCCTAGACTGGTAGGCCAGCCTTAAAAAATAGGAAATGTGGCTGTGGAGTGAGCAAATTGAATGAATGTTTACTCAAAAGTATCGGTCAAATGCACTTTGTTAAAGTGCCCCAATATTTGTTTTGAAATCAGGGCTTTTTCAACATACTTGGGGAGAATTTTCCTCCAATCTCTCCACCTTCCTCTCCAGCCAAAGCCACCTCCCTCACCCCAGTCACAATTTTTTTGAACAAAGCAAAGAGATGACATTCGACCGCATATTAGCAAACGTCACTGATCCAGTAGAAAAAATTTTTAATCTAGCAGTGAGCTGGTTTTCTAGCAGAATTTTGAAAACCGTTTGGCAGGTTTAGCAGGCAACGAATTCCTGGCAAAAAAATGTTTCAACAGTTTTTGGAGATTAAAACCTTACATCTTCTTCATCATAAAATAATTTATCTTCTTCAAAACGCTGTAAATTGGGCAAAACCAGGCACAACCAGCTGCCTTTAATCATTTGGAATTTATTTTATGAAACAACGAAGGTGCTTCAATCAGATAATTACGTCATAATTAAAAGTAATTAGATGGCTTGGTGAAGCTTTAAATGATTTGCTTCTGTCACGTGCTTAGTGAGCGCGTTAAGTAAAAAGATTACATTGCTAGAATATGTTGTTATCCCCCGATACGTGTGAAAAGTTCAACTGGTTCAGTTACGCCGGTGGTGGTAAGTAGTAATGTCTGGTAAAAAAAACTCCTTGGTAAGCCAAAGCAATACAGTACTGTATTGTTGAAAGCTTCGACATATATGCTTGCAAGATTCAGAGTTGGAAATTTGGCTCGGTGCTAACTACTGCCTACCGTTCTGATTCAAGAAAAGCCTATTGCAAAGTTGGCAATAATGCAATCATCTAGTACAGATAGATTCTGCGCTTTCAATTGTAAAAAAGATCAAAGTAATAAAGAAAATTTGTCAGAATAAACATCGTTCGGAGCTATTAAAACACTTCGGTGCCCTGTCATTTTCAATCGTGGATTTACGTTTATGTTGCAACACTGTTTTCCTGTTTACAGCCAGTTTATAACTGACTATTGTAGCCTTCATTTGCCTGATGCAAAGTAAATTAAAATTTGTGCAATGCGTTTATTAGTAAAACGCAATCATGAGACGGTAAATGGCCTACCTGCTGTCAACATGATTGCACTTAAACAAAAACTGTTATTTTAGTAAAGTTATCAAACTGCACTGAATTTTACTCTTTATAGCTCATTGAATAAAACTGCACTGAGTTTACTTTTGTGCGACGCCCTTGGAAAATTAAAACGACGCACCAGGGCGTCGCGACGCACAGTTTGAGAACATGGGTTTATGAGATTGCGCACTTTGAATACAATCGTGCCACAGTTTGCATACTGATCCATAGACAGCTTTCTGCACCCATACGAATGGTATCACCCATATTTTCATGTACTTACTACCAGAATCATAAGAACCATTCCGCTTCCTCGGCGTTATTGTCGCAATTCTATCGCAAAGACGCCAGGGCTGTACCGAAGTTAGATGGCGCCTGAGGCAAGAAACAAGTTTGGTGTTCCCACGTTCGAACGTGAGATCTTTCGGGAACACATGTACTGTAATGAAGAAAGTACTTGTGACATTGGGAGTTTTCGGCGCCCCCTCATTGGTTCGGCGCCCGGCGCATTGCGCCATTTGGCCCCTTCGTTGCATCCCTGAGAGAGGCAAAGTTGTCTGCAAGCGTTGAGCCTGCTTGGTGCTTACAACACACAACACAGTGCACGCATTTCCATCGATTACGCAAAAATTTATTTCGAATGTTGCATCCCTCAAATCTTACCAATATCCGACCGTGGGCGTCGGTGTAATATAGCATTTATCACAAAAATATTGCAAAGGCGTTGCCGAAAAATGGAATAGTAAATTCGTTTCTGCAGAGGAAACTTGTTCAATCGTAAAAATCCATAAAATTGCCAAAAGGCCAAAAAGAAAAACAAAATTTTGTAGGCCGACCTACTTGAAACAAAGCCGGATTTTTGAACTTTGGCCTAAAAAAAGCTAACCTTGCAAACCGGCTAACTGCCGATCGCAGTGATACGGCAATGCTGTTTTCATGTCTGGCCACGTAAGAGTACAAAGGAGAATTCTGGATATAAATCAGCAGGTTCTATTCGTCAACTGTGAGTGTGACAACCACAGTTTGACATAGTTCATTCAGTTTCACAGGATTCGAAGATGTTGACATTTTAAGAGCTATTGCATGTATAAACATTGCTTATGTTCAACTCAGCGATGGCAAAGAATGAAGCATGTCCTGTCTCTTGCAGTCAAGCAAGAATCCGACGGTCGCTGAAGCGCAACGTTTGAAGCATAGGTGTAAGAGCAGTCAAATTTTTAGGAGTGCGAAGGATTTTTGCCCAAATTTGCTCGAAAAAGCTTTGGGCCACTTTTTGTGCGAATATTTTGTCATGAAGACACATTTTTCGGATGACCTCCAAAAAAAGAGCTTCATGTACTTTTGGGCAGGATTTTTGCAAAGCAAACACGTTGGGCGCCATTTCTTTCACAGAAAAGCATGTGGGGCGCCATTTTTGTCCGTATTTCTAGGGACTTTGCACAGATTTTTATGGATTTTGCGTATATTTTCACAGACTTTGCCCACCTTTCCACGGATTTTGCCCGGAGTTTCACCAAATCAAAACTTTTGGGGGTGCGCTTGTAGCCCCTGCCCCCCGCTTCCTACACCACTGGTTTAAAGATGTGAAAGCGGTTTATCCCAGGCCTTGAAGAAGTTATCGAGTTATTGGAAATCATGTTTGAAGACACTGGCGAAATACCAGAAACCAGACGTGATGCGGAAGACTTTCTACAAAATATTTTCAAGTTTAGTTTTCTTATGCTTTTGGCATTCTAGTATAATTTTTTGATTAAAATTGACCGTGTGAAGAAAAGGCTCCAAGATCCTTGCATGAACTTCCATGAAACATCGAAAGATGTGGATACTATGAAACAGCATTTTATGAAAAATAGGGAGAAACTGCGTGAAGACGCTTTAACCAGTGGAAAATCACAATGTGAGATTGGGAAGTGCGAGTGCAAAGCCGAGTAAGAAGGGAGAAACTGGATGGAAAAAAAATCATGATACAAAAGTTTATCCGCAGAAAAAAAAACTACAAGAGTGATGAAAAGTGTTGTGGGCCCTCGTCTACAGGAATCGTGAAATAGATTCACTCGCTTAAGCGGACTCAACTCAAGACTTGGCTTCTTACTGGACACTAAATATTTGCTGTGTAACGAAAGTGTGAACAACAAAAGTCTTGACGAAGAATGCATCTCACTGAGTAGATTTTACTGTTCCGATCTATACAGTATTGAACTGTACGACGAGAGTTGTGACTGCAGTATGTTGGCACGAAGTGGTGTAAACACGATACTGCACACAGCGTTGGAACTTCTGACGTTTATAGCAGAGTCGTCGCCAGAAAGTCTACAACAGGGGACCTTACGTTTGTGTAGGGGGGTTCACGTTTTTTTTTTTCCAAACCATCGCGTTGCTCTGCAAATTATTTTGACAGTCTGTGTCAGTCGCCAGCTGTGAACGTTCATTCACCAAACTGAAGTTCGTTTTGACACATTTGCGGTCTTCTATTGGGCAAGATCGCCTTGACGGTTAAGCTGTGCTTAATTGGCATTGAAAAAGACACATTGCATAAACTTGATTGTTATCGAGTAACAGACGACTTTCCTTCGTCTAAACTTCTAAAGCGAGAAAAGTAAAACTTTAATTAGATCTAAGACCACGGGTTATCCTTGATATAGTCTTATCCCCAGTTACCTTCTTGTTGATATTTATCGCAAAGCAATGTCAGAAAAACAAAAAATTTTAAACGGCAAAAACCCGGCGCTAAAGAGAAGGTAGATGGTGTTCATGCCATATCATGTGTCTACTCGAACACTAACTGCCTCAAACTTCTGTTTCATCAAGATTATTGGCATCATGGGCGCAATTTGGTGGGGGACACGGGGGACGTGTCCCCCCACTTTTTTAGACGGGGGGGACATAATATGCCATCCCCACTTTTTCTCGTAGGGTTTGTATTTGGAGAGGTTTCAAAACTAAGTGTTACATTTGTCACGTTTTATGTGAAGAGTTTTTCATGTTAGATATTACACATCCCTATGTTGATGTTGAAACAGAGTTTGGTGTGGTATCACTGATTCTGATATTTTTATGAATTTTTACTTCAAAAATGATTTTTAGCATTTTGCAAGTTTCTAGAGACCGCAAAAGATTGTTTACTGCCTCTGTCCGACATTTATCTACAGTGGTTTACTGTAAGAAGGTCGCTTTCTTGAAACAGTGAAGTTTAACGGCTGCGCACGTAAGAGACCCCAGTACAGCCGTGATTTGTTTCGTGCAAAAACGTTGGCTAATTTGCTTTAATGTAACGGTGGTTGTCACGTATTGAGAAACAGACAGCGCAAAACTTAAAGATGCAAGCGTAACCTATAATCTTAGAGTTGCATTTTCAGGCAAAAGTCTGCGAAGTTTTTGCCGAAAACAAACAGCAGCACTATTGTGGAGATTAAGTTTTGGGATGGGTAGTTTTGCAAAAGACTGTCTTCAACCACTAGTAAACAGGATTTCCATCAAAACTTTAGAGAAGTATTGACCTAGTTATATATTGTCCCATAGCTCAAAACTTAATGACTTGACTAGGAATTGAAGATAGTTTATACATTTAGCCTTTTTTCTTGTATGTCATGACAAGGGTGACCAACAAATTCAAAAGATATTTGTACCCACAATGCAGCAATGCTTTCATCCAAGTGCGATACGTTTGCTTTACACGTAGCCTACGCATGGGTAGCGGAACTATTTTCAAAGTGTGGGGCACAAGTGCACGTTAAAAGAATTAGAACATTTAATTTGACGTCATTAACTTTTGTCAGCATGTTTAAGCAATTTTATTCAAAATTTGATAAGCCCTCAACGATCCCTATCTGCACAACACCCTATCTATCATACGCTACATTGTCTTGAGCACATAAATGCAACTAGTTGTTCTTAGTCTTACACAAAAACAATTTACTTTAACAATGGACCCAATACGAATTGTGTTATTTAAACTTATTTAGGCAAAATTCGAAATTTAAAAGTGGGAGCGCTAGTCCCTCCCAGAAAAAAGTGGGGGAGCCTAGACCCATGCGGCCCTCCAGGTTCCGCCATCTTCGAGCCTACGTAACACCAAGTTTTGTTGGACATTCTTTTCGTGGTAATTTGAGGTGAAACGTGGTACTATTCACCGTTGTTCATTTTGATTTCTGTTTAATCTCAAATATATTTTCGTGTCGTTAATCATGTATAACTCTAGAATAAAACTTTTGACATTAATTTTGCCTATTAACATTTGATGTTTAAACCTGAAAAATTTGATTGTGAAAAGACTGAAATGAGTGGCATAACTGACAGAAGGCACAAGGCAACAGTCACCAGCAGACTCGTAACCAGCTTGGGAAACCAGGGGGACGAATAATTTGCTGAAGGAGGCCCAAAATTTACATTGATAGCATGTAACAATGCGTTACATAGCATGTAACAACGAAAACAATGGTTATACATACAATATGCCCAAGACATTTTTCAGGAGGGAGAAAGTTTTTCCAAGGGCCTGGTCACCAGATGGTTAGGTATGCAGAAATCATATTGTAGGCTAGATTGGTATATGGGTATGTATTCAGAAAGACTTCTGGTTCGTTTTCTTTTGGATACCTTGAATCTTCTCTAGTTGGCTTGGATAATTCTGCTTGGGAGTTTGATTGATGTTGGGAAAGGGTATTAGACACACGATGTTTGGATAATCAAAAGGGTACCCAACAGCATGCAGGGGCTGACAAGGGGAGATCGAAAGGATACATCCTCCACTCATCAGCAGTTAAAATAAATTGTAAATCATTTTGTGAACTACGTTAATTTTGGCCAAACATTTTTTGCGGCTGTAAGAGGATATCAATGGAGGTTTGGCTAGGAGTGGGACTGCATGCATGATGTCCATTGGTTAAGGATTTGTAGCATTTTAATGAGCAGAAATGTGCAAGAAAAATATTTAGGTACCATGCCTTGCAATATATATATCGTACCTTGCAATTTATCGTCTTTTTAAGGTTAAGCAACTCAAACAAGACATCAAATCGAGCTACGACCCACACTTCGTATAAAATGCCTGAAAATTGATGTGTTCTACTTACGAGTGATATGCACGTGCGACCAATACGATTCACCGCTTTATGCACTCTAACTGACAGCTCTGTTAAAACCCAATTGATGTGTTTTGCTATATTGCGTTGCTTGATTGTATCATAGTCTGATAGTAATGTAATCAAGTTGAACTACAATACCATGTCCAACAACAAATTTAAGTTTATTAATTTCTAAATCATTTGCAGCGATAAAGCAAAGTGTGATTAGTGTTGCTTTGAAAACACCTCTAAAAACAAGATTAGGAATCGGTATTTGCATAATTTCACTTCCGCGTAGGCCCGATGACTATATTGGATTTACATCAAGCTGTCCCCCCCACATTTTATAACAAACTTGCGCCCATGATTGGCATTCAAAACTGTCCACAAAAAGTTTTTCATGCACACTAGTAATACGTGATTCACGAATGCTCCATCAGAAGCATGCCAATTGTGGAATACAAACAGATTGCAAGAGATGTTTTCAAAATTGAACACTGTAGGGAGTGAAACTTGAAAGCCTTGCAAAGTCGGACAAGGAATATATAACACATAAACCTATGCTTCAAACGAAAGCATATTCAGTTGTTTAGGAAAAAAGTTGACTTCATCGCCAGCAAAGGCAGGTTTACTGCTAAGTAATTTTTTCCTTTCGACGTTGGCCCATATTCCATGCTTGAAGAGCAAAAATTATCTTTCCCTGGTTAGGATTTTCTTCGGCTAGTTATCTGCTATGGCTAGAAAACCAGCCAAACAAGCCATAGTAAACATAATTTGTGAGTATTTGCCCTCTGTTGAGAAATCATGTTCCTTGCGAAAAACTATATCAGTGACGAACAGTGGTCTCTTCGTATTTATGAGGGATTGCTTTATCTGTTCCCAGGAACGGAAGCTCTTCAGTTTAATCGAGACCAGTGGACATGGATGGAACCAGTGGTGGGATTCAGCCGCTTCGCACCGGTTCTATAGAACCGTCTCACGGAATTTTATGAGATCAGTGAACGGAATTTTATGAGATCAGTTTATGAGATAGCATTACTGGTTACTGTCAATGGGTTTTTGCATCTTATCTGATATGATACCCTCTTCAAAATTTCAGAAATGCTTGGGCAACAAATTTTGGAGATAGGTAGAGTTCTAGGACCAAGGTGGGCTGCTTGCAGTCTAAGATCTGCGCTTGCTGTGCGGCGTGCATGTCCAGCATTATACAAATATTTTTCTAGTGAAGCAAAACATTCAGGTATGGCTGC
>Ga0210059_1002173_pt1 | contig 30436 bp, 13 predicted proteins | sample Ectturendosymbi2_FD_188042 | JGI IMG/M metagenome (GOLD analysis project Ga0210059, IMG submission 188042) | Ecteinascidia turbinata endosymbiont from Florida, USA - Sample 2 (SPAdes) (version 2) | ecosystem: Host-associated > Tunicates > Ascidians > Unclassified | place: Key West, Florida...
AGTCCCCGCCAAACGTATGGTAGGTCCAACCTTAACCAAAATCTAAATCCTGAATCTAACTTCAGGTTCATTCGTGAAAGACCATTTGCTATTCCTTCTTTTCACCAAAAGTGCCGCCCCCCCGAAAAGTGCCGCCCCGGGGCATTGCCTCCACCCCTAGTTGGGGCCCTGCCGCGAATGTCATGTTTATAGAAGCTAAGGCTTGTTGTGTCCTTGTCTTCTTGCACATCCAACCGCGGCACTTTGTATCAAGCTCAGCATGGCAAGCAAGACATTGTAAAAAAAAGCGTGCAAGTTGTGCCTTCTGACAAGCGTTTGACGAAATATAATCGGAGCATCAACAAATACTGCCACAGTGCCACCGCCTCCTTGCCTGCCCATCACTTCACTCGACTCTTTCATTTGAAGTTACAGCCGACGGCATCATCAGTTAACCACTCTCACTATCGCCAGCCAGTGGCATAACCGCACACTGCTCCTGCGCGACACCACGTGGCCGCCTGCAACCACGATCACGGAATCGACCATTTCCAGCCGGTGTCACTCCTTGGCTAGTTTCGTCTGAACGAGCTCTTTGAAGGAGGAGAGGATGCGTGCTTCGCGCTTGTCGCGCTCCAGCTTGTTGAAGGAGGCGAGCGCGCGCTTCTCGTCGGCGCTGTAGATCTGGTTTTCCTTCCTCAGACGCACCGCCTCCATGCGTCGATGCCGGCTGCCGCTCATCACGAAGCCGACGTCCTCGAACTGCGAGATCTCGCCGCTGGTCAGGCCGATCTCACCTGCATCGCGAATGAAGCATGCGGGGTTTTGGCGGAGGTGGACTTGCCCGTGGGCGTCGGAAGGGGGTGCAGGGGGTCCACGGTCGCCCTGGATTTTGAAATTTGATATTTTCCTATTTATTTTGCAGTAGAAAAATGTTTTTCTCTTAGTTTTGATTTGGTTGGTAAAATGAAATTTTATCACTGTTGGCCCCCCTGGAAGATGTTGCTTGGTCACCACCTGGAAAAATCCACTATTGGCCCCCTTTGGAATAAATCCTTCCGACGCCCATGGACTTGCCCATGTCATCATTGACGAGACCATGGCAGGCCGAGATAATACGAGATAATAATACCAAGTGCGTTTTTCGAAAATGTTCGCATTCTCTCTCTTTTCTTGAGAAGATTCACAACAGAAAGATATTGTACAACTCCTTACTCATCGGCAACATATCGTTGTGACCGAATCGGCAACATATCGTTGTGACTGAATAGAGAGAAGTTGTACCGGTATGACGCCTCGCAGTGGAGCAATTTGATATTGAGTTTTGATGGTGAAAAAATGAAAGTAAAGAAATAACTTTTGTCATATACATTTTTTTAAAACAAATTCTGTTTTTTTTTTTATTCAAAAATTTTGTCATTAAAAACATTTTTTCAAAAATTACCATTTGTTTGACCAAAATTGTTTTTTACCATTTTTTTCATTAACTGTCTATCAATAGGAACCCTTTCCCAGCAAAGAATCAGACACTAAGACCTCACAGACTATATACTATATATTTCACCCACTAGATGGGCATCATCAGCTCTGCGAAGTGGTTATAGCAATTTTTTCGAAGAAAATATCTTAGAGGGATTTTTTTAAATAATAAAAGAAGTTGCATGGCGCAAACGGGCCACGCTACACGTACGAAAACATTTGCAGGATTCGACGGCTACAACCACGAGGCATATACTACGGTTGATAACAGAATTTCGCGAGCATTTTCCTACAAGCAAGAAAGAAACCACTGCCTACCTCTGCGAGGGATTCGTTTTCCTTCTGTGACGTAAGCAGCCATGGCGGCACCTTCGCCCGGCAGCAGAGCGTGACCGTAGCTGGAAAAACGCGGTTAATGTTTAATGCAGAAAATTATTCACACTAATGCTGTTGCGACGAATGGATACACTGCAGCAAGGTCGAGCACTGCTGTCAGGGGGATTTCTAGCTGTTTTTTTTTTCGCTGAGGTAACTCGGTCATTTGTACTATGTTTGTATTGAAACTTGCCGAAACAATATTCGTAAGTCTGTATTTTCGGTCATTGTGACCGAATTCACTTAATTTTCTTCGATCTTTTAAAAAAATCGGCCTGTGATCGGAAAAAAAAAAAAACTAAATTGTTAGCATGGCGTCGAAAAAAAAACTAATTGTTAGCATGGCGTCGAAAAACTAAATTGTTAGCAAAGCCGAGTGGCGTCGTTTCCCCGATCCAGTAGATCTCTTTGGGTAGAAATGGTGCAAGAAACTATTGGAAAAGGTTTGAGCAACATTCGAATGAAGCCGCAGCGGATGTCGCACCCCACCTCCAGGCGACTGTGTTTCGAACTTTCAGGTCACATCAGCAGAGCACAGAGCATCGCCACAGCCACAGCAAACAACTTCAACGTGAATCGCTCAATTGCTCTCTGCGCGTTTAAGGTCACTCATTTCACGCAAAACGCCACAGCTTAATTTTAACCGCATTACATGCAAGCAGGGCTGTGGATCCAGAGCCCGGAGCCAAAACAATTTTGGATGGCTGGAGCCGGAGCCTGAAATTGGGGTTCCGGTTCCAGAGACATAGTTTGTGGGGCAAGCAAGTTGTTTAAATAATACAATGGTTTTTAGTTTTGATTGGACCAAATCGTTCTGGAGCCGAAAATTTCAGAGGTTGGAGCCGGAGGCAAAAATTTAGATGCCTGGACCAGGAGCCCGAAATTTGAGTTCCGGCTCAACAGCCCCCTGCATGCAAGTGACAATTTAGGTGTAACGACGTGCCGCCTTGGGGTCGGTCATTGCGGAATCTTAAAAATAGCATATTTATGACCGGCAGTTTAATTATTCATGCACCCGTATTTTTCGGGCCATCAGGAGCAGTATCAATGATTGAATGCTAACTTTTCTATTGTCATACATATTTATTTAATTCTTTAACAATAAATGTTAACATTGTTCAGCTGTAACACATAGCCTGGCCAAGGTATAGCGACTGTGGTTTGGCGGATTACGTACGAGGGAGTTTAATCTGTCACGCACGACTGATCCGCTAGACACGAATATAATAAAATAAAAGCTGTGCGCGTGTTTGATTCGGTGTGCGCCAATGTAGTCCAGAAGCCTCGCGCAGTAATACTATCTGTGCCTCAAGATTAAGGTATGTGCTAGCTAGTCACGGAAACACACGCGCGGCTATTGCAATTGTTGTTGGCTTGTTACGTAACAGGATGGCCGGTTTACAAATAAATCGTTGTGATTTTGAACGCACGCGGAAGCCTCCGTGAAGACACAAGACTAAACTGTCATGTGGCTAACGGAAGTTTTCGAAATCAAACATGTGCAATTAAATAAACTAGCAATTAAATATATAGCACCGGGTTTACCACATAAAATTAATTCTAAGTGAGAAAGCACAACCACATTCATACATTAGGCGCACCGCATTATAAGGCGCAATTTCGATTTTTGAGAAAATTACAGGATTTTAAGTGCGCCTTATGGTCCGAAAATCATGGCAATCCCATGCAACTGTAAACTAAAATCTCAATTCCTTGAGCCAGACGAAGTGTGAAACCAGCAAGAAATCAGTGGCTCTGTATCTGGGCGGGTGTTCATTCTACTGTCAGGAGTTAACAAATGTTTGGACATATATTTTGTAAACTTTCATCAAACCGAGTTTGAAATTTTAGGATTACAAGTTTTCGAAGCGAAACCTTCCACAACAGCCAAAGCAACCCACAAAATCATCCTTGCAGGATGGCAGGCCCGTAGCCAGGCGGGAGGGGCATTTGGGAGCGGTGGCCCCAAATTGTTTTTGTTCCTCACAAATTTTGTGTCCAAAAAAAATTTTTGTAAAGATGAAACAAAAACAAAAATCTTGCTCCTAAAAATGTATTTTCTCCCCAAACCTTAAAGCCTGGCTACGGGCCTGCACATGGTCGCTGCTTCCGTGACAAACCTCTTATAAGCAATTTAAGTTCAAGTTTAATTTCCTGCAAAGGTCAACGAGAGTCAAGTTTCTTGCGCAAAAAAAGTCCGAAACATCGGGAAAAGAACATGGCGACTGAATTTTTGGGCTGAAAATTTGCTTTAATTAGCAGTTTAAACATGGCAATCAAAACTACTGCGCAAAAGCTGTCGCGTGAAATGCACTCACTTCAGGGGTTTGTTCGCTGTCGGGTCCATATTGCTAGGCATTGGTCCAATCATATCCTCGGTTTCCAGGGTTACCATTTCGGTGGGAGACAGGAAGTCCTGGTCGTCGCAGTCCCGCTCGTCGCCTGGCAACGAAATGTGCTTCGTGTGATTGTCGTGGGTCAGTTTTTGCCGAAGTGTCGAGCACAAGCAAGTTTCGAATCAGCCGAAAATCTACTGCCCTGCATACGAGAGCAAGGGACCCGATCTTCGTGGTGCAACTAAAACAACTGTCTACCATTATTTGATACACCCCAAGTTTGCGATACTGCGAGAAGTTGATTTGCGCAATACAGCAACAGCCAACATCTGCGCACACCCCGGAAGCTATTTGACGTTCTCTGTCAACCAGGGTTGCGGAGTCGGAGATAAAATATCCGATTCCGACTCCAACTCCAACTTTTCCAAAATTTTCTATTCCGACTTTCCAAAATTTCCGACTCCTTAAAGGGAATGAAATTTGGCTCTTAAAATCAATAGAAATCGTGGTGCACAGCAAGAAATCTGTTTCAACAAAAAGAAACTGTACCATTTCAACAGGAATTCCCAATTTATGAGTGTGATTTAAAAAATGATCTAATTGGACATCCGGGGTCGGAAAAAAAATCCGACTTCGACTCTTAGTGTTGTTAGAAATCCGACTCCAACTCCACCCAAAAACCTCCAACTCCTTGCGACTCCGACTCTGCAACCCTACTGCCAACACAGACCGACCGTCAAATCCTTACGAGGAATATACTATTGGGCAAATGTAATTCAAGCAATATAGCGCTAAAATAACGCAGATTAACTATCACCTTTTGAAGTCGCTGTTTCAGGAACAGCCACCTTCTTTTCCTCCCAGACTTCTTCAGCTTCGTCTTCAGACGCTAAGGAAGATTTTCGCTTCTTCGACTTCTTTTTCTTGTGCTTTCGCGATCTACTTGAAGGATGATACATTATCAGCAAACAACAGAGCACGTAAAATTTAGTTACTTTTTCAACGCCACTGTCCAAAACAATATGCGAACCTCCAACTATATACTGCAGAAAACTAGGTTGATAGCGGGGTTTCTTAGCTTTTCTTTGGTTTACCCCAAGGCAAATTTAAAAACAAATATTTATCCCTTAATAAAGTTATTTACTTGGTTCACTTCTACAAACGCATTAATGATTCAATGAACAAAAATGTTTTGTAAAAGGACTTAATGCAGAGGTCAATCCAGAGATTCAATTCAACGGAGTAGTACCAAGCTCCATTTTGGCAGATGTCTCAATTGAGCCTTGATCACTAACAATGCAGTACACCAGGCCTGCCCAACCTTTTTAGTGTTGCGGGCCACTTTCACATTCATGAGGAAATTTATTGCAGGCCACAAACGTTTTTGTGACGTAACAAATCCCTTGATTTTGATAAGGTTTATGACTTTATGTGATAACACGAGGTGATAACGAGTTCTATAGTTGCACGCAGTGTTGCCAGCTTGTATGGTTGTAAACTTAATCTATAAAATAAACATAATTTCGAAGCGTTTGTTATTTTAAGTTTTTGGGTGGTAGGCCCATAACAGAAACAACAGGTGTAATTTTGGTGTGCTTTGCTGGCAAATATCCATGGCCTATAAAAACACACAAAAAATTAAAAAAGTCTGCTTACGAACTTATTACATCGCGGGCCACTTAAAACCTCGCGGGCCGCATGCGGCCCGCGGGTTGGGCAGCCTTGCAGTACACACTTGCAGCTGAAGTAAAACCGGCAGCGCACTTGTTTAGAGAGGAGTGGAAAAGGCAAAAAGTTAACAGTGAACGGAAATTTAAATCGTCTTCCATTTCAGATTTTATGATTGAAAAAAACATACTCTTGCTACGAATCGCGATTCAGTGAAATTATAGCTCTGCTTGGTGAATTGTACCCAAACCCCTGACCTAGACAAGGGTTTGGATCAAAAAAGATCCACGACATTTCAGAATGCACGTAGATATTGACAGCTACAGTGAGAAATCCTGGCGGACCTTTCCGTAGTTGTTGCCATGAATTGAACGTAATTGAACCCAATTCTATTATAACAATAACTGCACTTCAGAAAAAAATAACTGGGGAAGTTTCCAGGTGCCGTCAGCTGCATCCGTGCCAAGACACAGGTTCACAACATGAAACACTAAGCAGAACCTCACTTGACGTGTTTCTTCTTTTTCTGCTTTTCCTTTTTCCGCTTTTTTCGTTTCTCTTCTTCCGAACTCTCATCTGATGTGCCGGTTGACTTTATGAAAAAAAATTAGGTTTAACGAAACAAGAACAACTTACCGGAAGAACAAAGAGACAGTTTAGGCTGAAAGGATTGACTAACAGGAAAAGAAAATTGTGATTTGCCGAGTCGGTAAGCACGGGAAAATTGCTATTCTTACTCACGAAGATTGCAACGCTGTATAGCGTTGTCGTTGTATCACGATCAAAGAACTGCAGCAGTTTGAAAAAATGGATGTGCCGATAAATAGATGTGACTCTTACCTTAACAAAATCAGAAAGATTGCAACGATCTTGTTATTAACTTCATACTGTGGGTGCAGTGAGTGATCAACTGCTGCTACACGCAACTGGAATGATACGGAAGTACGATTCTTACCGCACGGTCAACTGTGCATCAGCAAAATATTTTCGATGCAATACACCGGATTTCTGTATGCTTACCCGCTTTTCAAGACACAAGTTAGCCCCTTAACCCCGGAGAATTTATTGAACGTTGATATTATAAATATACTGAAACGCTTGTTAAAATCTGCTGAGAACATCACCAACGCACACGTTACTGCATGTTTAGAATTCATACTGAAACCTACAAGCGCAAACTTTTGCAAAAACGGGGCAGATGCGTTTTGTAAAGATAGCCGCGAATATATTGGTGACCTGCTAAACTTGTAAAAACACCAGATTAAAGCCCTAGGAAACGAAAAGCAAAAATTCGTGTTTTATATTGTGGCGGCAGATGTCATACCCAAGCTTATGCAGAGAAGCACGGTGACTAAAGCTATTGAATGTGCCTTGGAGAGACATTCCACCTTCAACACCAAGGCACGCAAAATCATTGTTGAAATGAACAATATTCGCCTTATCGTTTGCAGCCAATATGACAACCCATTATATACCAAAAAAAAAAACGGAATTATAACCGATGATGCTGGCTTTGTTTCATTGGCAAACGGTATTGTGCATTACATCCAACAGCCGATCGTTGGCGTGAAAAGAGAGGCGGAACTTTCCCATACATTCATTGATGGCATAATTTTTCAGAACCGCATTAGAAACGTCTAATGAACGCCGTCGACAAGCACTAACTTCAGCATTTGCCCACATTGGAATGTTTCGCCAAACCTGCGCAGCTGAACAGACTGGCGAAGTGGAATTCCTCGACGTTTATCATTGCATAACTACTGAAGACGGATTTGGATTGTTCATTAAAACTTTGTAAACTCACAGCGGAAAAAAGACAGGTCAATAACGGTAAATCGCACCAAACCAATGAGATGTTTAAAGTACGTTGACCAACCTTGTTGGGAAAAGCATTTAGGCGACTCGGCCTCAACGAGGCGATTTAGCTTAAAGTAAGAAGAGTACCTCACCAGCCTAAACTTACTTAAAGAACAAGCGACCCGCTCAAACTTTCCTTTGAAAATAACAAATGACATGATAGTAATGGCATCAAATCGGGAAGAAAGACTGCGTCCCCCAAAATGTGACAAGAAACATGACTCACAGAAATTACTACATAATTTCCCACCTGCTAACTCCATTAAAGAAAGAAAAAAGCTTAAATACGAAGGCAGCGATCGCCTGCAAAAGACCCACCACAACTGGAGAAAAACTAACCACCTACAAGAACCTTGCTTCAAACAAGACAAAAGACCAAACCGAGGGTTCGTCAGTGCCTGATTGCAAACACTGTGCAGTTTGTGGTTGCAATGGAAAACACAATAAATCCATGGTTCCAACTGCTTCACAAATCCTGACAAAAAATAAAACTTTCCCACTTAAACAAAACCTGACACATGCAAACTATGGTTTTTATATGGCAGCTTGTGTAAAAATGCCATCAGCAGTATGTTCGGCAAACAGTAAATAAATGTTCCAACAGACTGTTAGCGCACCGAGGTGCTGGAAACAAACCAGATAGCAGAGATGGCATGACCAAATGGCCTTATCGCGGCTCTATGCAGTGTTCCATGGCATCATAAATAAACCACCTAGTTATGACTCTTAGACTATTACTTTTGTGGAACAATGCAGTTTGACTTTCTGGATGCATAATGAAGATAAATGGCTTAGCAAACTTAACGCGCAATTTTATATTCAAAGCATGATCTCCCTCGTGTGAAATATTCGTGTACACCTTTGCTTAGTTTATTGATGTTTTTCATTCTGCTTTGACCCACTTGTTTGACCTCTTTTTACCACATGTAGGTTATTTATCACTTTGATACCTGCCTTCACAACGTTTAGCTTTTAATTTCAAAATCTATCCCTAAAGTATCAACCTTAGGATAGCCATTCTGCTTACGCATTCTAGGCCCGTAGCCACGGGGGGCATTTCCTCCCGAACGTTTTTTGGCTCCCTCCAAATGTTGTTTTGCCCAGAAAATTTTGTTTTAAACATTTGATAAAAACAAAAATCTTGCTCCTTATAAATGTATTTCCCCCCCACCTTAAAACCTGGCTACAGGCTTGACGCATTCTACAAATGCTCCGTGCTGAGTCATTGTGGCATGAATCTGTCAGTGTGGTTTTGTTGCTCCGTAATTGGCGTCAGATAGTTTTAGTGAAAGCAATTACTTGAGAACAGCGTATTTTCCAGTTTTTGCTTGACAGAGCTTGGGTTTTGATTTATTCATATTAGTCGTGAGTTTGACTGCTTTCTCTTCCCTTGCTTTAGCCTTTCAGCACTACTTGCACATTTCAGGACTGAGGACACGTTAATAGATTCCATATTAAAATCTGCTAATTGCTTCGACTGTGTCACTCTGGGGAGACTAGTTGTTACTTCAAAACAGATATGTGCAAGTTTGAATCATCGTGAAGTTTTGAAACCAGACTCCAGTCAGCTGTTTCCTTGAAAGCTTGCAGCAAACCTACAGCTTTTAATTGTTGCGGTGATATAATTAGATGCGTTTAGACATTTGTCATTGGTTTTGGGCACGTGAAACCGTCTGTAAAGCTGTGCCATTCGTCGTTACAAAAAATGATAAAACGCTTACTACAAACGCAAAATCGGCGAACGCCACAAATGCTTTGTAAAAAATGAGCTTATTACGCTTACGTGTTTTTGGATGGATCGTGAAACAAATCGAAACAATGATCTGATGCTTTCACCTGTAAGTTGTAAGTCTTACTTACCTCGGGCGATGATGTCCTCCTCCGTTTCTTTTTCTTGGATGGTTTTGCTGCACAAATGTAACGATTTAATTATCTGTAACCTAGAATCACCAGAGAATAATTGTTCATTCAGCAAACACCTTTGCCCAGAACTAATTCAAATCTATGTTCTAAAGTTTTGAAACAATTGTTTTGACTTATCTAATTCTAAAAAGTATGGTTATTAATATGTCATATGTCATAGAGACAATTAGTAATGTATATCAATGGAAAATAAAGCTTCTTCAAATGAAAAAAACATCTGGGTAGACTTTCCAAACATAATAATTTGGGACAATATCCAATAACAGGAGTTAGTAGGGCATTTTGGCAATGATACAATTTAAGGTTTATGGCTCTGTCGTTTACAGTCCTTTCGTGCAAGAACACGTTAAAGGTCGGGTGCTTGTCTATAGTAATCATATTGTTGTGACACAAACCAGGACCTTTCGCAAAAATGATCAACAGTGCATTCATTTTCATACAAAAATAAAAAAAAACGCATCATCCATTTTTTGTGAATCAGAAATATCTAATCAAATCAGCTCTACTCCTTTTATCATTTTTCGGATCAATACACGTTACTGTCTTGACTGCCTCGATATCTTTTTCTCAGGATAGGCCAAGGAGATGCTGATTGTGGCCTGCGGGTCACAAAAACCAGACGTCCTTTGTTCAAGCCTGGTCTTTGCTTGTTTACGGATGCAAGCAAAATGCCAAGCCTGAAAATTAGTTTATGACTGTAAAACTGAGACACATGGCCACCTTCTGCATCGGTTACACATGAATGACGCTAAGTCAATAGAGCCGTCTGCACCGTCATAATTTCACAGTACATTAGTCCATTTTTCATAGCTGCTTGATTCTTTCCCCTCGTATGTCTCCCTATCAAATTTTGTCCCCCTTACCTCATTGATGCGAAAAGGCACGCATTTAAGGCAACCTTTCACTTAACTTCAAATAATAAATCTTAAAACGTTTTGCACAGAGAAACAGTTAAAACAGTCAACAGCAACGTATGCACAAATTAAAACTTTGAAAATAGCAACTTAACACTGAAGTGCGCAACGAAGAACACATATCGACAGCGAACTTATATATAGCAAAATAATTTTCTTTACGTCAAGCATAGTTTCAAAAGACTCATTAGAATTTAAACCACTTCATTTAACACGTTTTGTTCCAATGCGTCGAAAAGACTTAAAGGAAGCCCAGAAACTAAACTAGCACATTATCAAAAACCCACAACATGCGAAGAGCTTTGAAACTACAATTGAGGAGACAACCTCAGGATTGAAAATTTTTTCAAAGTTACTGATATTCACATGAGCAAACGATAGTGCTGCGGATGGCAGGCGAAGAAAATACCACCCTAACACCAGGATCAAATTTTGCAAACACCTGGATTTGGTGAACAAACCACCAGCATGTTCTTTAAGAGTGTATACCATGCTCAAAGTTTCCCAGCTCGTACTTATAAAACCTGTCATTTTTATAACGTTGGTTTATGTAGAAAACATCCGCACATGTGTGGGCAGCAGAAACATATTACTTATGACGTCAAGCACAAAATTAACTTTCAGAAAAATGCGAGAGCCTTTCTAAATAAGCCAACGAAATCGCCAATTAAAATTTCTAGTGTATTTGCAGAGCGCTTCCATCTCAACACAAAGCACACCTCATTAACCTTTTTCACTGTTGTTTTTTCCGGAAATTTTGTGACGATGAAAGCCCAGTTCTTCATCAGAACTAAATAAAAAGACGGCACTCAACAGAAACACATTTCAATATAAACACATTTGAATGTTTCTATGTAAAATTTTAAAGTTATAGCTGGGCCATTCCGTGTCAATTGTCAGGAAGTGGTCAGGGCACCCTCACCAATTTTCATGGAAACAAAACGTGATTGAAATGTTTCAACATATTAAGGTACGGTATTGATCGATTCATTATCATTTCTGAATTAGTATGGGATAGGAAGATGCTGTGGCAGACAGGAGTGCCAATTCCAGAGAATATGAGTGTCAACTTCGGAGGATTATAAATTAAATTGCTTGGTTTTAGAGTTTTCGTACTTTATTTGTCAAGTGGCCTGGAACAGGAGACAACAAAGTAACGTTGTAGTTTTCAAGTCAAGCTGCCCACTGCCATTGTCTAGCACGGGGGTTCCCAACCTTTCTCTTACCATGTACCCCTTCAGCATTCCGACAGATGAGCATGTACCCCTAAAGCATTTCAACAGATATGCATGTACCCCTTCAGAATTTCGAACAATGAACATGTACCGCTAAAATTTTTTATGACAAAATATTTTGATCTGAATATTCATAGATATATTTAACAATAAGGATATATTGACTTTTGAAAGTAATATTAACTGATATATCTATAAATAATTGTAAATAAATAATATGCTAATGTGTTTTTATCTTCTATTGATAACCTTAAATGTACCCCTTAGGATAGGCAAATTTACCCCTGGGGGTACATGTACCCCAGGTTGGGAACCCCTGGTCTAGCACTTCTAGGGGAGTTCTTCACACTGCCAGTTTAATTCTGAACGTCAATTAGGGTAACTGCGAATACCAATATTAAAGTCTTTGGTTTCACCTGACTCAGGAATTGAACTTGAATCTACCACTTCAGAGATAAACGTTGATTCACTCTGGCATCTTGGTGGTGTTTGGTTTTGCAATAGTAATATTGCATAAATGTTCAGTCATAATAATATTGCTTATTAATTTTAATTTAATTTTGTAATTTATTTATTTGTTTATGACCAGACACGAAGTCCATAGTATGAACACACACACTCTGCAGAACACAGGTCAATAAAAACAGAACATAGTACAAGGCATTGGAGCCAGCGGAATCACAGGATTACAGACACTTTTTGCAACTGCATTGAAGACAGATCCACAGGGTCACAGACACCTTTAGCCTGTTTACATGGCACATTTCATTGTGGCCTAATTATAGCTTTTGGTCGATTGTGGCTTTCTCTTTTCTGTGTCATGCTTGGAAGAAAGCCACACTCTTTTCACACTAATGTTAACTAACACCTAACACTTCTTACAACACTACTGCGGAGTAGGGCGCCAATTCCTAAATTGGTCGAGTCTAGGTAAAATGCGAAAGCATTGTGGCATGACATGCCATCAATAAAACAGATACTGCAAATATCGATCACTCATTCAGAGAAAATTCGATTATAGTGTTCAAAGAACAGGGATGAATACCAACAATCTGACTGCATCGAAGCACGTAACCACATGTTGTTAGATTTTCTGCATCTTTCGAGAAACAGGTACGTGTATTTACGTAACAGAGCCTCAAAGGTGGAAATGTTACATTGAACCTGATGGCTACTACTAACACTTGCTCTCCAGGGCAATTTGTATAGAGCTCTGCATCCAAAATTATATGCCACACGCAATCTCTCCGTGCATGACTTCCTGAAATTACACCATAATTGCCCAAAGAACGAAAAAGTTCGTTTTTAACTACATTTGAACTTCGGGAAAAGGAGGCTCGCAGCTTGTTTGCTGCACAATATTGATATTGCAATTGTTTCTGAATGTCTATTAAAATTCATTATAGGCCATATGGAAATAACAAAACATCTGTCAAGTGTCTACTATCTGTTCACTGGTCATTGATGCACATCATATAACAACAATAACTTGTGTAGACTCCAGGGGCACATCTAGGGGGTCTGTTTGGCTGTCATGACAGACCCCTTTGCACCGCAGGTACTCAGCATTAAAGCCGATAAAATATCAAACGCTGTCACTGCAGGTCTCTAATGCGGCTGTTTTGGAACAGGCAACAGCCTACATTTCCCTTGTAACGCTGCATAGTGCTACTGTATTACGAAACAACAACGTCCCTGCCTTGCCTAAATAGCGCCTGCGCAGTGACATGAAACAATCCACGTTTTTGAACACTTGAAATTGATATTGCGTCGAACGCACGTGTTTTTGAATAACCTCCTCTGGCAGTGCCGGCTCTAATGTAGTCAGAATCTCATATACTGCCACGCACACGAAGGAGCGGTTTTGTAATATTTCGCTTCATGGCGAGAGGACAATCGCCAATCACGATTGTTTTGTTTTACAGTTTCGGGCTAATTTTATCTGCTGTTTACACCTACTAGGTTATGAAAAAATTCAGTAAGTTTAGGCTTTCCTCAGCGTCACTCAAAGTAACGTGGGTTCGTTTCCACTGAAAGTATATTTTTATAAGCAACTTCTCATACTAAAAGACGCGTCAGCTAGCCTCAAAAATCGTGGTCACATTATCTGAACAAAATATCAGTCAAGCGTCGCATTTCGAAAATAACCTTGTTAGAATTGAACAGTTGACGATGTTGTTTTCCGCGCAAGAAGTCCTATATTGATTTCGAGTAATTAACTTTCACATTACGATGCAAAGTAATCAGAGCAATTGCAATTCAATTGTTCTTCTCCGCAGTGATTTTGCAAGTATTTGTAACACCGCCATCTTGATAGACAGCGCGCTCCACAGACGCAGTGGGATGTCAGCATCAATTTTAAAGTGTATGTTCGTTCGGATAAACAGCTCTCATTACTACACGATTGACATTTCCTGAATGTTCGACAAGCTAAGTATCTTTTCAGCGCCATATTAGTAGGAACAAACAGGGATTGTGATGTAATAAATACGCTGTGTCCGAAAACAATGATAACATGGATTTTTTTTTCAGTGGTTTGACAATGAGATCAATACCACTTACAAATACAATCTGACCTGTTTGTTCGAACTCCGATCAACCGGAATCCCCGCTATCCGAAACAAATAGCTAAGGACAGATTTCCCCCAACGCAGTTCACTTCTCTATTCCGGAAACCTCGCTGTCCGACACCGGCTCGGAATTTAGGAACGGATATGTCATATCAATAGAACAAAATCGCTAAGCCGGATTACGCCAACTGTTACTTAGTTGTTTATTAAATCACAATGAAAGGGTGAAAGTTTATTTTCTACGCACAATGAATGTAACAGTGGCAGACCCTGCAGGACGCAGTTATAGGTCTCGCATTTAAGTCTCATTCTGAATGCATAGTTGCTTATGTATACGGATCTGCTAACAAACAAAAACAACTGAGAGTTTCATTTGGTCATGTTTCACATGCAGTCTTCTACATATTTGCTTAAGTTGACAGTTCGTCTGAGACTGCTCTACAGTTTGTTTCTGTTTCCCCTTTGAACGTTCGCTTAGGCCAGACTTGTATCCTAGGTCCAAAGGTTTGGGGGGGCACAAAACATTTTTTGGGGTCAAGACTTCTGTTTTTGCTATATTTTTTAATAAAAAATTTTCTTGGCAGAACAAAATTTGGAGCACAAAAAATTTAAGGGGGATTGCCCCCGAATGCCCACCGTGGCTACAGGTCTGATTCCGATTTCCCGGATACCTCGCTAAACCGACATTATTAAACGAAACAAAGTAGTTTGGATAAACGAGGTATGACTGTAGTTACCGTATTTTCGGGACCATAAGGCGCAGTATCAAAATTTGAAGGCTGGCTGTTCTTTTTTCATACATAAAACGCACCGGATTATAAAGTGCTTAAATGAAGCAAAACTTAGATACCGTAAGTCAAACTGTATTTAACTCCTTCCCAATAACTCCCGAGTGCCGAGTCGCCATTGGGAGTTCAATCTGTCATTACATACGATGAAGTTTAATCTGTCACACACGCGTAATCCGCCAGACACGAATAGAATAAAATAAAAGTTGTACGCGTGTTTGATTCGGCGTGCGCCAATGTGGTCTGGAGCCTATATCTGTGGTACGTGCTAGCTACTCTCGTGTGCTGCACATTGCAGTTGTGCACATTGTTGGTTTATTACGTCTGTTTACAAAAAATTGTAACTACTAATTAAAATAAATGATATCGTTTACCACGAAAAACTGGTTCTAGATGAGAAAGCACAACCAGATTCATATATTAGGCGCACCGCATTATAAGGCGCACTTTCGCTTTTTGAGAAACTTAAAGGATTTTAAGTGCGCCTTATGGTCCGAAAAATACGGTAATTGCCCTTATTTGCTTGCAGGCAATCATCTGCTTACCGCGCTCGCGAAAACCTGTGAGTGAATGTTACGTCATAGAGCGGTTTATGGGGACAATTGTGGAGTGGTATGAGTATTGCCCACTACTTGCTGCAGTCGGAGGGCTGCCCATCCTAAGAAAGGGACAAAGTAACAACTTGGGTTTCCAAAATTTGGCAAAAATGCAAAATTTATCGGTCGATTTCTGGTCTTAAAAGAAAATGTGGTTTTATGCTGAAAAGTGATATCAAAAGCTGCCCTTCCGCGACAGACCCCTTTTTTCCAGGCTAGATGCACCCCTGGTAGACTCTAGCTTCCAATTTACTTCTAACACACCTTTTTTCAACTCTGCTCTTAACAAAATAAATCTTAACCATTATCTTCGATATGCTTCGTTGTATTTTCAGACGAAGTTGTTTAATGTGTGCTTTTTCTTCACTGTGCTCAGAAATTACAACCTATTTTGTACAAACTTTGTCAAATTTTTTCCTATAAAAACGTTGAGAACCAATCATGAATTTTGTGTGGCAAACTTGCCATATCATAATGAAGATGTGAAAAAATTTAACGAAAATTTTCAATGCGGTCATGTGTATCCGAGGCGACAAAGGTACCCCACATTTCTAGTTTTTCATTTCGTGCCAAGTTTGGCCCAAGATATCTCACAAACCTTTTGATATTTTGCAATAAAATTTTCAAAGGTCAAAGAATATTTTATCAGCAACAATCCTTCCAAATAAGAGCGAAAACTATCAAGAAGTAAAAGCGTGGCGAGGTTTGAAAATTTTCGACAATTTGTAGCAAGAGCTAGAAACAGTCAAATTTGGGGGTCCATGACCTTTGAAGGTTACAATGTAGACAATTTTTCAATATTTGGCAAAGTTACTAGCACACCTGAAAAATTGGGGTTGTTCACTAATGTAGTTTGGCAGTAATAAGGCTTTCAACATGGCCAAATATGAACAATTTGCACCCCCCGGCTACGACCCTCAACTAAAAAGCTTTATAATCATGCCATTTCTTGACAGATTACATTCAAATTTTGCAGATGTTCATCATATGGGGTAATGACTATTTGAGTTAAATTTCAGGAAAATTGGAGGGTGCCCTGAGCACTTTCTGAGAATTGACACGGAATGGCCCAGCTCACAATATTAAACAAATCAAGCCTAAAATTTCTTTAACAACTGGCACATATTAATCATGTCCCAGACTGCAATGTGCAGCGACAGTGGCTACTTCAACAATGTCACAGCAAACGTCTACAAAAGTGTGTAGCAGCAATTAAAAACATGCAGAAGTGAACACAACATTTGAAGCAAACTTGAAATGACGGCTGAGAAATCACTAGACCCCTTGCACATAGAATTAATCAGCAGTCATTATTGTATGTTATTCCACTAACTTATCACTATGAGCACAAAACGTTTCACTACAACATGCATGAAGCTGAATGTACAATTCAGACTTCAGTGGGCATTTGCAACCGCTTTGATCGCTGTCTACAAGTTTTCAAAAAAATCAAAAACATTTTCTAGCAGCCCTTTAAAAGATTTCCCATTTTAAGACTGCCTGAAAAAATAATTCAAAATGTGTCTTTTTATGAATGCCAGGCAGAATCAATTTTAGGAGAATGATTGCACAGTTTGACCTGTATAAAATAATTAACTCAAGACTACTGGCAAGAATAGGTTTGGGGCTACTCAGAAAAACAAAAATGTTACAAAGCGACATCACCAGGGCTTGAAAAAATGTAAATTTCCCGGGAAGTTCGTCACAATTTCCCGTGGGCCGCAAGTTGAAGACGATTGCACCTTTGTGACGTCGCAAAAGAAATTTGTTTTCTTGAAAACGTTGCACTCAAGAGCCATAAGTATCACTGCGTACACATAGATCAACTTGGATTGCTTCAGCCTACTAGCATCGGTTCACATTCAACGTGTAAACAGTTGCATCGCCGCAGTGTACCATGCTGCCGCTCGGCACGCGAAAAACAGATACCGGTATTAAAGGAGTGCAAAACCGATATAAGCGGCAAATCTTCACCGCGAAGTGGCAAATTCTCAAGCCTAATCCTTCTTTAACCCGTTTCTAAAATTTGTATTTTGTGGGCACTAAAATTTTATTTTTCAATTTACAAGGAATTTTTTACTGCATTAGAGTTTTCGATAATTTATTTAGGTAATATGGACCGCATACATGAAGCTTCGCAACAATCGCCAGCATATGGAAAATCGTAACACGGTTTCTAACGACCTTAGTTTATAGACCATTAAGAGACTTCTAGATACCAAACTAAAGATATCCTATTGATAATAAATTTTAATAACCTCTAACACATGTGTAACGGCCAGATTGTACGTAACTCGCACAGCCGGGTCAAGCAATTCATACTATCAAGTTGCGTAATTTCGGCATGCCCGCAGCTCCTGCGCAGTATAAGCCAGTGGTTCTCAACTTTTTCGCTGAAGGGAGCCAAAGCAAGATCTACGATTTTGTGAGAGGGTCGTACTAAAAAATTGTAACGCAAGTCAATTCACGCATTTTGTTTTATTGCAGAACGAAGTCTGTTACACAAAACATTAGAGGTTTTATTCATAGGCGCAACCAGGGTGAGCCTATGGGGCCATTCCAACCAAATTTTTAGAACATATAGTCGTTTAGTGCTTTAACAGGCGGTATCCCAAACAAAATAGTGTTAACAGTTCTCCCCCCACAATATTTGGGCTGGGTACGCCGCTGGTTTTATTGAAAGACTGCTGAGCTGAGAGCCGCACAAAAAGTGCTTGGGAGCTGCATGCAACTTTCAGAAAAGTGGTTTTAATTTGCTAGTGGTGCAGCATTTGAAGAGATTGTGGCGTCGTGTTTCAATGATTGTTGCGGCCAGTTCGGTGGTGACAAAATTGGTTTAACCGATGCGACCTGTAGAATGATATTCAGACGGTGTTAAAAGTTTCTGTTGAGTGAGCGTTCTGCGCATGAATGCATCTTTTGAGTGCGAATGCGCAGTTAACAGAGTGGCCTTGTGAGTGGACGCTGGTTTGGGCACGAGTTGAACATTTTTGCTATAAACTTGATCGCGTTAAAGCTTTTTTGCATATTGTGTTACTTTCAGCAACAGAAGGTCTGCAGTATTGTCTTTAGCAAATGCCGTAGCCATAATTATTGGGATTTTTGTGCTGCCTACACTAAATTATACTTATTGCTTCATCATATACAAAGCCAAAGATGCAAAAGTCAGCTTTAAGAATTAGTATCGACTGTCTGTGACTACATGTTCATAATAAATAACTAACAAATTTTATGGAACAAACCCAAAAAATCCCGTTTAAAAGTGCTGGTTTTCGTATCGGCATCCTGTAATGTATGCTGTAACAATTTTATGCTCATTCAAAAAAATTAAGCTCTAGCTATAAATGTAATGCCATTCCAGAATGACGTCGTGTTTCAAACGTTGATTGTTGCGGCCAGTTCGGTAGTGGCAAAATCGGTTTTTAACCCATCTGACCTGTAGAACGATATTCAGATGGTGCTAAAAGTTTCTGTTGAGTGAGCGTTTTATGCATGCACTTTTCAGGCTCGAGTGCGCAGTTACCGGAGTGAGCTTGTTGTGAGTGAACGCTGGTTTGAGCGCGAGTTGAGCATTTTTGAATGGCACTACGTTCCGGAATAGCATTCGGAATGCAATACTGTTTCGATTATTAACCTAATAAGGTAACCACTAACCAAAGCAGTCGTACAGACAAGTAATAACAATCTGAATGTATTCAAAAGCTTCCAGCTGATGCTAGCGCCACCGTCCACTCTGCAATCTAACGCAATGAAGTTCGCTCGCATAAACGCACGTGGTTTTAAGGGCGCGTTGGCCTCAATGTTTTCTGACTACATGTGTCATGATAGCAGCAATATTAAAACTAACAGCTTTCCGTCGCCATTGCGGGTCTACAACACGCGACCAGGTTCACCAAAAAAGGCAGACCTTGTCTCAAGCAAAGCCAAAATAAACAAGATAGCAGTGCTGAGACATATAGGTTACGCATACAATAAAACATGCATAACCAAACAAAAATAAATATTAAAACTTGTCAGAAATATCGATAAAATGCAATTCAGATTTTTATAAGCAATTTCTTTCCCCGTAAATACACTGTCGTACATTTATTTCTTATTAAATACATCAAAAATTTTAGGGTAACAGTAAAATCTTTGCACCCTGCATGGTCACACACTCCCGTCCGAATAGATTTGTAATGAATATGCAGCTCAGACAATGTTTAGCCAGAGCCAAGCCTTTCAGACTGAAAAAAATTGAAAAGAAAAAACCAGATTTTGATTAGTATTTTCAATTTTCAAAAAAAGCCAAGTGCGTCAAAAAAGCCTGAATTTCAAAATTTGTTTCCAAAAATGCCAAATTGGCAAACCAGCACGCAACCAGCGACTGCATGAGACCACTATTGTTAGGTAGGGGTAACTGTTGTGTCACAGGGCCAGGTATTGGACCACCGTGACTGAGCAAGGAAATTCGTACAGACCGTTTTGTGGTTTGCTTGCAATTCTTGGCGTATTATTTAGTTTTACTTGACTTGCAGCTGATTAATTTCCCGCGAGCATGTACGATTTCCCGGGAAGCTCCTTCCCGATTTCCACACTTTCTGCAGCCCTGGACATCACAACAGTGCATTTCAATCTTTCTGTGGATACTAAGGATAGGACACCATATTGTCTTCCTGATGCAGAACATCACCTTGCAATAACAGTTTTCCAAAATAATGTTTGCAAACGTTCACATTAGTTCAATATGAAAAATCAATCAACTCACTCTGAGTCTGGTTCAGATGGAGAAGATGCCCATACAGCTCTTACACCTGCTTCGCAAATTCGAGTTCGTTGTGCATGTCGACTAAAAAAATGGACTGCAGAATGAAAACGCTCATAGATTTTTTTTAAATGCATACAGTTGCAAAATGTAGAAAAGCAGCATGAAACACATACAGTTTTCACAATGAAGCTGCCTGCTTTTAATTTTGTACTTACTGAGCATTAAAATCAAGCTCTTTATCGTGGTATCTGTGTCTGTAGCGATCATGACCTGTAAATGGTCTGTCATCATCTTGACAGTGAATGCCATTTTTTGACCCTCGCTCCAGGAATTTTCTGCCAACACACCAAAAAATGTACTCAACAAAAGATTAGTTGTTGGCCATTCATACAAATGCAAAAACCATCAAGATTTTTAAGCAATCCTAAATCATGCATAAGACTGTGGCATTGTTTAGTTAGGAAAATAACAACAGCCTTAGTTTGCAGAATGCTGTTGTAGCAGACTGCTGAAGGCCTGTCTGCATGCTTCAAATATTATAATTTTTTACATTAGACCTATGTTAATATTACACAACCTTACCCTAGCTTACTGCAAATGGATATCTTGAGGTCTCAAGACTGAGCACTGAGTTTTAGCATCTGACTGATAATAAGACAGTGCAAATAAATTGGTCTGTTCACTGATGTTTATTGAAATTATTTACAATGATACTGCCATTCCATGTGCCAACTAAAATGGGATCATTACTGTGCAAGCAGACTCATGGCCTGAAAAATATAGGAAATGTAATGGTTAAATCACAGTTGTTATGACAAGCATACACCAAATTGATTGACAGAGTTATGAATCTATGCAATGTGTTCTACAATCATTGAGGTCTTTTAGCAATTTAATAAGAGATCGACACAATCCAATTCAAAATCTAGCACCTATTGTACGAAAATTCCATGCACCATGATGAACAAATTTGTTCTAAGCATGTATTAAGTTTGACAGATGACAAGTATGAATGTAGATCTTGATACAATTTCCACTTTATGCCATTTATATGTATATATATTCATAACCTCATTTTGGTAGGTTTTCATCATCTCATATATATTCATCATCTCATGTTGAATTTTATTGATTTAATTCTCAGATATTAAGGTTACAGAGAAAGTTTTACTGGTTATCATGTATCAATGAACTCATGGGTTATCATGTGTCAGTAGACTCAGCTTCTGTATAACTCAATTCTTTTCCCTTAGCAAGCACTTCATTTTTCGCAACTTCAACATCAGACAAAGAACACACCAAATACCTTTCTTTGTAATTCCTGCCTTGTTTATCTCGGCTTGTGCTGCCATCAGGACTTCTTGATCTTGATCTGGAATATCGTAATGGCGTTGGCATTTTGCACTATTTGTGCTTAACACTTTTCCCTAAATTTACCTCAGGCTGCAAACAACAGTCTTAAAGATGATACAAATCAATTATAATGTTTCAAGACTAGGGATGGGCATTTCAGAATAATTTACTATTCCAGAACTGCTGAATCGAATCCAGAATACTGGATCCTGTTCTGTTTTTTTGCATGTGCTCCACCTGAAAAATACTTTTATTAAAAAAGTTGTCTTCTTAAAAACCATGCAGGACCACACAACACAAATCCTTTCCTAAATCCAGCACTGGCAAACAACATAAGAAATCTCTGTGCATGTGAACTAACTTTCTACGTGTTGGAAGCAAGTATAATGCTGACATTGTGGATTATTAAAACTGAATCCTATTACCTGGTTTTAATTACCATTTTGGATTCAGATAGTTTAGGATGTGTATCCTTCTGGATGCAGTATTTCTGAATGCTCATTCTGTTCAAGACATGTACAGGCTTTGGTAAAAATCTTAGACTTGTCTACAAATGGATCTGTTGAAAAGTTTGACAGCTTATTGTAACAACCTCAAGGAAATATGCTTAAGTTAAGCCAATGTCGCTGACATAATGTTTCTTATTGCAATTCAAACTTCTATGCTGACATCAAATTATGCCACCAAAAGTGAAGCCTTTTGTTAACAGGTTCGCTGCCAGTGTACAAATACTCCATATTTTGAAATCACACATTGAGTCACTATTTTCACGCCACTTTGCAACTCTGTACCTCACCAGTCGATTGTGCTAGAGCAGCTATGTCCAACCAGCGGCCCATAGACCACATGTAGCACAGTTGAAGGTTTTCACTATAGCAGGGGTTCCCAACCGGGGGTACTCGTACCCCCAAGGGGTATGAGATTGAACATTAAGGGGTACGAAGATCTTGGGTCACAGAGCAGCTTATAGAGCAATATATATCTCAACATTTTTGGGGGGGGTACTAAGAATGCTCTGACCTGACAAAGGGGTACGAGCAGCAAAAAAGATTGGGAACCCCTGCACTATAGGTAAAGTATCCTATACACTAACAACCTGTCCTTATTTTGATAATCTTGAATTTGACATTTTTGATGCGGGTGGTCTTCAGTATCACTTTTTCACATCTGTTACCATTGCAGATAGGATTCGAATGCTATCAGTACATTAGCTTAAGCTAAATTTAGTTTGCTAAGATCAAAGTAAGCCATTCAATGTGTGGCCCTCATTAATGATATTCAATTTGCAGCATTAGTTAAGATAGTGACATAATTTTGGCTCAGTAAGCCAGTAAGTTAGACATAGCTGTGCTGAGAGTTGTTCAAATCATCAAGAATCTTCTAGTTTCCAATGAAAAAATATTTTTTAAGTTTTGGGTTTCGTTTTGTTTGTGGCTGACATTATAAGTGGGGTAGGTTTAGGCCTTTTTGGTCATGGTCATCGAGCACTGGGTCCCAAGTGCAAGAGGGAACTATTTGTCTCAAGTTTTCGGCAGTGGCTACAGAACCGCCCATGGATTTTTAAGTTTGACACCTCCATCAGCATGCATGATTGCTAAGTCGTCAGCATATGCATACTTTCTGGAGATGGTGCTTGGCAGGTCAGAGATGTTGATGTTGAAGAGAAAGGGCTCCAGGACAGATCCATGTGGGATGCCGTTGTTGAGGCATCACTAAAGCTAACTCAAGCTAATGCTAAGCTAACCTAACCCTGACCTAAACCTAAGCTAATGCTAACCTAACGCTTACCTAACACTAACCCCTACAGCAAAAGTTTGGAAAGTTTTGAAAAAGTAAAGAAAATCTGGTCCCACGAATTGAAACGTGCAAGCAGTCACTATTACGAAAACATAAAGCGCCAAGATGAGAGGTGAACCCACAACCATTGGTATGGTAGAGTTAAAACTTAACTGTTATGCTATTAGGTCGTCGACACCACTTGAGTGACAAAGTGACCGCTTTATTCAAACCGCATTATGTGGGGCGGTTCTGTAGCCACTTCCAAGTTTTGCTGGGAACTAAGCTAAAATCCGAGTCTTTTGAGCCTTTGATTGACTTTCTACCGCTTTTGGTTCAAAAGTTATGACTAAATAACCAAAATTTGGATAAAAAATATTTTTGGATAATTTGATCAAACCCTTTGAACATCTGGAAAGTTTCATAGTTTAGATTTTTTTTAATTGGAAAGTTTTGTTTTTTTATGGGTCACGTCATAAGTAGAGTAGGTTTAAGCCTTTTTGGCTGCAACGTGCCTTTGTTTCAATGCATACCTATTAGTGACCTTCTGAATGTTTGTGCATTCTATAAATTTTATTGTTCCCTTGGGCAGTGTTACTTTGCTAATTGGTAAACTATCTTGACAATCACACAGCCTACGGTGGTACAGCATTGTGATATGTTCCAGGTCACTTGGAAACTTCTTGAGGCTAGTCTGGTAAAAATGAAGACTTTTTAAACATTCACCTATTATATGAGATTGGTGGGCAATTTTCAATGAGGCCAGTTAAACCCGCATTGGAAAAAGATTTGAGGACACTGAACGAGCAGGAATGCAGAGTTATTTTGAAGCCATTTGATTTTGCAAAAGCAAATTATGCTAAGCATTAGAGATCGACCGATGTATCGGCGCCTGGCCGATATATCGGCTGATATTTGGGTTTTACCGCAGCCCGCATTGGCCTCAGTAGGTGTTGACAAAATGCTGTTATGTTCCTCACGCATCCAGACAACTTGCACATGAAAGCACAACAAAGCAAGTCAACAGTTACCTTACAGCAACACTAGCAGGTGGGTTTCATAAACAAACAGACAAGTTCAACCATGGAGCATGCATCGGCTGTCGCAGTCAAAACAAAAGCATCTTCAGGAAGTTTGACAATGCTTGAAGCTACCATGTGCAGGTGTTATGCATGAATAAACTCCCTTTGTATTTGCGGAAGTTTTTGTAGCACAAAAAGTTTGACTGGAACTTCAGTTATAGAAGTCCAATTGATGCCTAGTTTAGCGCAGATTAATTTTGATAAAGCTTCATGAAAAATTAATTGCGTTTATGTTAAGCAACATTTATGGCATCATGAATATGATTACAAATGCAATTGCCACTCACTAGCTTCATGAAAAATGAATTGCGTCATGTTAAGCAACATTTATGGCATTATGAATATGATTACAAATGCAATCGTTACTCACTAGTAACAAGAACTGTCACTGTGAAGCAATTGCATGTAACATCTTGAAAGGATTCTACTTTTCTTAACTTGATGTATTAAGCTATAAGCACACTAGTTTACATTGTATGCAAGTGAAAACAGTACTGCCACAGGTTTCTTTGCAAAAATCACTAGATTCACAAGAAAAATTCATTAGATCTGAAGAAAATTCACTACATTTAAAACATGTGCATCGAAATTCAGTTTCGTCTGAAATGATTTAGTTATTGACTTTATTAGCGCAAAACCTTAACAAGATTTGTGAGTTTGTTGAAACAGCTCATGGTTGAGCCTGGAAAATCTCATACAAACAATCTTCAGGCTTTTCTCAAGAGCTGGAAATGGCACCGCTCACAAAGTATTTTAGGGTGATCAGCCTAACATTAAACAAATTTTTGCAGTGTTCTTGCAAAGAAATGAAGATACTGTCATGGCCAGTAATTCAGCAATAAACAGCACGGAAGTGAAAACAATGAACTCAAATTAGAAACACGTTTTGGTTCTGTTGGTGCAACTCTTCAAACAACAATTTACACAATCAATTATTTATGGATAAACAATAGCTGAAAATCTTTAACATTTTGGTATCCGGGTGGATTCGGGGATTTTCGAAAAAAAAACACCTAAATGCACGTGGCTTTGCATGGAAATATCTCCGCTCCTGTTCGGGTTACGGACGTGGTTGAAGCGTCAAAAGACGCGACAAGTCTTCTAGTCTGCACTCAAAAGAATTTTTTGCTTAGGGGGTGCGGGTTGTTTGTGAGTGATGTCAGAAGTGGAGGACTTTTAGGCCACCTTGGCCCACTTTGCCTGGCCCTGGGCGCCAACCGTTAGGTGGTAGTATTTCACTGAAGTTTTTACTGGAAACTAGGCTACAATCCGAGTCTTTTGATACTTTGGATGACTTGCTGGGGTTTCAGGTTCAAAACTTATGATCTAAGCTAGTAAAAATACTTGACTAATTAGCTAATTAATTAATTTGTTTATTTAAGATCATAACTTTTGAACCAGAAACGCTAGAAAGTCGATCAAAGGCTCAAAAGACTCGGAGTCGAGCTCAGCTTCCAATGAAAACTTCAGCGAAACACTTCTGGCCTAGCGGTTGGGCCCCAGGCCAGGCAACATGAGCCAAAATGGCCCAAAAACTACTTCACTTTTGACGTCGGTCACAAAAAATCCGAACCCCCCAACCAAAAATTTTTTTGAGTGCAATCTACTAGACTGGATCCGTTTGAGCCCTTGAACAGCTCTCTAGCGTAATCGACGGAGGAGCTAGGGCGTTGGTAAAGCAACCGAAAACTGCTGTTTTTTAGGCCGAAATCAAAATATGAATATATCGTACGCCAGCTTTCAAAGTGTCAAAAAAGGGCTGAAAAGTTGAACCGGAGTCTGAAATCACAAGCTCGAGCCCGACATTAATTTTTGAAACCTGATTTACGCCTGAAAGACAATTTGCCGAGGAAGTTAAGATATGTGCAATTGCGGAGTAACAAAAAATGTTGTGTTCTGGTATAGCTGCAGGTACACACAGTTTATCACACCTAAAATAACAACCACCTTGAAAAAAACATTGGCATAATCTTGTACAAACATAGCATGTTAGTAAAAGATAATACTGTGGAATATCATGTTTCTCAAGAAAAAAATAAACTGTCACAAAACTATCCACGATTGCGTTATGGGCATGACAAGCCGGCTTGTAGGCTTCTTAAAACAAGCCAAGAATCGCACAAGTGATTGATCTCTTTGAGGCAAAGCCATTGCGTGATAATTTCCTCACCGCTGTCGCCTTCTCAGAAGAGTGTGAAACTAATCCGATCAGAGAAGAAAAGAATGCAGCTGTGATTGCAAACAGACTTAGCTGAAAAAAATTACAATCACTTCACTCACAGAAGTTGCTGCAGCGAGCACAAATCTTCGTCACGAAAGAAAAAAATCCTGACTCCTAATTCTAAAAAAAAAGTTTTGCATGCAGGCCTGAAATATTTTGACAAACTCAACTAATCGACCGCCGGTCCACGGTATATTCATGGCTGCTGTCTGATGCTAGAACGCCGGTATGGTTTTCGCACTGGTGCTTGAGTAGGAAAGGCCCGAAAACAAGGGTGGATTGCTTGTTTTTTTTTAGTTTGAAAGTTTAAATCACAGAAACGGTTGCTATAGCTGTTACAAAGCACCCTGCAAAGTTTGGAATTAAACAATTGTAGAGAAGAAAAGTTGTGACAGTTCTTATATCACCTGGTCCTAGACAGCATTTGTGCTTTTCGACTCTGTTCGAAAATGCACATGCGTTCAGCTGTGTTTGCCTATCGCTAAATAACTCAGTTTGGCTTCGATTTGACTGAAACGTACAGCACTACTTTGTTTCGATACGTAAAACCTTCACAGATATTTTTGTTGCACTAACTGAACTACGAAAAAAATTATTACACACATTGTACCACAAAAAAACACACAAAATTTTATTTTCGCATGAAAAAAACGCACGAAATTTCCTTTGCACAAAAAAAAACAACGCAAAATTTTACTTGCACGTGGCCTGAGCATTCGACAAATGCCAGCTCTTGGATGCTGAAATGTAACACTTCTGCTATTGTTGTTGTTGCAGAAAAAATGTGAATATCACAAAACATGTTGTGATTACCTTGTAGCAGCCGCATGTCAAGACGGTAGTGCATGAACAAAAACTATATTTTTATTAGCTGGTTGCAAATATGGTTTGATATTTATAAGAAAGTTATGCACGCACGTTCAGGTGCTTGGCGTTGTTGCGATGGGAAAGGACGAGCGGCAAGGGTGCAATGCGAGCTATTGTTGGCAGGATCTTTTATTGTCCTCTGTTGAACTCTAAATCTCCATTCATATGTATTGTTGGGAAGCAGCAAAGGCTTTGCGCTAACGGGCCGTTTTAAGACTGCCAAGTGCGAATGTTTGTGAAGCAGCATGCATTGCCAAGTGCGAATGTTTGTGAAGCAGCTGAACAGACGCCTCCAGCATTTAATTGCTGTTGAAAATAAAACAAATTTGCAGCAGCCAAAACCATCAACTTTTTACATAACATTCCACCTCACACTAATTTTTTATCCACATCACACAGGCATGCATTCACAAATGCTTTACACCAACGGGTCATTTGAAATCTGCCAAGAGCGAATGTTTGTGAAGCAGCGTCAAACACACAGCTGAAGCACTTACTTGCTGTCAAAAAAAATATTTGTGCTCAAGTATAAATCATCAAATCTCTACATGATATGCTTTAACTCAGTAAAAAAGTCTTTAATTATTTATGTACTCTGCATTGGCATGCGTTCACAAATGCTTTACACAAATGGGTCATTTGAAATCTGCAAAGAGCGAATGTTTGTGAAGCAGCATCGAACACATGGCTGAGGCACTTACTTGCTGTCGAAAAAACATTTATGCTCAAGCAAAAATCATCAAATCTCTATGTGATAGGTTTTAACTCAGTAAAAAAATTTCTGAGTGATTGTTTATACACATTACATCAGAAACCACACCCAATGAAATGCAATGTGACGAGACAATCAACCACATGGTTACAGCAGGCCGATCTTATTTCCGCACTCTGCGAAACGCGTGCATGACTGCAGTCAAAACCACCATGACTGCAGGCAAAATATACCATGGTTGCTTTGAAATGCTCTCCTGACCACACCATACGTCAGCGAACATTGTAAATATACGTTTCTGGTTGCTAGAAACTATTTATAGAGGAAAACAAACGACCTGGCGCTCAACAGTTGGCCTTTGAAGTGAAGTACGAGTATACCGTACGCCGGCGGCCTGTACTTGGGCAAGTTTCCAGACAACCAGCGCTTGATGTGTTGAGCACGAGCCCGATTCCAAAAGCCTGGCCTGACTTACAACTCTGCACCATGTCAAAGGTTTCATTCTATGAGTTCTACTCTACTTGCATAATGACACAAAATTATATTTGAGATTAAACCAAAATGCACAACGGTGAATTGGTAAAAAACACCAAGTTTCACCTTTAACATGAAAAGAATGTCCAAAAAATCTAGATGTGATGCACTTCAGTGGTGTACGGATATGGAAATTTTGCAATCGGATTGGATCCAGAATTTTTTTATAAACTATGTATCCAATCTGTATCTGAAAATTTAAAATTATGGACTCCGATATCTAATCCAAATCCGTAAGCGCCCACTCAGTTGCACATTAGCCAAAATATTTGGTAATGTGTATTTTGCCTGAGGGAGAATTTGTGGCTATTTTGCCTTTAGTCAGACATGATTGGTTGAAGTGGTCTGTCATGTGGCAAGTATGATACGCACAACAAGACAAGAGTTAGGGTTTCAGATTAGAGTTTAGCCTTCAGTTTTCCCAAACAAACAAGAAGCCACTAACGTACGTTGCTATAGCAACCTATAGCACTGAAACCATGACAACACTCGTCCATTGGACTAAGCTGTTACAGATGTCGTTATCAAGTGAGAAAGTCATGCGTTTTGAACTTGCCATGTGACTATTTCAAACAATTATGTTTGTCTGAAGGTAAAAGAGCTCCAGCATTGCTGTCGCCTCATGAGGCAAAATAGACACTGCCAACACACTTTGTTTTGAATACCATGGCTACAACTGCTTATAGTGCCTACTGCAATCAGTTTATTAGAGATCTTGACAAGAGAAGTGCACAATTATTTTTCTATATGTTAGCGCAAGTTATAGTTGTGCACAATTCTCATATACTGTACTCTCTAATGGAGATGTTTAAATCAAATGCTAGCCTACATTTGTGTACCTGCTGGACTCCATAGCAACGTGAACATAATTGAGTTGTTAGTGTCTGTGCCTGCTGTGTGAGTGTTCGTTGGTTCTTCTCTCACCATTTCGTTTGGCTTAGCTAGCAGATATTACACCTTTGATAAGAGAGCTTTTTGTGTACTTTTTCAAAAAGTTCAGGTTTAGGGTTTACGTTTAGGGTTCATGTTTAAGTTTTGTTGTAAGGTTTACATTTAGGGTTTAGTGATGAGGTTTTGAGTTTAGATTTTAGGTTCAGCTTTTAGGTTTAGATTTTGAGTTTCGGTTAAGTTCTGGGTTAAGGTTCTGGTTTTGGGTTCTGCGTTTAGACTTTGGGTTTAGGTTTTGGGTTTAGGTTTTGGGTTTAGGTTTTGGGTTTAGGTTTTGGGTTTAGGTTTTGGGTTTAGGTTTTGGGTTTAGGTTTTGGGTTTAGGTTTTGGGTTTAGGTTTTGGGTTTAGGTTTTGCGTTTAGGTTTTGGGTTTAGGTTTTGGGTTTAGGTTTTGGGTTTAGGTTTTGGGTTTAGGTTTTGGGTTTAGGTTTTGGGTTTAGGTTTTGGGTTTAGGTTTTGGGTTTAGGTTTTGGGTT
>Ga0210059_1002174_pt1 | contig 30429 bp, 20 predicted proteins | sample Ectturendosymbi2_FD_188042 | JGI IMG/M metagenome (GOLD analysis project Ga0210059, IMG submission 188042) | Ecteinascidia turbinata endosymbiont from Florida, USA - Sample 2 (SPAdes) (version 2) | ecosystem: Host-associated > Tunicates > Ascidians > Unclassified | place: Key West, Florida...
TTTCCTAGTTCAATAACAAAAGTACTCTTACAATTAGTGAGAGATATCATCAACGGAGTATGTTACTAGCGTTATGAAAAACATCTTGAGCAACAAAAAGGTTATCCCAACGTTAATGTTTGCGCTGCAGAAGAAAAGTAGTAAGAATAACCATAATTAAATCAATATTGGATTATCGTTTCAATTCAAATACACACACTCATATGTTTTTGTTCGTAACACAAGCTTTCTTGGTTTTTATTTGTTTTTAATGGTGTGCAATCTGGGTTTGTTTGAAATTGCTGAATGGGAGTCCTGCATGTGACTGTTTAACACAGACATCTTGGCAGGTAATGCGGCGAGACAGTGACATTGCTGACAGCGGTGTAAGCCAGGTTTTAAGGTTTTGGATGGAGATAAAATACGTTTTTAGGGAGAAATATTTTTGTTTTTTGTTGCATGTTTAAAAAAACGTTTACTGGGCACAGCAAATTTTGGGGGGCAGAGAAAATTTGTGGGACATCGCACCGGATGCATATAATGTTATACTGGGTGAAAAGAAGCATGACCATATTTGTAGCAGGGCTTCCACAAGTATGAAAATTTCATTTTTAGTGTGAGTATGTGATCAACGTGCCCGAGTGAATAGCTTAATCAAACGACTGTTATGCAGGCTTCTTTTCACACCGTAAAAATACGTGGCTTGTTAGAATACGTCTATACAGACTTTTGGGAATACGTCATTATCGCTAAGGTTTAGTTCTGACTTCTTAGTGAGCACTAAATGCAAAGCTATATTTGCTGTGGCGAATTTTCATAATTCATCTGCTCAATTTTCTTAAGCCTGCGTGGCTTTCTAACTTACTGTAAGTAAATTGTGCGATAGTCATGTCAACATGTACAAAATGTTCTACTTCTCATTGCTTGAAACAGTTTTGCGAGAGTGTCCAACTTTCTTGTTTTTTTTATCTCTCGTCTTGCTCTGGCCGTTGATTAACTTAAATTATTCGTAGAAAGTGCTCGAAAAATAGATACTGGGCAGTTTATGAAAAGAAAAAGCATTTCTGGCTGAAGTGCAGAACACATTTCAGCATAAGCGCACGGCATGGCGATGCAGGGGATGCAGTCGCATCCCCAACGCTGAAAAATTGGCCATTATTCGGGCAAAAATTTTGAAAATTTGGGCAAAGTATACAGCTACATTCACATCTAAGTGAGGTAGTGCCTATTTTCCAAACTGAGGCAAAATAATAACAAAATGAACGGCAAAATAATGGCCGAAAGGCTATTTTGCCATTCCTTTTTGTCCCTGATGGCAAAATAAACACTGCCCTTGAGTGAACTGGAATCATGTGGTAATTCCAGCAGCCTTCATGAAATTTGGGCCAACTAAAAAACTTCAACAACGGTTTGGGTAAAATTAGAAACATTTGAGTAAAATAGGAGCATTTGGGTAAGGTCCAACAGCCTCAATTAAATCTGGGCAAATGAGAAAAGCTTCAATCAAATGTGGGTAAAAACAGAAACATTTAGATTAATTGGAAACACTTGGGTGAAGTCCATCAGTCAAATCAAATTTTGCCAATTTGCAACAGCTTCATTCAATTGTGGGTAACTTCAAACACTCTTGTTCAAAGATGGGCTATATAGAAAAGCTTCATTAAAATTTTAGCACGTTCAGAAATGTCTGGGTGAATTATAAGAGTTTTATTCAAATTTGGATAAAAATCAAAATCATTTAGGTATATTTTAACAACCTTAATGAAGTTTGAGCAAATTGGGACTACTTCATTCAAATTTGGCTGAAGTTAAAAATGTTTCCATAAGTTTGAAAAATTTGGGTAAATTCCCACAGACTAAATCATCTCTGGCCAAACAACAATAGCTCCATTCAAATTCGGGCCAAGTGGAACATCTTTATTCAATTTTGGTAACTTCAAACAGCTTTATTCATTTTTGGGGAACTTCAAACAGCTTTTTCAATTTTAGGGAACTTCTAGCAGTTTCATTCCAATTTTAATAACATACAACCACTTCATTTAAATTTGCATACATTTAGAAACATTTGGACAAATTCCACCAACTTTAATCATATTTGGGTAATTGAAACAGCTTCATTCAAACTTGGGTACAATTAGAAACATCTGGTCAAATTGGAAAAGTGTCATTCAGATTTGCATATATTATAAATATTTGAGCAAATTACAACAGCCCAAATCAAAACTGGGCCAACTGAAACAACTTCATTCACATGTGGGTAGAGTTAAAAACATTTTGTAATTAGGAACATGTGTAGTGGTAACTCACCATTCCAACTAACCCTAATTTTTGTAAACCTCAGATTGTTGATGCTGTAAAGTGTACAACTAAAATGTAGCTGTAGCTGCAAAATGTTTTGCGGTAATGTGGTGTAGCTGTGATATGATAGCGTGACGTTTTTGTGTTTCAAACTTGATGGTCTGAGATTTGCAAGTGCAAATCTGTTTCCATGAGGTATTCATGAATACAATTAACTACGTAAGTGCAGCTGTAATATGTTGCGTGGTGGTAATATAGCTGTGATTTTATACTGTTCAGGTTTTCATATTTTCTGTTTGTTTCATGCAATAAACTGCATACGTTGCATCTTGCCAAATTTATTGCTTCAATCTAATGCTGTGAAATGAAGTTTTTATGAACAGTACTGCATAATTCACTTATGCTAATGCAGTGCCATGAAGCACTGCCATTTTTATAAAATATTCTTGTTGAGGATATAAATCATTTTTCATTGGAAATGTGTATTTGTACACATTCCTTTGTAGTTGATAATATAGGCTGCAGTATTTGCGTGTATCAGTCACATATTGCTATTTTTTCTTAGCATGCTGTATGCAGTGGACATTTAACTGTCTAAACTGGAGTGGATTTTTGGTTTTCATAATGTGACTTTAGAAGCTGTAAGCGTTTAAGTAAGCTGTAGTATTATAAGTACAACATGTTGCAGTGAAGATTGCCAATTTGGAAGATTAAGCTATATGCTACAGTATTTATTAAATTACCTCCTTTCCCTCTAATTACTTAAGACTTGACATATTTGCGGCAATGTAATACTTTAACCCAATATTTTACTCCTTTTCCAGATTGATTGACATTGTGGCCAACACAAATGCACACATCTATGCTAGAGAAAAACAGATCTTAACTATTAGGATGATCCTGTTAGACGAATAAGTTTAGAACGTATGTAAAAACTTGAAAATGATAGTTCTGAACAACACCTTCCACGCGTGGTGGCATGAACAGCAATTTTTGGGAGGATTTTATTGTAATTAGCTAACATTTTTCAGCCCAATAAATTTTACCATTGATCACATGTAGCTATGCAGAATATTGATTGCTAGTTGATGTTGTACGGCTTTGAACCCCGGTAATTGGTAAGCCTAATTAGGCATGCGGAAACCTTGATTCGTTTACAATGGCACGTTTTAGTCTTAACATTAAGACTTGTTGTTTATACGTTATTTGGGAAAGCAAGATCAGGTTTGGGCAAAAATTTTTTGCATCCCCAAAAATATGCACTCCCGTACACTTATGCATTTCAGACAAAAGATTGAGAACTGAGGTTCACATACCACAGACTAATGGGGTAGAAAGGGTAAAGCGTTTTGTGAACGTCCATTTGTATTGCATCGTCAACACCCTGAAAAGAATAAGCAAAATTTCGGCGTTGCCCCCTGAAAAAAATTTTGCCCAAGCCGATGAATAGTAATATCATTAATTCATATTTTGAAACGTAAATTGGTAGCTGAAGCAGACAAATGTAATATTTGCGGCCTCAGGTAGCAATGCACTTTTCAATGTGGCGCTCTGTAGAAAACCGTTATCCACCCTGGTGTAAATTATCGTAATATACCTGGATATTGCTCCCAAGAAAGCGCGTTATTGTACCTGTTGCCGCAATATGAGCGTCGGAAGGATTTTTTCCAGGTGTAGCCAAAAAGATTTTTCCAGAAGGAGCAACAGTAGTGAAATTTCATTTTACCCACTCAAAACTAAAAAAATCAACCTCTTTCGCTAAAAATGTAATGAGAAAATGTCAAATTTTAAAATCCAGGGGGGCCTTGGTCCTTCCAGGCCCTCTTCCAACGCCCATTAACATGGGGCGTTATCTTTGGGGGTTAGAAAAGGTACAGCGTTTTGTTAACGTCCATTTGCATTGCATCGTCAGCAATTTGAAAAGGATAAGCAAAAGGTTTTGCCAAAAATTTGGCAAAATCTCAAAAAATGTGGGCAAAAAATTTTGAAGTTTTTACATTTTTTAAACAATAATATTCAAGTTTTGCTTTTTTGTTGTTGAGTGTACAAATTAAAGTTTATTATGTCATAGGAAACACATTAGGTATATAAAATCAACCAACTGTTTCCAGTAACTTCGTGTTTTAGTTTGTGAGAGTTGATGAGTAACTGACTCACGTTAAAGTTTTGGCAAAAGAAATCATCTCACTTACGCGCTTTACTAATTAGTACACAGAGGTAATCGAGTATGCTGCAGAGCACCTACTGTTTTTCATATTAGCAGATTCCATGCCAGACAAGTACAGAAAAGCTTTTAATTGTTTTCAATCTTAACTACAGTGAGTGGATAAACGCATTTTGCCATAGAGTTTGTTGCAGAGCCTATATGTGCAGTTGAAGAGACGATGTTGTGTGACTCACGGCATGGTCATAATATAGGGCAAATAATCTGATAAAGTACATACCACATATATCACATTCATGTTCTCAGAGAAAGAAGCAGCTTTACGTCTACCTCAGCTAGATGTGAGGTTCCTTGCTGATAGCAACAGCTGGAATGTGAATGGAAAGCCAAACGTCAGAGCTGTGAGGCAGATGCTCAGAAGTACTGCGCCAGAGCTGTCTTTTGGCAATATTCTTGTAGCCGACAGCCTAGCGTCCGTTTCAGTTTGGTTATAACCAAATTTCAAGTATCAAATTGTCTAGTTTCAGGTTTATGGCCACTTAGCAGAGGAAAATATAATTTACCAACGGATACAGAAAATTGAATGGAGAAAGTTATTCACATAAAGGTTTTTTGAGCGGTTTTAGAGAACCTGGACAAAACATTCTTTGCACCCCAGAAAATTGCCTTTTCTTAAACCTATGTTGAGATGCGCTGTTGTATAAAATGGGATGGTATATTGCAAGATGCGGTAGCTAAATGAACACCGGAGTCTTTCATACTGTAACCTACACACAAGACATGGAGAACATGTAAAAAACTGTATTTATATGAAATATTGCACACCAAACATTGTACAGTATTTTGAAACTCGTTTTTCACGCAGCGTATGCGAGCGCATTAGTGAAATGGAAACGACATAAACCGAGTGCATCACAAACCAACGAGCGCCTGAGCTACAGTAACTAGGACAAGGTAACGCAAGACTCGTTAATGCTGCGCATTTATGTGGAGCTGTGCCAAAAACAAATCCTTGCGCTTTTCAGGAACTATTCACTGCTACATCTTTGAATTGGTGAATACCAACGACGTAGCCTACCTAAGGTTTTTGTTGCCCACATGGAAGAAGATGTTCCTACACTCTCGGAAAACTGCTTAGTTAACGGCGCTTTACGCAAGAAAAGCTATGATTCTACAATCTTTTAACGCTGTTACAAACAAAGAGTAATTATCAGCACGTGTTGCTTCGCAGCACGGCAGAAACCTGCAGTTCGTGATTTTCTGAAGAAATTAATCGCCAATTACACACGCTACTACCCCTTGACTTTCAATTGATGCAAACAGTTTTCCCTAGAGCTAAAATCACCCATAGGCCACATTATGAACACAGTCACTTATGAGTAGATCTGTTACGAACCGGTCTGTTACGAACTAGTCTGTTATGAATGTTGTCTGTTATGAACGTAGTCTGATATGAATGTGGTCTATTACGAACTGCATGCATGATCTGTTATGAACGTGGTCTGTTATGAACATGGTGGTCTGTTACGAACGTGGTCTGTTATGATTTTTATGAACTGGTCTCTTATGAACTGGTCTGTTATGAACGTGGTCTGTTATGAACTGGTCTGTTACGAATGGGTCTGTTATGAATAGGTCTGTTAGCAAGTCATAACTTTTTTGTGTCTGTTTGCAGTTTTTAATGTGTTGGTTTGTTTCACAGCTCTATCTGACAACACGTTTGTGGGTTTGAAAAACCTTCGATACCTGTTTTTGTTCAACACTGGTTTGATGACCCTTTCGACAAGGTTATTTGAACAAGTTCCTCAATTACAACTTGTTGACCTGGAGGAAAACAAACTAACAGCTATTGGACAAGAGTTCTCTTCGCTCCGACGACTGTCTTCATTACTTTTAGCGGGAAATCAGGTAAATAAAATGAATTAAGCATTTGATGGTATGCTGGTGCTAACCGAGGCGGCTTAAATGATTTTGGTCTGCTTCCGCTCGACCACAAACCCAACTTAGCAACCGGCCACTCCGCACCACCGCACACAAATCATGCGTTTTTCATAACTCACGTTATTCTTCCGCATATACGGCCATGCTTCAGAGCAACAGTTGCAATATATATTAAAATTTCTAAGGCATCTCATTTAGTAATTCGTCAACACTTTTCTTCATCAATGCGAAAAATCAAGACTACTAGACCTGCTAGCTGTCAAATAATAATAAAACAGGCACACTGTTCTTCTAAGACGGGGGTTCACAAACTTTCTCTGGCCATGTACCCCTTCAGTGTTTTCATACATGAGCATGTACCCCTAAACATTGGTACTGGACTTGGATTTTTTTCCAGGGAAGGGCCAGTAGTGGATTTTCCAGGGGTGGGTCAAAAATATTTTTGCAGGGGGCCAAAAGTGACAAAATTACATTTTCACCACTCGAAACTAAGAAAACAACCTTTTTTGCAAAAATATCATGAGAAAATGTCCAATTTCAAAATCCGGGGAGGCGTTGGCCCTCTTTTCGACGCCCATGTCCCTAAAACTTCCTATGACAAAAAGGTTGAGGGAATAACAAAAATGTGTTTACCAATAAGTTTTATTTTGCAGTTGCAAACGCAGAAAATTTATAGGTCAAAATAAAGTCAAAATTTTTAAATTATAAAGTCAAAATTTAAGTTTTTAGGACAAAAAATTGGTTGCCCTAGTTATAACGCATCTCAACTTGTGTTTTGATTTATTCATTTTAGTCTATAGAGTTTAGTTTCTTTATCTAGTCGTGCTTTAATCCACCAGGATTTCACCGGTAAGCTTTTGCTTGCAGATTTCGGGACTGTGGATGCGCATATTTACTTAAAATCAATTTCCTATTTTAAAAATTTGCTGATTTATTCGACTGCTTCACCTTTGCGGAGGCTAATCACTTAAATGTACATACAAACTGATTTCTATGTTAATAGTGACGCAAGGTGATACTAAAAAACACAAATGACACAGAGCACTCGCTCACACACTTTTCACATCTGATTTTCTTCTTGGGTTTGTCGCGAGGCAGCAGCACTAGAAAACTCGTGAGAAACCTCACGAATTTCAGCAATGTCTTATAGTTCAGCTGATTTCAACCCGAGACGGGGCCAAGCAAGGTCGGAGATGTTATCACGCCATTTGGTCCTTTGCCGACCTCTGGGCAGCTTTCCCATGAGTGTAGCCAGCATGACTTGCCTCGCCAATCTTTGATGGGACATCCTGGTCACATGGCCGGACCAACGTAGCTGGGACCTCTCGATTCGGAAAACTGGCTTGACATTCAGGGCTTTATGAATTTCACAGCTGCGCGATTTGTCGCGAAGTGTCACACCATGAACTCTTCGCAGAAATCCCGTCTCTGCCGCTTGCACTTGAGATAATATTCTTTCAGTCATGCCCAATATTCATGACCAATTGACCACAGGTGAGGACTGAAACAAAGACCGATTTAAAAACTGAAAACTTTGCGATGTTTGTAAGCTCCCGTTTTGTGCCACGGAACGATAAAACTTACGCTATTCTGCATTTGCTTTCCAATGTGTGTATCAATTTCCTTGTTCCGCCTTCCGTCACTCGTGAATATCACCCCGAGGTACTTGAAATCCTCGACATGCTGCAGTGTATTGCCACTCACCTGTAGTATACACTGAAGAGATTCTGGAGAGACATTATACCTTAGTCTTTGAATCCCTCTGTTTGCTCCGCAAACTCTGCAAAATTCATCTGTGAAACACATTCGATGCGTGGTAAAATGCAAAATCAAATCAGTTTTGTGAAAAGCTTCTGCATGCTGTAATCAATGAAGATTCATGCTTGAATTTTCTGCTGTCACAAAAGTGCTTCATTTCATAGATGGAACGCCTATGTGATAATGGTTTGTGAATCGCATCAGTGAGGTTATTTGAGGTAGACAGATAACATTTTAATTACTACACACTGATCCCATAATTCGAAAAACAACAATCTCGTTTGAGCCTTAGGCGTTCTCATTCCTTGGGCGCTTACTCGATTTATTACGCTGAAATCTATCAAGAACTTTATACTGCAGTGTTCAGTGGTGTCTTTAGGCCAGACACTTCTTCACTGCTCGTAAATTAAGTTTCTAAATTTTTTCACGGTATATCAGTAGAGGTTTAGGTTTACAATTGTCCCGTCGTCGAATAGTGTCGATCGCATATTTCACGTGTTGCCAACGACTGTGGCAAAACAATTAAATCACTGCGTGGTATCTGCAGAACTCGCTTGCATTGTAATATTTTGAGAAAGGATTATTTGTTGTATCCAGCAGCGTTTTATGAAGCAATCTGCATATGCGAAATCATTTTTTACTCTCAAACTTTTCCAGTAAGTAGATCAACCCTGTTACTGGTACTTTCGCACGGAGAAGCAGTTTTCTTAAATTTTTTCAAATGATCACGACCGGCACCTTATCAACTAAATACTTTTGCTTCCCGGGTTGGCCTGAACTGTGTGTTTCATCCTGAAGAAGCTTGTACTCACAAAAGCAAATAAACAGAACACTGCGTTACTGCAGGGTACTTTCTGCGTTTCACGAAAATACAGCTGACAACCAACACAATACAAGCTTCTTCCATTATCGCGTAGTTTCAAGCGAGCAAAAAAAGCAAGGGAAATTGTACTTGTTGAACGTCAAACGGTTTGCAAGACACATTCTGCAAACATATGTTGGGAAAATACTTTTAGGAAATACAAGTTTCTGGCTTTCCACTTCAAATATTAATAATCGTAATTTTGAAAAATTATGCGTCATATTGCCGAGGTTTTAGTTGGCAGGCTTGTTTATGGCATGTTTCCTTTATTCACAAACAATCTTATCAAAAAAGATTAAACAATCGTTTTGCATATAAAATCGAAAACAGATATCGGAACCACAAGTTTCTCATGGCCATAAATTTTGAAAGCAAACTCGTTAAGATTGACATATTGTTTTTTTATGTAATCCACAAACAGCGTATATTTCTACAAAGTGGTTCAACGCCAACTGTGCACGGTGACTACAAAAAAGTTTATCCATGTTGTTTTAGATTGTTGAGATCTCTGCCCAAGCCTTTCATAATCTTTTTCCTCTGACCCACCTGTCATTATTTGGAAATACGCTCAGCAAACCTCAATCGTCTTGGTTCGAGACAATCGTAAAGAACAATGGGAGCGCTGAAGTCGACAGAAGACGCAATTCAAAATCAGCATATCCGAACTCCTGGATTTGTTGTCGTGACGCAATTCATTACTACCTGTTTCTTTCAAATCTCTCAAAGACACTGCAGAGCTACTATGATCTAGATTTGGTGTGTTCGTGGCCCATGGTGCTTTCGGGTCGGTTGATGAGCTCTCTGAATGTTGAAGAGCTAAATACGTCTTCTTGTGATGCTTTTTCAACCACAAGCTCTGCAGCTGACATTTCGGAAGCAGGTTTGTGTTTCTCCAGTCTTTTTCTTTTGAAAACTTTCTGCTATACTCAGTGCCGGTAAAGGTAGCGCGGTCCTGTAGCATATCAACAGCGCGGGGCCCTAAGTTCAAAATACACTTGAACATGTGAACAACTGTTAAATCATAAATTCTGTGGTCATCCATGTGACTACCATTAGGCATACTGAATATCGTAAATACGAAAAGCCTGGTCCTAAATAACAACTGGTGGACATTATGTGCTACACATCTTTTTTACCAAAAACGTGTATACATATCTTATTACCAAGAAGGAATACATTAGTGTACAGTTTACAAGTACAGTACAGAGACAGCAATTAAAGCTTCTAGAATCAAGATTCTAGACCCATCAACAAATTTGATCAATGCTACAGCTATCAAGAACAGTGGTTCTTAATCCTTTCTCTGACATACCCCTTAAGTAATTGTCCTTTTTTCAAGCCTCCTTGACATTAAATAAGTTGTATAAACAAACGTATTCATTGGTAAATCCATTAATCAAACTTCCCACGTTGTAGAACGCTTAAGGGCTCGTGTCCGCCTGGAAATTTATTGATGCTCCCCTGCTGAGGCTTTCCTCCCGGTTAAAAACCACTGATCTAGACAGTGTAATCTCACTATAAATGTCGAAGTCCATTGTCAAAAGCATCAACCTACTGCTTAAGATTGCCTTTTCTAGATTTTGCCATAGCTAATTTGTTTATGATACTGGTAGTGTCTATGCCACATAGAAGTTTACGCTCTATACACTTTAGAATTAGGATGATCAGGTTGTTTTGTTTACTGGTGCTCCTTTGTTCATTCTACCATCGTAAGTTTAGAAAATGGCTACTCTCCAATGCAGCTGGTCACAATGAGAGTTAAAGAAATGCGCAAATCATTTCCCACATTTGTAAAAGGAAACTCTGAATAAACTACCCAATGGCTAGTGAATGATGTCAAATCCAGGGCTACCAACCAAATTTTTTCAACAACCCAGATGAGACTAGAAATGAGAAGTATGATAAATCATACGCTATCTTAAATCACCGCTACACAGTTAAATCCTAAAAACCCCAGATGTTCAGAAGAAAAACCCAGAAAGGCATTGAAAACCCTCTAGATTTGGCACCACTGGCCAGTGGCCAAATCATTTTGAAAGTACCAAAAAGGTAACGCATTAAATATAATAGATCAATGTGATGCAATTACAATTATGCCACATCTGGAAATTGCTGCAATTTGGCCTCATTGCTCGAGTGGTCTCATAATGTTGCAAATAACTGCAAAATATTGTAATTTTCAAATCACAGTAATCTAATGCAAAAGTATTCATTTGAAAACCTTCGCTTAATTGCTTATGGCAAATTAAGCAAAATATTGACTTCTTGGATTGAAAAAATTATATACGTGTAATCAGGGGTGTACGCCGGTCACACCCAGATTTGGGAACGCCGTGCTCAAAAGAGAGGTGTGGGAACGCCGTTCCCACATTGGATTTTCCTGTTTCACTGTATGAACTTTTAACTAGCAGTGCGAATCTGCGTGTCGCTAGTCCATCTGTGAGATTGCAGCCATATCACACATCTTCAAGTATCGTACTCGTGCAAAAAAGTGTGGGAACGCGTTCCCATGTCAAAAAAGGTGTGGGAACGCCATTCACACACCACCACACCCCTCCGTGTAATCAGTAGTGGGATTCAAATTTTTTAAGAACAGGTTATCTCACTCCAGGATTCACTAACAACAGATTCTCTCATTATCACAGTTTCCAGAGGCAAACCATGCTGGTTGGCCCGATATAAGTGCAAAGGTTGATCTTTGTGTTGCCAACTGGTACAGTCTAGCAATGGAAATTATTGATTTTAGTTATTTCCCAAAATTTTAGTCTTGTTTTTCACTATCAAAAGTTACTAACAGGTCTGTGAGAGATTTGCCAAAATAAGTTATAAGTAAAAGATGTCCTTAGGGAAAAATTGAGAACTGACTTAAGCCAAAAACCGGTTCTCGGGATTAAAGAAATTCCAAGAACACGTTCTTGCGAAACGGTCGAATCCATCACTACATGTGATCAGGGGTGGATATTAGGGGAGGCGAACAAGGCCGTTGTCTCGGGCCCACCTTTTTCAGAGATACCGTGACGGCCCCCATTTTGAGAGTTTCGCATTTAGTTTTGCAATGTTTTGTTAAAATGCTTATTAATCACTCTACCAGAGCCACCTTTAATAGGCTCTGAAGCAAATCACATTTTTATCAAAATAAAGCAAAAATCATGTGCAAATGTAGGAAAAGGGGTCTCTAAACATCTGTAATGCTTAGACAAAGAACAATTTAAAAATCAAATGAGTTCAAACGATTTGCAATGTGAAACGGACTTTCACGACAAAATGAAAAATTTAACTTGCTTTCAGCGAAAAAGTTTCGGTATAGCATGAGTAAAATATAAGGAAAGAAAGATGAGACCTTGCCTCGTGCACCTAAATTGTAATATCCACCCTTGCATATTATAAAGAACAAATATAACACGAAACACCGCGGGTACCCCAAAAGCGCAGGGCCCGAAGCAATTGCTACATTTGCTACTATTGTTAATCCGGAACTGGCTATACTGTATATAGAGAGGCATCGATCTTCTCAATCAGGTTCTGAAATGTAGTCACTGTTTTCCAGCTATACCCATCATTTTCATGTACTGTAGGTTTCAACACTTATTGTTTGATCCTTGTCTGGTACAAAAACAGCTTCTCTTTAAAGACTCATGCTGCAAAAGATATAAATATTACAAAAAAATTTTCCTCTCAGGGTTGTTGCGAACGGAAAGATATGGCAAGTTACGTATGTGCAAAGAGTCTATGTTAAAGCTGTAGGTTTCGTTTGCTCATCCGTTTTGGACTGATACGATTTCATTTTTGATTGTTTCTTATAATTTGACTGATTATTAGGCCTACCTAACTAACTAATGCAGCTGTAATGCCACATCAACAGTACCTCAACTGTTTCGAGCTCTTAGTGTAGAAGTAACCATAATAAAGTGTATGACAACCCAGCAATAAACATGGCACTGTTCAAAAAGAAGAATGGTATCAAGATATGAAGAAAACCTATTACTTGAAATAATTTTTATCCAAGTCATATCAATGAAACTCTTTCACTATCATTCTTTTCCAGAATTGTCAACATCATCATCATCTGTTGTTCACGTTGTTGTAACAACCACATTTCATGGAGGCTTCAATTATGTTGCAGCATTCCTCATACTTTTGTTAGCCTGTGTTTTTGCTGCGATGCTTGTCGCCATTCCATGTTACTTAAAACAGAGCAAAGAGAGCCTCACAGCAGTTCAAGAGTTCGTTATGAGTATGAAGTATGAATTGAACGGATTTTCTAATCAATCAGAGAAACAGGTAAGCGCATGCAACTTCTCGTTGAGGAACCTGTGCAACCCATCAGTGCTATCACAAAGACTTAAAAACTTTTTACATTTCATTTTAGTTTATACAATAACTATCAGTTCTTGTTTAGTCTGCGTAGCAACTACGGGGAAACCAGGAAATTTCCCCGACCCCCGAAATTTTCAAAAATATGTTTAGTTGTTAGGTAAACAACAGGTTACAATAATCTTTCTTCCCGCCCCGAATATATCAGCCGGTTGTGGCCCTGGTTCTGCACTTACACGGCTTCACTTCTAATGGAACGATTATTAATTACATGATTTAGAATTACGAAGTTGTTGTGCGCTAAATTCTTCGTTTAGTTTTAATATCGTTATCATTTTGTCAATTCTTTAAGTTAGGTCTACACAACTCCTAGTTCCATAGAGCTTAAAGAAATTGCTTCAATTAGTTATCAGGAGACGAATCTGAACTAAATCGGCTGTTTCTTGATCAAAACACTCACAGCACGAGGACATACCTTTATGCTTGGGCTCGAGGACATACCAGAAAGCTTGGGCTCGACCTGACAAAAACAATTTTTGGCTTTTTCATGTAAATTAATCGAACTTAACTTAAATACAAAGACCGCCGTAGGCGCTTAACTGCTTGGATGTAATTTCAACTAGAGTGACACATCTAGCAACACCTCGTTGCAGCACAGCAAGCGTCATTACTGGTATACTACATTTACTATAAGTTGGTAATGGACATGAACACGACAAGAAAATACCCAACAGAAAGTTTTGTATGCACGTGAATGGAAGGTTCAAGTAAAAAGAACAGCAAAAGATTTCTCCAAGGAAAGGTGTCTATCTTATACAGTACAATCCTAAAAATCCGGTAAATACCCTAGTTTACCCTAGTTTGGAATCGTCAAACATGTATTTACTGGATGAAAAAGGCTGTATTAATCACCAAATTTTTTCCCAAATAATTGCTATCGCTATTTACTGACATTGAGTGAACTGCATGTTGTGCAAGCTACCAAGCGAGAGCTTCAGCTTCGCAACCGTCCTTGCTGAGGTTCTACAAAATTACATCCTGCAAATTGTTCTAGCGACGAACTGATAATTCAAAATTTGTATCATTCACCCGATACTCACTGGCTTTTCAAGTTCCTGCATGAAATCAAAACGCAACTTGATATTAATCAAAACGAACTAGTCCCAGTTAGTCCTACAGAGTGTTATCAAACTATCGACGAATGCCTAGAGCTCTTTTGTTGTTGATTTCTTTGAACCCCTTTTCTTTGAAAAGGGTGTTTGAGGACTGGGTGGCTTTGACGAACTATAGTGCAGGAATATTGTTAGTGAATAACTACAAATTCTGATAATAAGTTTAAACGACCGCTTTTTTCCTCTAGTTGGAAGATACTGTACATAGTGAGAAATGATGGGGTGCTTAGTGAGAAATGAAGCAGCCTGCTTAATAAATAGCTTAGTACGCTTGGTTTCGATGATGACTTTTACGGTTGTTTTGCCGTTGTCACAAATGGACATAGGCGTACGGGAAGGCATTTTACTGGGGGGGCGGAAAAAATTTGCCCTGAAAATAATAATTTGCCCTAACATTAAACAATTTGCCTTGAAACTAACTTTTTTAGTTTAATCCGAATTGGCCCTGAAACCTCTTGAAAATCTGTTGTATATATTTGAATTCGTTTATAACGCTTCGTAATAACATCAATTCGCCTATAAAGTTACATTTTGTTCGGTCCCGATGGAATCTTCTACATGCATTTCAATTCGCTTATAACTTCAATTCGGCAATAACGTTCTTTATAAAATCCCCTAGAGGTGCCGTTATAGGCAAATTCTGTAGTTGCCTTGCTTGTTAATTCAAGGGGTTGAAGTTCCTTGCGTGTTGTGTTCTCCCTGACAAGAAACTTTAAGGTAATTGCCTTTACTGCCTGAATATACTGTATTGAAAATTTTTTCACCTTTCCCTGAAAAACTGAGTTGCCGTGAAATGTTCCACTGTATTGAATATATTTTTTACCACTCAGGATTTTTGAGCAACTTGAGATTGCCCTGAAAAACTGAGTTGCTCTGAAATTTTTCACTGTATTGAACCTATATTTTTTATCATTCAGGGTTTCTGAGCGACTTGCCCTTGACCTAAATAACAGAGTCGCCCTGAAATTTTCACTGTATTGAATATATATTATTTATCATTCAGGATTTTTGAGCAACTTGCGCTTGCCCTAAAAACAGAGTTTGCCCTGAAATTTTTAAGACAGGGGGGGCGGCCGCCCCCCCCGACCCCCGCCTCGTGCGCCTATGCAAATGGATGCGTAATACCGTTGAGTAACTGCTTTCATTTTTGTATGAGTGCAACGTACAGGTCGAAGCAAAGCTCAGTCATATTTGACGCATGATACGTTGGCACCTGACCCGATTTCTTTCCGGAATAAATAGCTTGCGCACTGCCATTATGATAGCTTAGTCATATTTTTTCCTCAGTAACTAATGTCCAGTAACTGATACAAGCGTTAAGCGAAGTTTCGGGCCAAATCTACTTTCACAAGAAATTTTAAGATAAAAAGAGGCCATTTCTAAATGCTTTAACCTACTAAAACAAACTTGCATTGTAAAGCGATTCTCTAGGAACAACTTGGTGTCTTTCTTTTTTCTACCGCATAAATTATAAGCTTTATGCTTCTGGCTAGGTTTGGTCAGCAGCGGTTAGATTAGGCTGCAAGGCTAAGCCTACTGGCCCGAAAATTCGAATTAGGCAGGCCTTCTAGCCAATACCTAAACTGTACAATGATGCTAGTTGTCACTTATTTATCGGTAAGCTTTGGTCTCAAGTGGGAAAAATAGCTCTAAAATATCGCTAATGAATTTGTGCAACTTTTGCATATTCAGTTGATGTGTATCAAAACTAAATGGATAATTATTTTGTCAACTTTAAATATTTGTCATCTATAAATATTTACTTGCAGCCAACGGTGAGTACGAGGCCTTACCGGCAACAGAAGCTGGCATATGGAGCAACAATGGACATTACCGAGCGAAGCCACAGAAAAGAACCTAATCGCAAAATAAACGTTTCGACCCAAATGTACAGAACGCCTTTTGCAAAGAGCGAAATTGATTTTAGCGAAGATGAAATGTATGCCGCGGATAACAAAGCCTATTCAACGCAATTTCGGAGCTACACTTCATAATATCCAGTATTTGACGTTTCTGCTACGCTCGCAACACGTAAGTGTCTACAGTACACCTTTCAGCAGCGGAGATGTTGGACTATGGTTAAATGCGGTGTTGCCAACATGTTCTAGTTTTGCAGCATGCATTTATTACATGCACTGCAAATATCGTGACATTTTTACAAACGTCTTCACGTATAATGCGCAATGGTATGATCCAGCTATGTCCAATCCTAATGGCTTTCTGAGCCACAATTATGTCAATATCTTAACCAGGGTCGCACATTGAAAGACATATTAATGAGGGCCGCACATTCAATGGCTTACTTTGATGTTGGCAAACTAAATTCAACTTAACTTTTAACATCTTCTAAGAAAAATAGGCCACTACTGAAACGTGAAGTGGACAATGGAACATTTTTTGCATTACTGACATTAGATTATAAAATTAATTATTAGATACTTCATTTTAGGTAAAGACGTGGATATTACACGAAATATCAACACGTATAAATGTTTGCATCTGTAGAGTAGGTACCCACAACTTCTCTACTTGGCCTCGCAGTAACACACATTTTTGTTTTGCTTGATCCCCTATAAGTAATAACGCTATGTGGTGAGGCTTACCTTAAACTAGAAGCCAACAGGGAAGAGAATTTAACGTAATATGTCTGTTCCATAGACGCACATGTAAAAACGAAAAAAAACAGGAGTAAATGATGAGAAAGGTGGCGAACAAGAAGAAAAAGCAAGACCCATAATCGAGAATGAAAACATGATATTCTTTCATTTTAAACACTTGTAAGGAAATTTGAGAAGCGGAAAGGGCGGAACTCTTATGGTCGACACCGGACGACACTTGCCTCGCTACGCCACTGGGATGAATATAAAATTTATACAAAAAGTCCAATCCATGAGGCAAAGGAAGAACTTATGACACAAATCATATTTTTGATACTATTTTCAAAAAACATATTTAACAACATTCTTTATTCCGCAAGCACACTTCAGAAGTTTGAAGGCCTGCGAATTGGTGTTGTTTTCCTCATTCCAATTGTTTCACTATATTATAAAAGTTTGCTTGGAAAATATTTGCTCATGAATAGGTTTGATTAAAATTATTCTTCTAATTCACACCTGATGATGAATACTTTTGATATTTAAGTTGAGTGCAAGAATATAAGTATGGTATGGCTAATGGTAATGAATCACTATTTAGATACAAAACAGGACAGTCACATGGATTTCAACTGATGTTTGATTTCTTTTGAGAGAAAAATGTTTTATTTTGTGATACCGTCCTTGACCACAAGCTCAAATAGAGGTATTTTGTTAGAAAAAAGCTTAAGATGTATTTGTTTTTATACCACATTTTGGTTCGGTTCAGTGACAAGAGAGAACCCAAGTTTTGGGCACCCTATTTTTGGTGCAATGTTGCTTTTCTCATTTAACTCCTTACTTTAAGTGGAGGTTATACGGAGAGATTATACCAGCTATGTCCAACCCGCGGCCCAGTCGAAGGTTTTGTGTCGCCCAGTTTAAGTTTCAGCTGCAGTGATCCTTAAGTTTCAGCTGCAGTGATTAGTCATAAACATGGACATAGCTAAGGCCCACATGAGCTACGCGCCTCAAAAACAAGAAACTGCTGAAACGTACATATTAACTCCAATGATTTGCCGTCTATTTTGATATTCATATACCGTAGTTATTTTGCTAAAGCGTCTTCATCAAAATAGTTGTAGCACGGTTGACTGAGTACGACGACGTCATAACACCACTGCTGAGAGTGGCCCCGCGCCTGAGTCTTGCACTGGGCCCCGCACCTGCTAGGGCCGGCCCTGCTAACAACTAAACATGTTTTTTAAATTGCGGGAGGGCATAGGCGTAGCCAGGGGGGGCAAAGGGGTATGCCCCCCCAAATTTTTAGAAATATAGTCATTTTGTGCTTTGAGAGGCGTTTTTATAAATAAACTAGTGTTAATCGCCCAAAATCAGACATTTTGCCCCCCCAAAATTTTTGGGCTGGCTACGCCACTACGGGAGGGGCATTTGCCCAGTTGTCACCCCAGTTGCGGGCCCTATCTAGCTGTTGGGTAGGGCTTCTTCGAATTACGGGTGCATAGTGTTATTTCTTGTCCTCGTCCGTTAGCAAAACCTGTCTATTTCAAAAACTGTCTTGCCAAACCCTACTACGTAAAACATCCGCCTTTGTATCTCTCAGCAGTGAGCGCGACGCCTTACGTTCGACAGTTATTGCACTGAACAACTTTATTCAGTACAGTCATTGCCAAATTATACAACTGTTACGGCTAGCGACCCTTTTATTAATTAAAGCCTTCACTTCACCACAAGCATAGTTGAACAAGTGGTTTGCCCTTGCGTTAGGTTTTCAGGCTAAGGTTGATCGCATCTAATTTATCAAAATGAGAGCAACACTTTGTCTAAACTTTTCTTGTTGAAATGACTTTCTATGACTGCAAATTTTAAGTGTACCGTTGAACAAAGGAATCAAGCCTTCCACGAAACCCACATTGCTTATCGGCTGGCGCTGGTCACTCTTCTTGCAGGTCAAGCCTACAATTTGAGCTCTAAATTACCCACGCAAACACACTAACTACACTAGCTCGCTTCAAGAACGTCATTTTTGATACCGATGAAGACCGATACAGAAAAACGTGAGTTCTATTGAAACTGAGCAACTTCACCTTAGCAGAATTCTTCACTGCACCCGCCAAAGCTGATGTTGATAAGTCCACTTAACAACCAGGTTACAGTTTGTGGCACTTGTATGTTGAAAATCTCTCATTGAAAATTAAACAATAGCAAAAGATGTGCAAGAAAAGTTTCTCGCCAATTCCGCTGTGTCTCAGGTGATGTAATGATGTGTCGTTGGGGCGTTGCTCAGGATCGAACAGCAAAAGAAAAAGGATTAAGATAGCTCCGACTATTTACCTTGACTGCAAGCAAGACTTTGAGTGCTGGCACAATTTTAACCTTAAACCACCGGACCAGTAATGTTCGCTAACCTGCGATCGAATGTCATCTCTGTTCTTTGTTAAAAAATTTTGACCGCGGTTGGAGGAAATGGCCCTAGCTGGAGAGGAAGGCGCAGGAACTGGGTGAAAGCATCCCCAGGTAAGTATGTTAAAAAAAACTGATTTCAAGACAAATACAGGGACAGTTTAGCACCTTGGATTTGACCCAAACTTTTGAGTAAACTTTATTAATTGGCCCACTCCACAACTAGAATTTCAAGTTTTTTCGGCTGTGAGTCTAGGGCTTTTAAGCCCAAACATTGAAAAGATTTGAAACTATTTTTGAAAACTAAATTTTAATCAACAAATTTCCGCCCCCTAGGAGGTGCCGACCGAGGCCTGGAGCCCCCTGCTACGCCACTGATTCATCCATTGTTTCAACCGACGAAGCTAAAAAAACAAAATTAATGCCTTAAACAACAATTACAAAGCACAGCTGTGCAAATGCAATGTGAGATTATGGAGCGGAGTTGATTAAGTTTGTACTCTGGGCAAAAAGCACAATTGGCGTGGATTTTAAATTCACCAGCACTATTTCTTATCCGGTGCTGTATGGTTTTATCAGCAAACGCACATAACGTGGTCCCCCTTGAAAAGGTACAGTATATGATGGATGGTCAGATGCAAAACACGCAGGTGCGCAAACACAAACAAATTTGATGTTGTCATGTGCCAGCAACATGAAACGTGATCTCGCATTTTGCGGTCATCCCCCAAACTTACTGTCTAGCCCTGCTACCTTGTTAGGCCAACATGGTTCCGTCGACCGTCGGTTTAAATGCAGGGATTCATCTCCATTTGAAATCATCTTTCAAATATCTGTTTGTATTACACTTTGATTCCATTTTTTAATAGTTTTAAATACTCTCGTGCTGCATGAAATAAAATTACTACTAAATCACACACTGTTGTGCTGTTCTACTATACGTTCGCCATGGGAAAATACATTTTGTCAAGCTTTTTCCCATTACACATTATGACACGCCGCCACGTCGAAGGTATTGATGTCATCTATCTTTTAATGCTGCAGCAGCTGTTTCTTGCAGTAATCAGTATAATTATCCAAGTGCGTTGGCATGATTCACTTCTGCTTTATAAAAAAATGCTACTTTGAGTTCTTGGAAATTTTATTTACTTGATTTGATAATTTAGATGTGAACCATGAATAAAAATTTCTGCGTGATCTCGCACGTGTACTTTGTAAATCGGCTTGCGACTATTTTCTCTATTTTGTTCGAACGAGTGTGGGAGGTGTGCGAGATTACAGTCAAAACCGGCAAATCCCTTAGTGCTTGGATATCTGTCATTTATTTGTTTGTTTAGACTAGAAAAATAGTGTTATTTGTCATTTTCAAAAGTGCAAGCCTGTGCTTTTGTAAATTAATCACTCACAGTTTTGAGATTTTAAATATAATACCTCTTAAATATAGATTAGTTCACCTTTTTCATCACTACTTTCAGCTTGAGTAGCTACTAACAAAAACATGTGTTAGTCCAATAATACAATTTTCGCTTATTTCATGGATTTATTGTTCAGCATAGAAAAAACTTTACAATTTTAAAGTCTGTTCTTTATTGTATGCTAACGATCTAAATTCTCAGTCGATGACAAAACTTTTGAGTTTCAGATAGGATTAGTGACGGAAACAGTGTAAAACCAAGAATGTGCTTTATCCTCTCCTTCATAAATTAATCATCTTCACGGTCGTACCATGTCTAGGAAGTAGGGTGGAAATTTCGGCAGTTTCTGGTTGAATAGGAGCAATTGGCATCGAAATTAAACGATTGGGAAGACAGGAAATGTTTGATTTGCTACGTAACGAAGCAATTGTGCACTTCCCTCGCGAGACAAAAGGTTGAAATTTAACCACTCGGGGTTTTCAGCGCCTCACCTCTTCTATTTTCACGACACGTGTCGCTGATTTTCAAAACCGTAAGAACATGTTATAAACTTCAGCGGGGACGTGACGGACAAACGATCAATAGAAGAGTAAACCAAGCGTGAAGCGCATCATCGGTTCATCCCGTACAGCCCAGCAAAGAAAAACGAATGACAAAGAATAAAGAATGAATTTAAAAGGATTTAAGCTCTTCGACAATTAGTTCTCACCAAGAATGTTGCGGCTTCCAGTGGGAAAATGCGATGTGATAGTGAAGACTTTCCTGACCAGTGCAGTTGTTCAGAAAGCAAGCGAAAAGACTAATAAGAAGTGTGACTTCGTACCCACCACCATACCTATCTAATAGGTTGCGGTGTTGTTTTATCATCATTGCTTACCGTGCCTAAGCAATAGGGGTTCATTTAACGAAAAAAATCATGCTTTTATGGTACGTGAAACAAAGCTTCAAATTTTTGAGGGTGTCATGGTAAGGCAGCTTTCGATTCAAACTTTCCATTAGCGCACTAGGTGTATGTATTCATTCTAGATGTTTAAAAAGTTTGTTGTTAGATTCGACTGCGTCGCCTTAGTGGAGACTATATTACTTAAACATTCTGGACCAGTGGTTCATAACCTGTGGGGAATTCCCCAATGGTGGGGAATGGCGGAGTTGCCAAGTGGGGAATGACCGGTCGGACAGTAGAACCACTGCTTCAAAATTTAACACATCACATCCAAATGTTGACTTACTTTACAAAAGTTAAAATCGATTTTGTCAAAGACCGATGCTGTGGTGCGAAATGGAGAGTTGGCCCACCAAAAGGTGGGGAATGGAGAAAAAAGGTTAAGAACCCCTGTTCCAGACGTTGTTTGTAGCAGTCTTAATCTTGGTATTAGGAGGCTACTGTTTCAGTATTTCTACGGATAAAGCAGTAGAAATTATCTTATTTCATTAATGCTTGGTTAACTTGAAACGAAGTTGCCAACATATCGTGTGCAAAAGAAATAGTTGGTATACGCGAAAATCCAGACAGAATTGTGAAGACGATTTTGGTGAAATCAGTTTGGTATGCTTTTAAAGACATCTTGTTGCCAGCAAATTTATAACGCACCACTCAAGTTTTTTAAGTCATTTCTTGGTAATTATTGAGACGTATTAGCATGATTAAGAAAATGTGAAGTTTATGTACCTTGCATCCAGATTAGTTAAATGCTTTTTTATGTCAAGCAAGTGCCTGGACATCTCAACCTGTCAGGTGAACGTCTAACTTGGGGATAAATTTTAAAATCATTGAACTGCAAGAGCAAAGGATTAAGGATGTCTAGAAAGGTTAAAAATGAATAGTAAGCTAATACTTTGCCCATATGATTCAGAAACAGGCTGTTTTTATATTTTAAACGTAACAATTCTTTATTTTTTTATTACATTACGCAACAATCGATTTTATTGCAATATAATAGGCCTCCAAAAATTGTGGGAAAAATTAGCCCAAAATTGAAAAAGATTAAGAGGCACTGCCATAGATCACGCTGATTTAACGTGTTTTACAAAGCTAACAATTCCATTCATGTGTTGTCGGGTGAGTTTTCTCACGTTAAACATCACCACAAAAGGAACCGGAAACACACATTGAGCATAGAATAGAGTTCGATAGGAAAGGTTATTTTTCAAGGGAATGATTCTTCGCGTCTGCGTTATTTCAAACCGGTTCTGCTTTGGCGGTAATATTTGCTTGAAAATTCGAAATCTTCGAGAAGAAAGTATTTTTGATTGTAAAGACAGAACAAAACATGAAGATGCCCGTAGACCGAGATTCATGTGCGCCACTGCGTGGAGTTTGAGAAAACGCAAGTACAGGTTCCCTTAGTTGTCTACCACGAAATGTCTCTTAATTGTCGGCCATCACATACATAAGTTAAACTTTGAACTACTCAGCACATTCAGAAAAGCAAGTTAAAGCATCAGGAAAAGTCTGAAATGTACTTCTGAATTTTAGACAGCTGTGCAGTATTGAAATGAAATCAACAGGCTAGTAGCAACGGCAATTACAAGAGGTGATTGTAGTTTCAAATTATACAGAAACAAATGAAAAGTAAAATCCTATTGCACAAGTTTACAAGTGATTTTGACAAACTATTATCAAAATTTCTCTTTTCAACAATTATTAACTTCAAATGCTTGTTAGGCAATATTTCTGAAATTCAAGTATATTATCTTGTCTTTTCTTCTTCGCAACGAGAAACAACATTTAAAAGTACAGTAGAATTCGCCTATAACGACTTCGGCTATATCGTCACTTCTCCTATGGCGACGCTTTTTGTCGGTCTCCGCAGAATATTTATTCGTTTATGACGAAAGTTGCAAGTTTTCTTGACAGTTTTGAAGTGTAAGCTCGGCTGTGTGGAACAACCACACAAATCTTTATGACCGAACAGGAACGCCCTTAAGTTAAGCGACTAATCGTTGAGCCGTGACAGGTGTGACGTGGGAACGGCATCAAGGATTGCGCCATCAGCAGCAATGGAGGTAAATCGTTACATGAGCTTTACTGTACTATTATAGGGATTGTTGCGACTGTAGTGAGCTTGATCAATAGTCTTGGTGGAGCAGTGCGTAAACTGTCGAACATAAGAAGTAATATCCCATTGTGTGAAAAGTATGGGATCGTTGTTTTGCTCAATAGCGAAAATGGTACGAAAGTGGCAAAACTTGCAAAAGATTTCGATATTTATACAAAGACGTTGACTAAATTTACGAAAAAAAGACAAAATAATTTCTCGTTTTTTCTTACCAGAGCACACGCGAAAACACGATACATTAGCTGCAATCCTAATCAAAGAACACTTTTATCACTTGCCAGACTTTGGCATTCAACTAAGAAGTCATTTTAGGAACGACTTATAGTCATAGTTCGTCTATAACGACGCTTTTCCTCCGGTCCCATGAAGTGACGTTATAAGGCAATTCTACTGAGCAAAGCTCAACCAAGATGAAATTCAGCGGTACAGCGTTTGCGTTGAGATAAAGATTATTTTCCAAGGGAAAGCTTTCAGACATTTTAGATAAATCTGCTGATCTGCGCCGAGGTCACGAGCCGCCGATGCTATTTGTACAACCAGGGGCTTGTAGAGGCCTGGTGACGTCAAGGGAAACTGCATGATGGTATGACCCCCTGCCAAATTCTAGTATTGATGAATGTGAGAAATACACGCATTTGGAATACATAAAAACTAGTTTTGACAAAAAACAAAACAAGTTTTAAAAAATAAAAATTTTTCAAAGAGTATTTTTTCATTTAATGTGTTAGTGTTTAATAATTTGTTTTATTCCCTGGGCCTGAGGCATATGTTTATAAGCAAAGTTCTTCCAGCAATGGGTATGGATTGATGAATTTGATATTGCATTTATGAATGCAAATAAGATTCAGATAGGCCCATACTAAAAGCGAGCATGTGTGAACGTGGACGTGGAAAGGATTTTTTCCAGAGAGCCAACAGTGGTGAAATTAATTTTACCAACTAAAAACTAAGAGAAAAACACTTTTGCTGAAATGCTAATAGGAAACTACCAAATTGAAAAATTCAGTAGGGCCAAGGCCTTTCCCTATCTTCCCTTACGAGGAAGATGCTTGTGTGGCATGAGAGATGGAGTTGTCTATTTTTTCTATTATAAATAATACAGTATCCGAAATTGTACAACCTTACAGTTTGCTGCGGGCTAGCAGGAATTGTCCAACCTAGAAAAGGGGAAGAGAGATAAAAGCGTCAGGGAGGACAAAAGAAAGAAAGATTTTGTTCCTTTTCAATTTTTGTCCCAATTTTAGATTTGAAATGCTCAAGCTCCGCCGTAAGTGTAGACGTTGTTGGTTGAGACATATTTTCTGGTCAATATTTGAACAAAATTTGTCCGCTCTCACGAATGATGTTTTGTTCCATCCAGTTTTGCGCTAGTCTTGATAAAATTTTGCGGTAGTGACATGCTGTGATCTCTCTGTATGGCGTTTGGCTACCCTAAAGCAAAATCCTGGCGTCAGGTGTGGTTTATGTACTTTTTATACGAAGAAAGCCTATGGTAAAAGCAAACTTATCTTCACAATAAGGCGTATGGTCGAGTGACTCAGGATTTTTCTTTAGAGCGAAAGCTGATGAAACAACCGAGGGCAGGTCATGTTGGAAACCCGGCTATCGGACCTGTTGTCGAATCCCTTTCTAATAACCTGTTATTTTACAATGGATCTGCACGATGGCAAAGTTGCCATTGTTTGTTTTTGATTGTTGCCTTTTGCAAATGCTGCTTCAACTCCAGAGATAAGAGCAGATATTCAGGTTGCTATACTTTTATGTTGATAGTATACTTTTATGCTCTTCTAAAAACCCCAGTGATTTACATACTACCTTATCCAATGATTTACGTCAGTTGGAGATGTGGTCCGATTTGTGGAGTGTTACTTTTAATGTTGCAAAAACCCAAGTTCTTACCATAATCCATCTCTTCATCCTCCATTGCGATTCTGCAACCATGCACTAACTGAAACTGTTTCTTACATGCACCTAAGGCTTATTTTTCATCGGTTTTGACTTGGCATTTACACATCTCAACTTTGCATCACAGAGCTATGTCAATAATTAACACGTTGATAAAGATTAAGAACTTTCTTCCCAGTATTCACTTGTACTTGTCGTGCATACGTTTTGCCCATCCTTGATTATGGTGATATTATTTATGATAACTGTACGACTACTGACTCCAATCTCCTCAAATGCGTTCAGACTGCTGCAGCTATGCTTATCCTAGGTTGTCTCAGGAGATTATTCTAAAAAAATTAGGTCTTAACGCCATTGTTTGACAGTCGTCAGGTTCACATTCTTAAAGCCTTCCGTACCATCCTTTTTGGGTCATGCCCATCCTTGGTATCCGCGCTTGCTCCCAATTTTTTTAATAATCTTTCCGACTATTCTTCACGTTTCCTTGTGAATGTTCAGCTTCCCCTCCTGTAAAACACATTCCTTACATAATTCTTTTTTCCATAAAGGCTCAAAACTTTTGAATTCTCCACCCTCTGCCCTTCATAATTTAAGTTCAGGTCGATTCTGCTCCGAGTATCAGATTTATTCCTTACCAAAAAACTAATGCTTGGCATTTGCACGGTTGCAATACAAACGCAACTGCTATCTTGTGTATGCTTCGATTAGCAGGACATAGTAAATTGAACATAGACGGCCATTACAATCAGATGTGTCAATGTGGTGCTATTAAAACTGAAGTTCACAGATTTCTTGAATGTCCTTCCACCTATACATCACGCCAAATGTTGATCACAAATGTTTCTAAAATACTTGTTGAACACAATATATTACCCCACACTGAATTTGCTACCCTAAATCGCACTGAAATAGTCAAAATACTTCTCTTTGGACATCCTGAACCATCTACAAATCCGTCCGTATGCTCGTTTAAGCAGACGTGTTTGTTTTTGTCAAAACACCCACCCCTTTAATGTAACCTCGCTATCTACCATGTTTTCTGTTTGTATTGTTTTGTATGTGTGTATGTGCGTTCCTAGTTTTGTTAACCTTTGCGTTGTCAATGACCTCTTCAGGCCTTGGCCTGCCATCATTGGCTGTTTGTTAATAAACAAATAAATATTCAGGTTCCAATTCGTCAAAAGTGTTTTAGTTCTGGTGGAACTAAGAAACACATTGTGGAAATTGTTTCTGCGCGTGTTGAACATTTACAAAATTTACAAATGATTTTTATTCATTTTCAGATGTGAACGACATTAGGCGTCAAATCGCTTCCAGAATTTTGGTGAAAAATAACTGCCTGACATCGCCTTGCTGTCGATTTTCTTCTTGTAAACATTTGCAACAAGTTTAAGTTTACGCGAGGCGCGATGTTACTGCAGACACTGGATGCGTTGAGAGTTGCAGTTGCAGTTGTTGTCGGCGCCTGTATATTGGCAACCGTTTATGTGGTTGTAGCAATGGCCACGTACATGCACAAAAGGAGGAAGAAATGCGTTCAAAGTGGATTATGTCTTGGGGCTGGGACGTCGATCGTCCTTAGGTGTTGCGCTGAATTAGTTTATATTTTCTATGGTTCAACATCTAACATCGCGTGTTCGACCTCACTGAAAGTGCATATTTGCCTGTATGCAATGCCAATAATCTGTATCTACATGTTCCTGTGGAACAGACAAAGATTTCTATACCGCAAGCCATCATTGCGAAGTCTCAATAACAAGATAACCAGGACCATGAGTAGATTTGTTATGTCTTTTATGGTCGTGAGTGTTTCAGTGACGATTGGCCTTTTCATGAAAACGCGACACTATGAATCAAAAAATGGCAACTGCCACGTAAACACGGAAATCCCCGAAACATCGCCGTGGATAGTTTTAGTCACGTCGTCAGTCGTGTTCCAAATCACTCTGCTTGGCCTTTTCGTTCATCCTCTGCTGAGAGGGTGGAGGGAACGAAGATCGGTGCGCATTGCAAGACGATGCCATCCCCGACGCAATCCGCTCTTATTGGCGAAGCGGGCAATGATATCCACGTTGATTTGTGTCACGTCAGATTTGTCAGCCGGGGCTATAACGTGCTCTGCGATCTTTCAAAGAAACAGAATTTTGCTTTCGAACGTCGTTTACGATTTGAACTTGGTCATCAATCTCTTCTGCATTGTGTGTTCTTTTCCAACTTGGAGCCAACGACTTTTTCCTTTCAGAATGAAGCCCAGGTATCCGACTCCTCCGACAACGCCAAGGACACCCTTCACCATAGAGAGCTTCAGGCAGATTTTTTTTAGATGAGATGCAAAAATATTTTTGGTATTTTCGCCCATACTCGTTTGCTTCTTCCTTGACAGTTATTTGTGAGGAAGGATAGGTCTGCAAAAGGTAACTGTCAGCCCTTTATTGTGGATTTCATACTCTTTCTGGAGACCTAGGATATTATTTAGTACCAACGGGTTATTGCATCCAAATAACAAATTGAAACTAACTACTACAGCTTTATCAATACTGAGAAAATGATTTTTGACTTGCTCATAATATCCAATTCAAAAGTGTACTTGTGAAAATATAGAACAGAAACGAAACAAGATAATCAGCTTTTCAAGTTAGTTGTTCATATTCCTAGGCAATATTCTGGTTTTGCGTAAATGTGGGCGGTTTGGACTAAAAGAAAATGAAAATAGATTTAGAGCAGCATCTTTTTGCTTTGAATCGGTTTAACTAAATGTTGAAACTTTGCTGGCAAATCAAAGACATGTCTGTGCATTTTGATGGTGCCTGATGAAAATAAATTTCAACGTTCTTATTTTCATGGATTGTGTTTTGCGACAATAAAGACCATCCTGCACATCATTAGAAAGCATGTTTGCTGCCGCAGAATGTAAAAGTGCGTTGAGAACTATGTTTGCTTGACACAAAGGAGGTTTTATCAAATATTGCTTTGTATTTACCATCAGCTTTAACAAATATCTATTGTGAAAAGAACGGAAGAGATTTTATCTTTGCTAGCGACAGTATGCAATGTAAAATGAATATTGAAAAAAGTGCCATTTTACGACCAAGTACAATTATTAGGTGAAAAAGATGGAAAGTTTGCTTATCATCTAAAGTTTTTATAATAATATCAGAGTTTTTTAAAGGTATTTGAGGGACCCGAATCGGGTCCCTAGAATCAGATAACGTTGTCATCGGGTCCCTAGAATCAGAGAAATCGGGTCCCTACGGGTCCATTCCGGGTACCTAACATTTTCCTTAAAAAAAAGATAATATTTACTTTAGTCATGATGATGGTTATTCACCCTCACCTTATTGTGGAAAGTATTGTTTACTGGCCATGTTTCAGTCAACTATACTAAGGTTGACTTGAGCACAGGTGTTGATTGTATGTCTTTTTGCAACATATGATTTTGCAGAGAGATACTTGTACTATACGTTTAATATATTCAACAATTTTTGTACCGGAGAAGCCTTTTTGTAATTTCTTTCCTGACCTCATCTTTCCTTTTTTCCATTTTAGTTCTGTTGAAATGAGTCACACCAGGTCTGTGCCTTCTGAAGTGTTCATTTTAATATGATAGAGTTATCTCTCTCAAAAAAACTCCGGAGTTGGAATGTTGTGTATTGGATGTCATTGCGTTGCGAATCATAAATCTGTAAAAAACAAACGATTTTACTTAAGATGCTTTGTTTGTCAATACAGCAAAACTTTGCTCCTTTCTATTAAACGCTGCAACAAATTAACAGTGCCAGCCAATCTCTTTATTTCAGACAGAAATCACAACTTGCCATTTTTGGTATTCAATTCAACACAGTTACCTTCACAACAAAATTGAGGTCCGGTGCCAAAAACACGAATCGGCCACTTTGCTTAAGCACAACACACATACAGCAGCATACAGCACACGTACAGCATGTACAGCAAAACTGCAATAAGGCGCAGCTGTTTACTGAAAGGAATGCAGTGTTAAGTGCGCGTTTACGCGAGCTCGGATCACCGCAAAGATGTTGAAAATTTTTACGAAGCGCGGTTAGTTTCAAAATTCCCAGAAGAACTAAAATTCTTTGAAAGAGAATTAACTTTGCCCATCACTGTCTGAAGCAACATTAGATTGCTGCCTCACTTTTCGATATCCATGGTCAAACCGCAGATCGATTTAGCCGGCTGAGCACCCAAGGACAGTTTGCACATCAGTAGTTTAGCAGCATTTTTGGCGTCGTGACGTTTCCACGAAATGTCCATTTGCGACAGAGCAAAACAACATCGGGCTAACTGCAGAACAACGGATATTTCTTAGTTTTACTTCTGAGGTTTCAAGTATATTGATAGGACAAAGAATAAATACTTGTCTCTTTCACATAATTGCCACCAAGACTCTAAAAACTAATTTAATTCAGCTTAAATCGTTTTTGTGATTTCAGTAGCGCCTGTTCGCAGAACGAGCAGGAATAAAACAGCATACCTTAGTTACATACCTTCGTATTGAAAGAGGAAATCTTTTACGACATTTCGTCATGTAACCAAATTTCTCTTTTGCA
>Ga0210059_1002175_pt1 | contig 30428 bp, 25 predicted proteins | sample Ectturendosymbi2_FD_188042 | JGI IMG/M metagenome (GOLD analysis project Ga0210059, IMG submission 188042) | Ecteinascidia turbinata endosymbiont from Florida, USA - Sample 2 (SPAdes) (version 2) | ecosystem: Host-associated > Tunicates > Ascidians > Unclassified | place: Key West, Florida...
CCCCCAGATTTTTATATGTGGGGATACCTTAAGGACAGGGTGTATGGCAACAACCCCCAGACTATCCCTGACTTGAAGGCAGCAATAAGAGCGATCCCAAGGGAGGAATTGGGGAGGGTCATCGAGAACTTTGCCCGCCGGATCCAAATGTGCCTGCAGCGCCGGGGAGCTCATTTGGAGCACATTTTTTGAGCGCCAGTAAAACAAAGAGTTTTTGTGGTACAGACTTGAAACTTTGGAGATGTCTGCTTCACAGGCTTGACCTAATGCAGCTGAGGTTTTGTGTCAATCTAAATAACATTTTGGAAGTTCTTCGATTTTTGGTGATGACCGTTTTTTTGTGTCACCCTGTATTTCGTTGGGAAATGGCGTAATCAGAGAGGAGAAGGATGACATAGAACATTGCAAACAAAAATAAAGCACTGGGAGAAAAAGTAAACATTCAGGGCATGCGCTACACAAGATATTAAGTATGAGAATACTTTGTTAATTTCAGCACCGCTAACTAGGGGAAGTGACTAATCGTAATTGCCGGACTGCAGTGCACTCAGTCTTTGTTATTTGCAGCTAAACGTTATGCTTTTGCTGAAGTGAAGGACTTGTTCGGTGAGTTCATCAAAATTATCTAGTGCATCAAAAGTATTCTGCCGAAATGTACTCCGACAAAAGCTATTCCTTTTCTTAAAAATCAGCGAATGTTTTGTAAGCTCTTTCTACGCAAAGTTTTCGGATCAATGGGAGAAAGTTCTAGCACAAACATAACCGCGGGAGTACTGCGCACCACGCCTTTACAGTAGGTAGGTACGCCATTGATCATTATGACCAGGTTCACAGAGTAAAGTTTAGATATGCGCAGAAAACTCTAGTTTAAACTATCAAAATAAACAAAGAAAGGTAGAAAAAGTTCTGATATGATCTACACGGCAAGAAGGTCTTTCAGCAACTCACGGAAGAATGCGGCATACGACAGATGAGGCGATATTTACGTTTACGACAAGAACTGTTGCAAAACCAAACTTGGTTTTTAGTACAAACACCTATGAGGATCAAGGACATAAGCCACTCATGCTTCTTCAATGGACGCATAAGCTTCCGACTGACTAAAGCAGGAGTAACGGCGGATATTTTCTTCATCCCTCAAGTCGACGTCAAGTCTGGCACTTCGTTGGGGAACCAGAAGTAAAAAGAAAGGGATGGAGATGCCGGTGAAACCAAGAAGTAGATAATTGGCAATCCTCTGATCTTAAAACAAAAAAACAAAGCATATTTTAAACATTGAGACGTTTTGTAGAAGCTACTTGGGAAAAGCTTAATTCTTCATGGCTATTTTTTCGTTGCAGGGAACATTAAGCGATTCTGGAATGGTTGTTGGAACAGGTTTACGTTGTTTAACTCATATGACGCTTGCAGCTTCACTTGAGTGTCAGGTTTGAATTTTGCGAGAGTAAACTCTTGTTGTGTCGCATTACAGGCAGTGGAGTGCGTCGGTTCTGTTTGAAACTGACGTTAGTGCCTGATGAGCGCGTACACACAGAAAGCCTTACGGCACTCTAAATTCCAACTCAGGTTTTGACGTTCTGCTGACACACTTCTAGCGCTGTGTTGCAGTAGATCTTTCTGCACCAGAAAATTGCAAACTGTGCGCTCTAAAAAATTATGGAGGGCGTCCATGCAGGCTCTTACAGTTTAAAAAATCACTTAAAAAGCAAAGGAACAGAGAAATATGTAGAAATCAGAAATTATTAGAAAATAAAGAGTATATATTGTTTTTACCCATTTGATGCACCTCTACATTGGTGTGGCAAACTCAATAAGCACCATTTTTGCCTCATTTAGTGGACCTTCATACGTGGCACCATTAGTTAGACGAAGGACATCAAGACTGTCATCAGTTTCTAGTCATGTTTGACGTAACATAACTTCAGCAATGGTGGTAACAGCATCGGTGATCTTTTGCTCTAGTTCAGTGATGTCCTGTATCTGCTGTACGTTCGATACATAAAATCCGTAAATACCGTATTTACTCGATTTTTAGCGTGATACTGAAGAGAAGAGAATGCGAAAAGAGAGTTTGCTCGACAAAACGTGGTCAAGTAAAGATTGAGCCTTATCTAATCCTTTCCATAAGGTAAAGATATAAAAAATGTAAGTCGCCCTTGATTTTAAGCCGCCTTTGATTATAAGCCGCATGAAATAATGAAAGAAAAACTTCATAAGCCGAGACTTATAATAGAATAAATATGGTAGATCAAATTCCTGTCATTAAAACAGACCCTTCTCGCACCCGTTGGAATGATGCCTCGAGACTGAGACTAGAGATGGCACGGGCCAACACGTTTGTAGCTCGGCCCGCCCTGAGCTAACAAGAAACCGCCCGGCCTGTTTGTGCTAAGCCACAAATAACTTTCTGGCTCAGACGGGCCCGTGGCCCGTAATATAGCGTAACCTCAAAAGCAAAGTAACAACACTTAAGGTCTTCAGTTCATTGTCCTTTGGACACTAACAACATGTAGGCTAGTCCTAAGGCAGTGGCTGTAGATCCGCCAGGGGACATTCACTTTTGGAAAATTATTCGTCCACTGCCTGTAATGTGACACTAACACACGACAAATGTGCACTAGCTGGCTGCACTACACTTGCTAGTAACGTACTAAAACAAACCCCAAACTTAAACCTTATATCCCTACCTAAACCTAATCCTTAATCCAGTGATAGATTTGAATCCTTACCTAAACCTAACCCCCTAATCCAGACTTGGTCTCGGTCTCGAGACCCATTTTTTGCGAGTCTCGGTCTCGGTCTCGAAGGTTTCAGGTCTCGAAATTTTGCATATTGCAAAGAAATGGTTTATTAAAATTTCTTTAATTCAACACTTTTTTGTTTGTTGTATTTGCAGGTAAAAAACAACCAAAAAACGTTGGAAACATGCCAGCAATTTGAAAAAAAATCAAGTCAGAAGTGATGTCGACATTTTTTTAATTCGACAAAATGCACAAATTTTGAAGTCTCGAGTCTCGAGTCTCGGTCTCGAACTTCAAACTTCACGTTCGAGTCTCGGTCTCGTAGTTTTTGATGAAGACTCGGTCTCGTCTCGAAATTTTAACCAGGTCTCGGTCTCGAAGGTTACGGTCTCGACTACATAGCTGCCCTAATCCTAAACAAGGAGTTCTCAAACTGGGGTAATGTACCCCTATGGGTACATTTGCTTACCTGAAGGGGTTAGCAATAGACGGGAAAAAAATATTTTTACATATTATTCATTTAAAAATATTTCTACATATATCAGTGAAAATTATTTTCAAAATCATTATATGCTTATTGGTAAGCGTAAGTATATCTTTGTTATTTTCCTTAACCTTTTTGTCATAAGACATTTTAGGGGCACATGCTCATCTATCGAAATTCTGAAGGGGTACATGGCCAGAGAAAGCTTGAGAACACCTGCCCTAAAGCAACATCTCGGCGACAGCGAGAGATTAATTATAGTGTTTGTTGCTTTGATTGATTCATAACATGGTTCACTGATTTGCGTGGAAACAAGTGAAATTGAACGTTAGCAGAACGGTAAAATGGGGAGAACAACAGCAAAAACATCGTTGTTAGATTTTGAAACTTTGGCGAGCAGATCGCATTGGCCTGTAGCGGCCCGGAATGACGTCACCGCTAGATTGTTAGCCGACTGTTTCAAAACCTTTAGCGCACTGCCCGAAAACTGGACTGTTAGCGGCCCGTGCCATCTCGAACTGAGACGTGTAGCTTTCGGAACTGAGAACGAGACGAGACTTGAAACCTTCGAAACCGAAACTCGCAGAAGTGGTCTCGAGACTCGTCTCAAGACCGAGACCAAGTCTCGCGACTCAGTCACAGCAGGTGGTGAGTCTGGAGATGTAGGCTTCAAACAGTGCAAAACGTAAAGCGAATGATGTAGAACATAAAAACGAACTACCTTGCAATCTTTATAATCCAGCAGTTTAACAGAATGCGTTTGGAAACAGAAATGGTGTTTTTACACAAAAGCAACATCTATAACGAATAATTTTCAAACAGGAAAAACGCACAGCGATTTCCTCGTATTGTAGCAGAGGATTTCAATATCTTGCTACCATAGGTTGGTTTGCATTTTTGCAGCATAAGCCTTGCACAGCATTGAGCATAAGTGTGCCGTTTGACAGCAGTGCCGTAATTAACGCACTTTTCACACCACGTCAGGTGAAGAGAAACGTTGTTTCATTGCTCCAAACCACCCTGCACTCGACCATACGCTCTGTTGCATGCACGCAACAGCGATTTCTTCCGTTGGATCCCTGATCCATTCCAGCTCTCCCACTCCACACACACAACGGTGAGTTCGCTGCTGCGTTGTGGGCAGTATCGGCCAATTAAATGCCAAGAAACCGAGTGGGGTCACCGCCCGTATGCGTTTTGTTTTTTTGCACTACTGACACCAGCAGTAACGCATTCTCGATGGACAACTCTTTTGAAAGCGGTGAAATACCTGCCGAATTGTTGCGAAAGCGGAAATATGGCAACTTTGCACGATGTGAGCAAATATCAAAGCTAAGGCCTTGTCGACCATGCCGAGTCAGCCAGTGTGTGCACCGGATTTAAACTAATCGTTGCACATTCGAACACAATGACGTGAGGTGCAAGCGCCATCAGCACAATGCAGGCCCGGAAACTTGGGGACAACCGGGCAATTGAACCCCAACGAAATAAAAAAACACGTTTAGTTGTTAGGTACAACAATAAATCACAATCATTTTGATCCCACGAAAATATCAGCTGCTAGCGGCCCTGGCACAGTGTTTCCAGAAATTTCAACAATACTAGCAGTGGTCTGAGCATGATATTAAAAAAACACACTTACCCATGACAGCATCGAGTATGCTTAAAAACACGAACATGGACAGCAACGCGAACCACTGAAGAATTGAGTTCGATGTTCCCTCGCTGACCGGGTAGGCATGGTCCACTGCCAGTTCAACAGCCAGCGGAAAAAAAGAACTAACCGCCACTCCGATTATCACGCAACAAACCCACAGTGTAACTGTGTAAAACAATTGAATCGCTCTCAGGTAAAGTCCATTTCAGCCAGGCAAGCATAAATAGAGAAACTCAACCAGGTTTTGGCAAATGTAAGTCAGCGGCACTTTTTTTCGAGCGTTGTTATGACCCGTTACTCACTGGCTAATTGCACAAGCAGTGAAAGATTAAGGAAACAAATGACAATAATTAAAATCGTTTTTTCGTCCATGTTCGCATTCGATGAAAAATAATTTAGAAATAATTGGTGGCATTATGAATGAAGCATGCCCTTTCATCTTGAAGATCAATGGCGACTGTTGCCATCATTATCAGATGCGAACATTGGTTGAACATTTGCAGGTGAACTGCAAAAAATGTCTGATGCTGAATGGTCAAGCTAATACACCAAATATTGAGATAAACGAATTTGTGCTCCAACTTTTTTCCAATGTTAGCACAGTAAAAATATTTTTGTGTCACACCTCTCAGTATCTGTCTTAAGAAAAAATCGCCGAGCAGGATTACGTATTCTGTAACGTTTGAAGTGTCGTACGGGCATTGTTTTGCTTTTAAAAATTACGAGCGCATTTTCCAAATAGGTAACAACTAGGTTTTATTGGGCATCAACTTTTGGATATACCTCCCAAATGTTGTGCAAACAAGAGCAAAAATCAAACACATCATAAACACACTTTTCATGAAGTCGGCAAGGCGGGTTGTCAGCGTTTGTTTCAAAAATTACATCAATCTCTTGATGCTATCTGCTGATGACTGTTCACGCAACTATTTAATCTAGTTCTAAACCAACCTTGCAAACTTTGCAAATGGTATTTTTCAAAACTTCGAAAATGCTCTAAGGTTGCTACATATTTAGCATGACGCACCACTGTAGTTTTCAGTAAAAACATGTTTTAACTATAACCGCGGATGGTTTACTGAAATCGTCATTCGCTCAAAAAGATGACATGAAACATTGACGTCGTTTTAGGATTAAGATGCAAAGGACAATGAATATGCAAGAAATTAAAGTGCACTGTCAGGCATTTATATTTACCATGTGAAAAGTGGAAAAAAGGCCAGTCAATCCACTGCATCGAAGCGACGACGAGGTAGAGAAAAACAATGAAAATGACGCAAACAATCATCGCCGCAATGTTTTTCATCTGACGCTTGAATCGATCCACAAACCTGAGGAATCCCAAGTAACGGAACGTGTTATTTTTTGCCCAAGCTGCTTGAAACTGTAAATGTTTTTTTTGGAAAGGATGTTAACAACAACCATTAATTGCCATTTTGCCATTCCACAGGATACGCCTGTTTTGATTTGGCCAAGCAGGCGAAACAACGAATTGCAACCAAGCAATCAAAAAATTCTAATTATGGGTTAGTGAGGACTGTTTCAGAATTGCATGCTGTAGTCATGTCTTTTCGCTAACTTCCAAATTTATATTTTCATTTGCGCATTAAATTTAGTTTTGAAAGCAGCAGACGAACTAAAGTTTCGCAATTAAAATCAGTGGCATCATAGGCGTAGCCATTAGGGGCCAGGGGGCAATGCTCTCCCAAATTTTTAGCATGCAGTATTTAGTCATAGTCATTTTGTGCTTTGAGAAGCGACGTCTGAAACAAAATTACTGTTGCTCGCCTAAAGTCAAAAAGTGGCCCCCACCAAGTTTTTTATCCCCCAAAAATTTTGGGCTGCCTACGTCACTGAGTGGTATGGCAAATTGAGAAAACGATGTTTTGAGGTTGCTGTGACATTGTCCTGTCGTCAAAGTGTCCACAGCTTTTGTGTCGCCTGGTTACTTCTTCACTGAGTTTCAAACAATACAATTTTTGCATGTGCATGGTGATTCTCCCCATATCTTTAGACTTCTCAGTTATTTCAAAAGCTTTAAAAGGTCCTAACAGAGGCTTCTGTTTGTTTTATTACAAACTTATTGTATTCATGGGCGTCGGAAGGATTTTTTCAAAGGGGGGGGGGCACTAGGGGATTTTTCCAAAATTTTTTTAGGGGGGGCCAAAAGTGGAAAAATTTGTTTTTTCCCACGCGAAACTGAGAAAGCAACCATTTTTTGCTAGAGTTTTCTTTCCGAAGGGGGGCCAATACCCCCCCTTCCGACGTTAATGATTGTATTTTTTTGTTACTGAATTATCTTCTAACAATAAAAAAACAATGTTTTTGGCACTGCGAAATAACCTTTTTCGAATTGCAAACTTCAACGTAAATAAGCGAGATTCTTTTTGTGTTTCTTGAAGCTAACGCAATGAAAGTCCACGCCAGATTTTCGCCGCACAAGTAGGGCGACTTGACCAACCGCAAGTAAATGAAACCGCTCACCAGCCAATCATGACTCCAACAAAGACACCAGCTAACGTCATCACTGTACCGATAAAGTCAGATTCGTCCTGTCAAAGAAAACTGCGGTGGTGATCAGAGAAATTACAGCTTGATTGAAGCAATGGTAAGCACTTTTATTGGCAATCGATGCTGATATAATTTTTGTGCAGCAGATCGCTTATGAGAAAAGGTGGAACTGATTCTGATGGTCGATACCGTACTTGCATGAAATTAACGCTGTTCGCTCAAGAATTCCTCCAGCAATGTTTAGGTGAGAATAACCTTTTTTTCAGCATGAACCAACATCTTTCGGGTTTACACGTCACGAGACTTAACTTTAGAACCCATAAAGTAAAATGCATTACTATAAGCTAAATGCATTTCCAGAAAAAAGCATTCTTGCGCGCAGTTTTTCTAACAAAAGACAAATACGAAATTAACACGTTCACAGAAAGCAAGATTTTCTGCTATTCAAAGTATTTACCTCAGAAATATTGAAATAGCTGTAGAGATCTGCAAGCACTCCTGACCAGCCGTTGTACGCACCCATGATTGAGGCTGTGGTGGCAATTATCACCCAGTACGATGGAACACGAATCAAGTGGTTCAAGGCAATCTGCGAAGCGGTGCTTATTTAAATCATAACGTGTTGTACGCGACGAAACAGGTAATGACTTTCGTCCAAGTAGAAACAAGCTGTTTGTATCACATCAAGGCTCAACGGGTTACAGATAAAGCATGACAACTGGAAATTGTTTTTACAGCAGTATTTTTTCGTAGCCAGTTTGTGTTGTTGTCAGCCCGTTACGCTCAAGCAATGATTGAAGTAAACATAAGCGGCGGAAAAAAAATTTTATAGTTTCTTAAAAAATTAAGTTTTTGAAATTACCTACACAGAAAAAAACATGCACGATCTTTCAAATCATCGGACACCGGGTTCAGATGAAAAAACAGTTTGAATTTGTCCGGTGGGACAGAAAAGCGGAAATGATTCAGTTTTAATATGAAATCCGTCTTGCGTGAAGATAGGTTCACTTTTGATCTGACCACGAAAAACACATCAAGTAGTTCGTTTCCCTTTGTGTGACTTTTGCGCGGCCACGAGTTTGAAATCTGTGAAGTACATTTTTTCCTGAAAACTGTGAAAAACCGAAGAAAGCTAACGAGAAAGCACTGCATACGCAAGGGGCAGTGTTCAAAGATTTTTTGTAGAACGACCAAACACATCGTTTTCATTGCAATTTTAAATGCACATAGCGTAGGAGACGGTCCCCAGTTCTCAAATCTCCCGCTTGATACACGTTTTGCTCAAGCGGTTAACTTATTTGGAAACATTTTAGTTGTATCAAGCTTGGGGTTATTCGTATAAGATGAATCACTGAATCCATGTTTGAGCATGAAGTTATAAACAACGTACTGCTTGGCAGAGAAAACACGCGCGGCGTAGGTCTTAGAGTCCTGCGCGGATTGAAATTTTTTGTTCGCTCCAGCCCCCCGCACACGCAAAATTTTAACCCGACCCTCCCCGCACCCGCAGGCATCTAACGCACACCCGCCCCGCACGCTCTTCCAACCCGCGCCCGTCCCGCTCCATTCCTCTCCAAAACCTGTCACTGTTTGTCTGATAACCACTAAAAACTTATGCGAGGCGTGTTTCATCGCTAGTGACAGTTTGTTCAATGGCTCATTTCAAAGCCAACAAACTCTTAAAAACACTGCAAAGTAAAAATGTGAAAACTTTTAGTCAACCTTCAGCGCTTCTTTCTCAGCTTTGAGAACACTGTCGAAAAAGAGTATGTACTTTACTGATAAACTCTTTGAATTTGCTTTTCTGCGACTCACGACATGACCATCCATAGCAAACATTTGTTCAATAGCAGCGCTGGTTGCCATCACGCAGAACGTATTTCTTGCAAGATCACTGAGATCTGGAAACTGCAATCAGTGGTTTTACCGCCACTGGAGAACGTCGCTGCCCACTTGTACCACAAGCTCCCTGTAGCATTAACTTCCTTGCTGATGTCACTTTCACATGTAGTGAGTCAACATTCAGGTACCCTCACAAAGAATTTCTTATCCCGCGCGCGCCACGCACCACGTTTAATCCGCGTCCGCCCCGCACCCGCACGCATCAGAGATGAGAATTGGACTGGACTTGGATTGGACTGGATCCGGACTATGACGAATTTTGTTGGATTTGGATTGGATCCGGACTGTGATTTTCTTCATAAATTTAGGATCAGGACCGGATTTGGACTGAGATAATGGAAAAATTTGCGTGACTTTTGTTGTTGAAAAGCTGTATTTTGTCAATGTTTCGGATTTTATTTGGACTTGGACTTCAAATTTGCACAAAATTTTGGAATTTGGCTGGACTTGGACAGAAGTTTTAAAATTCCGGATTGGATCTGGATCGCAAAATATGACAGTCCGCTCATCTCTGGCACGCATACGGTTTCCAGCACCAGCCCGCAAATACGGGCACCCGCTACCCGCGCGGATTAACCCGCCCCACGCAGGACTCTAGTAGATCTATAGGCTTCATTGTACATAAAGGTATATCGTGTCAAATTTTGCTCTGCTGTTTCAATAAATTTGAAAACTTTGGTTCAATGCAATTAATGTAAATGTGTTACCAAAAAAACAAGTATAGTTGTTAATTCCACATGAAAAATGCAAGCAGCGCCTGTTTCTATTAAGTTTTCGCCGTGTTGTCGGCCTTGCGTGGCTCTATACCGAATTACATCTCGTTCCAACACGTGCTAGGCTGCTGTCTATCGCAGCTATGTCCAACCAGCGGCCTGGTTTAGGTTTTCGCTGTAGAAAAGTATCCTATATACTGACAGCCTGTCCTTATTTTGATAATCTTGAATTTGACATTTTTTATGCAGTTGGTTTTCAGTGCCTCTTTATCACTCTGTTACCATTGCAGTTAGGATTTGAATGTTTTCAGTATATTAGCTTAAGCTAAATTTAGTTTGCTAGGATCAAAGTAATCCATTCAATATGCGGTCCTGGTCAAGATAGTGACATAACTTTTGTCTCAGTAAGCCATTTGGCTTGGACATAGCTGCATTGTAAAATTGAGCATGTGAGCAGAACCACATATAAAGTGAGTGACTGGAGGGCGAACGACACCAACCAACAAATGTTCTTTGCATGAATAAGCCTTTCAAGTAGAAAGCATAAAATGGTATTATGTAAACGATTACATAAGGTTTTCTCCTCTCTACTACGTATTTACCCAAATGTGGCCTTGGCTAATTTCTTTACAAGTTTTCATGTGGATATTATCAACAAATGACAAAACAATATTTTGAAGGCAAAAACTATAGTAAACTACTGTACCGTATCAAGATTACAGCATGATCCCAGACCAGCTGTGCCGTTTTCTTGTAAGGCCCAGCAGCACAAATCAAGAGGGTACGTAAATAACTGTTCGTGGAATCCTCTTCTGGTGAAGAAGGTGAAGCAAATGTGACACACGTTGTTCATATACGACCTTCATGGAACATTACGACGCGGAGTCTGTAGTTACAGTACTTTTCTCAAGAGGGATGATGTCTTGTGTTTAATTTACAGAAAAATGAAAAGGCGATGCGCTCAACCAGTGCTTCTGTTTACTTTTTTGTCTGGGCCGATAACGTTTGCTAAGGCAAAGAAGTTCAGCAACTTTTGATGGGAATTGTTCGCGATTCTTTCAAGGTGCTTTGGTTGTAAAATCCATTAGCACATGTTCATCACTTAATTGTGACCAACCTCTGATCTCGTTTTCTTGCCTAGGTTGAAAGTTGTTTCACAGAGATTCCTAGGGACAGCTGATCCTGAAGGATTTCGACAAAACCAGAAATGAATCCCTTACGCTGAGAAGCTTTTTCCTACTTCCAATTACTAACAAAACACTTCCATGCTTACCACAAACGGCAAACGCTGAATAGCCGCGCTAGGACTGGGTGGCGTTGGTGGTTCATTGGGAAAAAATGCAAGGAAGCACAAAACAACAAAGACTGCCAATCCACAATGCAAATACATCAAATGACTGATTTGTTTCCTGCACATCAATACAAAGAAAAACTGAAGGTGGCCAGATTTAAAAACAAGTCAGCAACTCCGAATTTTGGTAACAGACGAGAAACTGATGTTTAATCGTATAAAGAAATTGCTTTACTACATTTGATCATAGCACCTCATATTTGAAATGTTAGTGAAATTTTCATTGCCCTGGTCCAGTGGATGCAGTTTCAATGACGTTGAGTTTGTGGGGTTATCAACCATTTGAGCTCCAAGAAAAAATGAAAATGCACTGCCTGAAAATAATAGCCATTCGTCAAAGATGGCAAAGAAATGATAGCGGACAAATAAAGATGTGCTAACTCCCAAATATTCAGCATTCTGACTCTCAAAAGTCATTTGTAGCAAACGTGGCAATTCAATAAAAAAAACTGCATTGTCACAAGACAATCAAAACATATTTTTAAACGTCACTTGACCTCGGGAGGCGATTCCTTTTCTCGTCTAGCGAAGGATCAAAAAATACAAAAATTATAGCTTCATCGGCGGGGTGGATTTCAAAACTGGAAGTTGTAGAAAAAGGTTTTAAATTTCTTGAAGAAACTTAAACTGTCGAGTGTTACAGCTTGTTCACAGCTTCTACAAATCTGAGGCATCTTACATGGTGTCTTTTGCATGTGAAACACAGTTCAACGAGGAAAAAATTCGATAAGCTGGAGTTGCTAACCGATTCGCAACTTAACTCACCGATGTTGCCCAATAACATCATGGAAGTTGTTGCTGTCACCCTTTCTCTGGGGGGGAACCAAACAATGGAGATCATGGGAGCGACAGCGAGGACAGGACAAGCTGCCAAACCATTCATGAACTGACCGACGTGAATTAAACTGGTCAAAATGACACAAACGCCAATTAAGTGGTTAATACCAGAAAGTCGCCCAAAATCTTGTTCACATTCAAACTTGTGAGCACGCGTACCACAAAGAAAATAGCCAACAACCCAGTTGGACGTAAAAACATGATAATGTGCTTGTTTTCCGATGTCCGCTACACAGTTTTACTTAATTCTTTTTATAAATTAAAATTGTTATTTTAATATTATCTTTCAACGAAATTACATCAAAACAAACGCGATGAAACAAGGCTTCTGCCTTTTCAGAATAAACGTTCGCAAAATATTGTAACTTCCCGACGCTGATAGTCATATTGTTAGATAGCTGCTGTACTTTGTCTAGAATTTATGGTAGTTAAGAAAAACGAGCATTACTTGTAGAAGCAATGCTTTTCAACATCGGTGTTATCAGCTTTCGGCTCATTCAATTGGTGTGACGACTTCTGTAGGCTGCTTATGGCAGTGTTCTTCAACCTTTTTGGCATCGTGGTACCGTTGATATACTTTCGCGTTTGTCACTGAACCCCCATTAGCAAAAAAAACACGAATTACTTGTAAGAAAATCAAATTTTTCGTTATTAAACACTTCAACAAATAAACAGTTATTACAGAAGTTAAAAAGCAAGAAATTTAATGACTCGGTTGTTCTTGCATTTCTGGTATGTATCTGCTACCTTCAGAATTTGGCAAAAAGAACCCGTATCTCAAAGATGTGTCGTCCCATTTTCTAAGTTTGGCAATTGAATCACATTTGGTGCGCTTCGGATTAGGTGCCTCTTACATTTGAACTGCATTGCTCATTACCGTCCACACTTTCGCTGTTGCTATTATTTCGCTTCACATAAGATAATATGCTGTTTTGCTTCATCTGGCTTGAGTAAATAGTAAAAAGTTGGGTTTCACACTATTTTTACTTTATTCCCACAAGGGCTGATAACAGCAGCTCTAGTCCTTTGTCTACTCTGCTACTCCGATGTGCAGGTTGGCAACCTGTTTTCACCATAAAAAGCCAGACCATGTCCCAAAAAAAGCCAGCAAAAGTCAGACAGCAGTTTTACGGCATATACACATAATACATGCATACTCAAACACAAAATAGACATTAAAACTCATCAGAAACATGGATATAATACATTTCCACTCCTTGGAAGCATTTTCTTTACCCGTAATTATTCTGTCGTACGTTTGTTCTCATCAATAACCTTGATCATTTTTAGGGCAAAAATACATTTTTTTCAATATTCTGCGCACTGTTCATGGTTACAGACTCTTTTCAGAAGAGATTTGTAATGAATATGCAGCTCTGAGAATGTTTTTCCGAAGCCAAGCCTTTCCGACTGAAAAAAAGCCAGAAAAAGCCAGATTTTGTCTGGCTTTTTTGATTTCCAAAAAAAGGCACAGGCGTTAAAAAAAATCCAGAATTTTAAAATCTGGCTTCAAAAAAGCCAAATTGGCAACACCGCCGATGTGTACGGTACTGTGAACTGTACATTGGCAACGTTGTATAGCCATGATGCAACAATAACGATCATTTAATTGCACAACAATGGACAAGTGACGCAACAACACAATATTTCTTGTTCCGCTATCTACTCTCAAACTCCTGTACAACCAATTGGCCTACTTGGAGTCTGAATGCGGCACGGTGATCTAAAAATTACATAATGAAGGATCAACATACTGAAGCAAGAAATCATTTCCCCTGAAAAGCGAGGAGCCCTCACGGAACCCTTAAAACTCACGAAACACACTACATGTTTTGCGAAACCCTAGGGTTACGTGGAACCATAGGCGCAGCCAGGGGGGCGAAAGGGGCCATGGTCCCCCCAAATTTTTAGAAATTATAGTCATTTTGTGCTTTGAGAATCGTTTTTCCAGACAAAATACCGTTATTGGCCTAAAATCAAACATTTTGGCCCTCCAAAATTTTTGGGCTGGCTACGCCTCTGCGTGGAACCCTTGTTGAAGGGCACTGGCTTATGGCATATGTTGTCAAAACGCAATTGGTACTGCATAAATACTTTTACAACTTTCTGCGTGGCCCACTTGGAAAACATCCAAAGGCCACCCAAGCGCTATAGCATCAGCAAGCAGTTTTTTCAAAACATTTAGTAGCCATGGAAGCGAAGAACAAAATAGAAGGCAACAGACTTTTGTATCATTTTGGAATTTGCTGGAACTTGTGCTGTATGCAAAAGTTAGGGCAAAAGTCTTTGGCCTACATTTTTGACAGAAAAACTAAATATTGCCTGAACGAAGAAAATAAATGAATCAGAGCTGATTTTTTTCCTTGACACTATGCGTATAAAAAGTTCAATTGAGAGTGAGCAGATATTTTCATGGAGACTGTTAAATAGAGTCTCTCATGCCAAAACAAGGCAGCAAAAGAATTCCATATTTATTACAACTGAGCGTACATGACCATAGAGTAGATATAACGTTATTTTCAGATGTACAGCAGATACTTTCTAAGTAAAACGTTTGTGAGAGTTAATCCTTGTATTCTCAAATATACTAGTTACAGAATAAAAAAGCAATGGTGCTGCAAAAGGCAAAATACCCATATCAATGTTGCTACATTGCTCTTATTCCAGTATAGAGAATGACTCGCATTCGGTAATTTTGGATTCGCAGGAAAAAAAGAGGAAACAAAAAATAAAAATTCCTGTGAAATTCATGAAATCGTGGCGCGAAAAACTACCGAAAATGGGCTAAAAACTTGCAATATTTTGCTCCCGGTAGCAAGTTTTTGACCTTAAAGCTGAAACACGTTGTATAAGAGTGTTCCAAAAATTTTTTATCACCATGCAATCTGTTATCTTGCCCCAGTTTTTCCAAATGATCGCACGTTTTAACAGCATATATCCAATTCGAAACAGCTCAAAATTTTATTTTTCTCTGTTTTATTTTTTTAGTAATGGAAATGGTATTCACTTCAACAGAAAACGTTATTTGTGTGTTGGAGTATACTCGAACACAGTTGAAGAAGATTGCATAGCGTATAATACCTTCGTAAGCGAACTCCAAATAAGAGCATCGTATGCAGTACAGAAATGGCACAAAAATGCAAGAAAAAGAGGAAGGTTGTTTGTGGAGGGCCAAACGATCTGAGCGACTACCACTGTCGGAAGATTTGAAAAGGTTCAGGACGAAATTGTGCGAAGTCTCAGGAGATCCTTACGAGAAAGAAGTTTCAAAGCATAGCAACTTGTGAAATCGTTTATAGAACTCACATAGGTTTGAATTCCTCAACACAATTTTTACGAATAAATCTTGTTTTTCTAAACATTAAGGCTGCTTAATTTCATACGCCCGGAGTCTGTAGTTACTCAGACACATACATCTGAAGCGATAACACATATTTTTGAACACGCAGTATTTTTACGGCCTGAGAGAAATCCTTACAAAGCAATCACTCTGAAAATGCGAGCAAGTGCAATTTACAAGGCGCCCTCAAAGCGTAGCCTTGTGACTAAACAAAGCTGTACTTACTATTTGAGAACATCCGTATTCACTGGCAGGCACCTCAAAGCAGTTCCTACAGCACAACACAGAGCTCCCAGAACAACAGAGAATCGCAAGCCTTTTCTGTGCAATAAAAAGACGAACAAAGGGAAACATGGCAACCCAGCAATGGTTGCCCAATTAGCAAAAAGTTCAATATCATCTGCAAAAAATAAAGCTTCATTAATGGCAAGCTGTGGTCGTGCTTTGAGATTTGGTTTTGCATCCTGTGGTCGATGCAATTCAACACGAAACTTATCGTTGTGTGCAGTAAATGTCAGCACCCAAGTACCAAACACCACTGGTGGACCTAAAATGTGATAAAGTGAGTTCTAAGCATTGCTCATGTATCAACAAAAGTGGGTTTTAGTGATGTACCAGAAATAAACAAGGATAGATACAATTAAAGCTATAGCTGAGCTCTTGTTTCGTTGGCATTTGTCAATGGTTAAACAGACACTTCTACTGTTATTTACGTTTCAAAACGCATTTTCAAACATTTAGCAAATTGTGTATACCTCACTGATCACACTTCTTGCAGTACTGTTGCCGTACGAAAGCGAAGTCACGACTTCATGACAGGACATCACGTTTGCGCTTTCACAGCATTCGAACAAACACGTGCAGTACAAAGGTCGCGCAGGATTTTGTGCAAAGGCAGGTACAAAGCACCACAGAGTATCATACACATTCAGTGAAGCACCAGTCAAAGCACAGGATTCACAACTGAATCAGCAAAGCTTACGATCAGTCAATTCCAAAGCGACTTTCGCTGAAAGGCTCACTGGTCCCCAAGTATTCCACACGAGCGTTTGGACAAATCCAAACAGAGAAAATGCAAAGAGAATATACCAACGATACCAGTAGCTTCGGTATAATGTCACGGCTCTTTCATTTCTTCCTTCCTGAAAAATGTTGATTTCGCTGATGTTTAAGAAATTGCTTTGGGTTTGAGTGAAAAACGGCCCACAATTTTATCGCGATTAGCAGAATTTTTATGAACGTTTGCAATAAAAATGATATATACTTAGGCTGCAGCACAACATAATTCTGAGCTTAGGTGATTTTCTAAAGCTAAAACAAGCTAGACTACATACTGAAAACTTCGATTGCAGCCTACAATTACGGACATTGAACAACTAAAAGCAATGCAGCTGGATCAAATCCACAAACAAGCAATATCCAGTCTTCGGCTTGCCGTCACCAAAATCAAATTAAAAAAGAAAACAGCAGGTAGAACAATAGTTTGTTTAATAAATTCAATTAGATCGCCATAAGCAAATGCACTAACTGTTCTTAAGAAAAGAATGGTGAGGATTGTAAGGGCTGACACGGCTTGCACAAAACACACCGAACCATGCACTTTTGTGACAAATACTTTCTTTGAAAGAATGGAACGCATCGATTTTTCTTGGACACATAAGAGCAAGATTAATTTGAGACCTTTTCTGGTGGGCAAAGCGCCTTTGCGGATTTTGAAATATTTTTGATAAATTGTGCTTCTGTGCAAGAAAATTCAACCAGTTCAATAACTTTCCACGAACTAATAATCAGCAAAATGATTTGCGAATTCTTTGAGTAAAAACTAGCACAAGGATGTCAATGTTTGGCTAAATTGAGGTGAACTTTTAACAAACGAAGGTAGTAAATTTTCTGTGTTTGCACAATATAGATTCCGATCAACCAAACATTCAGTTTCCAACCATTAAAATTTTTGTCAAGCTACAACCTGATGAACAAAGTTTGTTCAATGCAATGAATCTTCTGAATTTTAGCGTGACACACGCCAGATATACGTATCCAAATGTAAAGAGCATTTGTTTGTAAATACTGCTGCCTAATAGGAAATCCCGTATCTTAAATTCTAATATTTTAAATTGGTGCGCACCTACGACAACGAGGAGTTGCAGTAAAAATGTATCATTTCAAATAGTGCTGCATATTTCCTTAAAATATTTTTGGTCAGTAACGCTTCTTCTTCGCCAATGTTTCAGTTCTTGAAATAATATAACTCAACCGCTGATAAAGCTGCTTTATACTGCACGTGGTACTAAAACGAATTTGCCACGAGCACATTAGTCACTTAAAATTAGGTTTATTTGTCTAAATTGTATTTTCTCTTCCATAAACTAATGCATACAAAAAAGGTGTCTGTGCAATAAACATACTAAAATTTTGTACACGATTTTGGTTTTACGTTATTCTTACCAAGATGGTCCTGAAGCAAGCAGCATATCTTTCTAGTAGTTGTAACAAAACACATCCGAAAAAATCGGTCAGACGAAGAAATTTAGCTGATTAAATTGCTGGAGAGAAAGCCGCAAGTCAGTCATGTGATACGGTTTGCCATGTTGCGTAACACAAAACATATTAACTCCATTTGAAAAATCATACAACGTCCTCAAAACCCTCATAAAGTTGGATTCAAGGAAATAGATAAAAATTAATTTCAATGACGACCGACGAAGTGAACCTCGGCTTTAAATTGTGAAAAAAGGTTTGCACAAAAAACATCCAAGCCCTAAAGTTGTTTAAACGAACACAATGTCAGGGTTTTTAGACGAAGCTCTTCACACTGAAGTGTGTGAGTTCATAATACAGTACACAGTATTTCGTAATATACAGTATTTCATAATATGCAGTATTTTTATAAGATACACATGAATTTCATAAGGTGAAGAGAAGTTTAACGTTAGTAGTAGTCTTTAACGTATCACCGCTCCCGTGATGTGTTGCTTGCATTTGCTGTAAGATAAACTGCGAAAAAGTATTCTATAGCATCTAGACACATAGGCGTAGCCAGGCGGGTCCAAAGGGGCCATGCCCCCAAAGTTTTAGAAAATATGGTCATTTTGTGCTTTGAGAGGTGTTTTTCAAAACAAAATAGGGTTATTCGCCTAAAATCATACATTTTGCCCCCCCACCAATTCTCTGGACTGGCTACGCCACTGTTTAGACATTGTCCTTTCATTGCGAACTGCCATGGCAATAAGTTTTTTTGAAAGAGATACTTTTTGAAAGACCAACACTGAAACAGATCTTACGATCCGACGAACATACAATTCAACCGTCTTTGAAGACTTGTTGCCATTGATCGTTGAAATGAGTCTGAGAAGCAGGGACGGATTTACGGGAGGGAAAAGTAGGCACTTGCCCAAGAGCCTACACAAACTGGGGTCCCCACAGTCATGAGCTGTTAGCCCCCTTTTTAACTTTTCCTAGAATCTTGCGTTCATCAAAATGTAAAATCATTTAACAAAGTTTAATGTATGACCTTAGTTATGATCAAATATTTACAGCTAACTGATAATAGTCTTTCCTTGACTTTGAATAATGTGTCCTTAAGCACTGAGGGCCTCCACACCAAGGCTACCTTGGGCCTCGACACACATAAATTCATCCCTGCTGAGAAGTTAGTCGCGATATGTAATTTAAAACGTCATTTTAAAATCAAAATTGTGGAAATCAAATCATCAAATAAAACTGGAAACCAAGCCATCAACCTACCTGTGATATGAAATCGCTGTTGATCAGCGGTGCTGAATTACGGTCGATAGCAGACATGCTAGCTGGTCAGCTCAAAAACAACTTGCAACTAACTTAACTGCGAAAAAGACTTGTGCAACACCACAGCATTGAAACAAAGCACGGGTTTTTGCTGTAAATACATAGAGCAAAGTAAACACAATACGCAATTAGCACAAAAATTCAGGAAACAAACTTCACATGAGAAAGTTTGTTCAAGTTTTATTAAATACTGAAGAAACGCAAGGGTGAAACGCGACTGTTTGAAATTCTAACATCCTTGCTCACAGTTAAAGGAGGAAAACGTTGGTTTATTAGCCCTTTTCCGTTTGTGGTACTAAAACCTAAGAAAATCCTTTTGCAAATTCCATTCGCAAACGATAATTTTGTTGCACAGGTTCCTTGCGTGGTTAAAAATCTATACTTTTCTATACTCACAATCACTTAGCCCCAGGGATGTTGAAGCGGCTATTTCGTCAACCGCTTCCGCTCCTATCGCTTCCGCTTCCACTAACAGAAACCGAAAAAACGACCGTTGACCTTAGCAGAACGAAATTTGCCATGGATGCTAGTTATGCTTTTTCTCGTTCTCTCGCGCTACTGATATCGCACGTTCATTCAGACTTATAGTGCAACTTCACCGTTTAATCCACATCGGGAAATGGACAACACTTTTTCGCCAAATTACTCTTCAAGTCAAATAACCTATGTGAGGATTTCCCAAACTGGGGTGCATATATCCCTAGGGGTACATTGAAAGTTAGCAATGGAGGGGAAAACTATGTTTGTATGCTATTCGTTTCCAATTATTTGTACGTTTATCAGTGAACACAAAGGGCGTCTAATAATTTTTCCAGGGGAGACAACGTCGGCCTTTACCTTATCCTTTTTAGGTTGCTATAGATGCAATACAAATGGATGTTCACAAAACACTTAACCCCTTCTACACCACAGAGAAAATGTCCTATGTTATGGCAACAGTCGCAAAAAAATGCGCTGTGTTGGCAGCCATAGCCAGGTATATTATGATAATTTTCACCAAAGGCTATCTGCAGGTTTTCAAACAGGGTACTTTTTTCACAGAAGTATTGACATTATGACTAACGAAACTACAAATGGGGAAGGTGGGGCACAGTAGGACTAGGGGCACAGTCGTCTTTTTTTATTTATTCAAAAAGTTGAAAACGTTGCGCTTTAAAGTTTCCATGGTGATTTAGTCTCATAACAGCCGTAGGACTAAAGTGAATTTTTCGTTGATAGGCAGCCGTTGTTACAGAGCAAGTTGTGTTTTTGCTACCCAAAAGTAATTTATTAAATCGCATTTAGATTTGGGTTTTGCCCACGTTAATCAACATCTTCTAATTTGAGTTTTTGTGACGTTGTAGTCAGGGCAGCGCAACATTATTTGATAATGCCAGATTTTAAATTCTTTTCATGTTGAGTTGGTACTTCATCATTTTATTTTTTAGATATGCATGGGGCACATCTGACAAAAAAATGGGGCATACTCAACACATTGCCATTCGGTCAGTCTAAACAAGGTAAAGCTTGAGGGTTTATACTGGAATGCAGCACAGAATGATTCTAATCTATGAGCATATTTAGGTTTATTATGTGCTCAGAGTCACATTATATTTGTATTGTAAGGCATGAATTTCTGCCGACTGTATTGGTTTCATTTGATGTTTGGTAACCATACAAATTTGTTTTGCCATGCAGTGATAGTGGGTAATTAGAATGTGAAAAACGATGAGAGGAAGTCAGAAAGTGCCTATTTTACGTGGGATATCACGTGAACATTATGCAATGCATCCATCCAACCCAACTTTTCCTTGACCGGTCAGGTGTACCCCATGCTCATGTCGAGTGTGCCCCGGGCATGGGGCACACTTGGCAGAAAAACTACCCTTCTTAAATGGATTGTAAAAATTTTTCTGAAGGGCGTTGTTTTCATGCTTTCGTATGATATTTTGGATATAGAGTTGCTTTATTGTGTGACAAATTTTGAGCTTGTTTGGACTTGAAATAAAGTAGCAGTGGTCGAAAATGCAAAAGAGTCTCGACTGTACCCAACTTTCCCCTGCGATTTTGTTGTACCTAACAAGACTTGTTAGAGTCACTTTGAAACAAGAGCTGCAAGCGTCTGAGATCTCGTCCGAAGAGATCAATCATTCTTTAAATAAAACCTTGCTTGTCTTTGATTTTTTTAATTTCTTCTTGGGGAATGCTCATAGTCACCATACACAAACCAGACAAGTAGACCAGTATGCTGACACGACTATTGGACAAGTCATTGAAGTTAGAATATCATGCAGGCTTAAAAAAATTAGCAGATGAAGTATGAAAAGTCGCCACAGGCAAATGTAGCTTTGCACTCAGTACTCACTCAGAAGTCAGAAATAACCCTTAACGATTAAGATGTATTCCCACAAATCTGCATAGACGTATTCCAACAAATCACGTAGTTTCATACTGTGTGAACAGAAGCCTGCATAAGCGTGGCTTGATTAAGCTGTTCACTCAAGGCAAATTGACGACACCTGTAATTTCTTCGCTGAGACATTTCGGTCATTTGTTCCATCGCATTAAAACTCGTCGTAGCAATGTTCACCAGCCCATCTGTTCAGGCTTTATAACTGAATGGATACATTTTTTTGGGTATTTAAAAAAATTTGGTCTATGACTTAAAAAATAAACCCAAGTTCACACTCAAAGCCTCCCACTAACAGTGGATTTTTCAAACTTGTGGAACCATTGCTACAGATTCACCCATGCTTTTTTGACACAGTGTAAAACTACGTGCCTTTCTGCTATCTGCGGTCACTGTCTCGCTGCATTACCTGCCACAGATGTCTACATTCAGCGGCCACAAGCGGGTAAACACCTACAATTACTTAAACTGAATCTTTGAAGACTTGTTGCCATGTTGTTGTTACACAATAGAGACAACGATAGAATAATTCGTCGTAAGTTTAGCAACCTGCCTATGGCTCTTGTGCGGTGTGAGTGTCACAGCGGCAAAAAATCGTCAATGCAAAAATTAAATCAATGAATCGGAATTAAAAAGCTGACTTCATATTTTCTAGAAACTTTTGATTCTTGGTCCGAATTTCCAAGGGGGAAAATGCTCGTTTTTCCCCCCTGTGGACGCCCATGATAAACATTATTGTTGAAAAATGATTGTATGCTTGTTGGCAAATAGGTTTTTTTATTCTCCTCAGCCTTTTTGTCATAAGAAATTTTAGGGGTACATGCTCATCTATCGAAATGCTGAAGGGGTACATTGGCAGAGTAAGTTTGGGAATCCCTGACCTATGTGGAAGCGGTAGAATTTTTGCGCTTCCGTTTCCACAGGAACAGGACCGCTACAGCTTCCAGCTTCCGCTTCCACATCCCTGCTTAGCCCAGTGCTTTTCGACCTGTGCGACGGTACGCACGAGTGCGGTTGAGAAAAACGTGCGGTGCGGATGACAAACACGCTGCGGACGAGTGCGGATGTGAAAGCCCTGATTTGTTGCTGTAAACGTAGTTTAAACAATCCTCTCTTTGTTTAATCGCCGTCTTGCTTTTTTACAAAATACGGTACCCCCCACAACGAAAAAGTGGCAGACATTGCGCTCATATTTCGATACGTTGAACACCTCAACAGAGAAATGCATTAGAAGTTACCGAAAGCTGCTACGAAGCTTTCTGTATCAGCTATGTCCGACCCGCGGCTCGCGGTCCGCATGCCGCCCAGTCAAAGGTTTTGTGCAGCCCAGTTTACGTTTTCGCTGTAGTAAAAGTATCCTGCATGACAACTTGTCCTTATTTTGATAATGTTGAATTTGACATTTTAGTTGCAGATGGTCCTCAGTGCCACTTTATCACTCTGTTACCATTGCAGTTAGGATTCGAACGCTTTCACGACTTTAGCTTTAGTTAAATTTAGTTTGCTAAGATCAAAGTAAGCTATTCAATGTGCGGCCCTGGTTAAGATAGTGACATATCTTTTGGCTCAGCAAGCCATTTGGGTTGGACATAGCTGTTTTATCTGCTTATTCTATTGTTACTTCACGATGGAAACAAAAGATGTGCAGCTGCAAGGCAAAACTGAATTGATATCAAATGTTTGTTGCTCCTCCAGTTGCACAAGACCAGCGCATCTATTCAATCTGTTTGCTGAGCCACGAGTACGCTGCTGATTTCTACTGCTCAGCAGGCCCATAAATAGGGGGGGGATTTTGCCATCCTTGAAAAAATGTGTTGGACATCTTTTAAAACTGTTAGACATAGTTCAAAAATTTGGGCCACTCTCAGAAAACTCTGCGCCACTCCTGGTGTCCCAAGCTGTTTACGAGTCTGCTTCTCAGCAGCGTAGCTACATGTTTCAGACAGGGTGGAGCAAAATTTAGCAGAAAGGGGCCTACTGGCCACCTTAGGGGGACCACTAGCGAACACTCAAAAAGACGTTTGAGAAATGACAGTGAATCCGGCGTCAAGTGGCTTTACTCCACAGGTGAAACAGGCAAGGAGTCTGTCGCAAATTTTTACTAGGGAATCAATTACACATAACACTACATATCGTCAGCCCTTGCATCTTATTCAAAGTGAATCTAGATCTCGTGGATGTGGATACAAGATAAAAAAAAAAAAAACGAAAACACTCAGAAAATGCAAAAAACAACCACCTACTGGGAACCAAAATAATACTAAATATCAAAATGTCTTCTAATGGGGGCCTGGTTTTTGCATTTATCTTGCCGGGAGGGCTCGTCCACGGCCCCGTTACGGCCGTCAGTTGTCACTGCTAGCGCTGGAGGACACTGTAGTGTCACGACGATGAGCATCCAATAATCAGGAATCAGTCAATCATTATCTTCTATTTTTAGGCGAATATTATTTAAATCGGCTTAGTTTTACCTACTTAATCCCAGTCAGGGTTAGTATGGTAAATAGCAAATGCACCATTCCTAAATATCCAGAACTCAAAACAAAGTCGGCTTCATTCTTCAAACATGGTCATTAGCGATAAGTTAGCAATTCATGTTGCCACCTTCTGATCAGCGGCTCGTATTTTCATCATTAATAGCTCATGACCATATGTTCGCAAAGAAGTCATTTACTCTGGCAGAAAGCGCTATGAAACCATGCATGGAAATAGCAGCACGAGAAATTCATGGAGGAACCATTGGCTGTAACCTAAGCAGTGGCGATTCTAGAAATAAAAAAGTGTGGGGAGCCACTGCGGGTCCAGGGAAAAAAGTAGGGGGGCAAACATAAATGTCTCTCCTGCATGGTGACTTTTCGCTGTAATGAAGATTAAGTTGCTATGATTAAAGCTATCAAACCCAACATAGGCTTGTGACTATCGTCAGAAACGTCATCAGAAAGTCTTCAATAGACGGGCTTTACGTTTGCGCAGAGGTGCTTGACATTCTATAAATTGACAAAAACTGCACTGATTTACAGTGCTTCATAGTTCAATTTAGGGAGGCTTGTAGCTTTTTTTGGGAGTGCTAAGCCCAGCAAAGCCCCTCTCGTGGCGACGGGACTGAATATCGTTAAATATGACCGAACGTTATTATTCACTGGAGACACCTAAGCACCACTAGAGGCAATCGCACACTTGCAGTGCTATGTCGAATTTCCTGTGTTAAACATGCAACTTCCACAGAACTACACTCTACACATGTAAAACGAAACACCATTTCCTGTACACCACGCCTGCACAACTCAGAAAGCTCGAAGGTCCAAATTATCAACATAAATTTTTGCCGCTGGCGGCAAATGTCTATTTCATTTTGATGTGTAGATTCAGTTGTAGTCTGTCCCGTCGCCACGGGTGGTTTTGGTGGGCTTAACTCCCCCAAACAAAGCTCTAAGCCCCCCCAAATTGAAACGTGATACACTATAAATAAGTGGAGTTTTGGTTAATTTTATAATGTCAAGCCTCCCCAAGCAAACGTAAAGCCCCCCCGCAGAACTGCAAAGCTCCCCTATTGAAAACTTTCTGGTGATGGTTCTGGTTGCAGTATGGAAGAATTCCTGGAACGACAATTGCTTATTCGAGTTCGAGCTTTTGCAACATTTTCTACAATTGAGAAAGCTCTCGCGGGCCGTATGAAAAGCTTTTGCGGGTCGTATGTTGTACAGGCCTGCTGTACAAAATCGTGCTGGCCCCACATGAACGAAAACATCTGCACAAAAGTGACAACAGTTCACATGAAAGCGCAATGGTTCCAACGACGAACGCTATCCTGACACAGAGACAAGTAGGCTGGTGATAGCCAATTATTTTGGTCAAACTGTTCTTACCGCAAAGCAAGTTTTTTTTAAAAATAAACCAGCCATCTGACCACAGGTTAGTGACACTGACAAATCCGTTTTTGTGGTAGCTTGCGAGCACTTTGTTAGGTAACAATAGCAATGTTATGCAACTACTATCACAAGTGTAAAATGATGTGCAGCGTGGGTGGCGTAAGGACCTTTCAAAGCACTATGGCTATGCAGTCAACAACAGCGAGGTTTCGGCACCAGTCAACCAGTGGCACCTAAACTAGCAAAGCCGCGCCGCAGATAGGAATGTATGTATCGGCGTTTATCTGATAGCAAGATGTAACAGTAGGCATAAAACTTGCTCAGCAGATATTCCTAACAAAGTCGTTCATTTTAATATTCACAATAAATTTTTCTCTGACTGATCCCCAAAAGCTGACTTTTAAAACCCTGCGTTAATTTATAACAGTGATTCCCAACGGGGTCCAGGTGGTATCCACAGACAGTTTCATAAATCTTTGATAAAACGTTCACTGACCTACGCGCAAGTTTCGACTAGTTGTGAGGTGTCAGAATAGCAAAGTGGCCCATTCAGATACTTTAAAAAAAATGGTCTATGGGCCAAAAAGGATTGAGAACCACTGATTTATGACCATCTTGGCATAAGGCTTAAAGCGAAACACGCACCACCTCAAACAAACCAAAAGAAGCAAATAGACAATGAGCAATACGTTTCTCACACAAATCACTGCACGGTAAATGTCAGAATTTCATAGCAACTCCGTGTAACTTAATCCTATCACGTCGACTGTCCAATTCATCAACGAAGCCATCAAAATCTAATTTTCAGCTCGTACTCTTTCAATTGAAAATAGAGCATTGCTACTCAATCTTTCACTGGTCATGGAATTTCTGAGAAATGTTTTCGCTAATTTCATTTTTGAAAAACTCTCGCATGAAGCGCTAGTGACGGGAAGAGTTATTGCTATTGGTAACAACTTGTATAAACAATCAAACGTAACTTTGAAAGGAGCTATAAATGAAATAAATTAATTGTTCGAGGGATGTGGGCAGGCGCGACTCTTTCCGAAGCAAATTCTTTGCCAGAAGTGTGTCATGTGTTAAATCATTTTAGCAAATTCAATATGCATTTGCGAATTCTTTCAAGTGTTCTCCTGATAGAAATGTTTGACCTTTCGGGTCAAACAAAGAGCTGAAATCCCGGAAAGAATTGCTCCCAAACATGCCCGTAATCAGCTTGGGAAACTAGGTTGGGCGAAGGGTTTTCTGAAGGGGCCCAAATTTTTTAAATTACGTTCGATGGTTCTAAACTACAGTATGTCCAACACATTTTTCAAGGGAGGCGAAAAAAGTTTTCCTGGGGACTTCTCCCCCTAGTTACGGGCCTGCTCCTAAACCACTACAAAAAGTCATTACAAAGTTTTATGAGGTTGCAGGGCATGTGTAGGTTGACCTAAAACTGGTCACGAACCGGTTGCGTTTGATGCTTCGAAGTCATATGCACAAGGCAGCAGAACGCACGCCTACAGTCAGGATAAATCCGGATAAATTAACTGACCCCAATTCTTATTTTGCTACTGGGACAAGCAACAATCTGCTGACAGAAATATAATCCAGTTCTACCTCACACTGAAATGCACGATAGATCAATCTTTCTACTTCTACAACCGTTTATTAGCTTCGATCTGAGCCTTTCACCACCACGATCGACTAAATTTTACGCAGGATCCGACCAAGCACTGCTATGTGTCGTCATTAACATCCCCCATCGTCCGGCCGTCAAAACCAACAACCCAGCTTATCATGCATTTGGAAAATATTGAATGCAGGCAAGAGGGTTTCAATTAAAATTTTGCTGATGAAAGTTATCTATTGTAGCCAAGGGCGTACACAAGGGGGTGGTGGTTGGGGTTAACCCCCCCTTTGAGCTTGATATTTTACAAAAGCTTTATTATAAGGGGAGTGTATAGGGCTTGTTTTTTTTACAAAAATAAGGGGAGTGCGTGAAGAAGAAAAGGCCTATTATGTTAACAACTTTCGCTTGAAAACATGAATATGACGTCAAATTGTGACGTCACAAACAGCGCACACCAAATACAAATGACCACCGTATGCCACTGAATGAAACCCCCCCAATAAAATTTTCTGCGTACGCCGCTGTCTGTAGCCTATATGTCAATCAAACAAACTTGATCGTGAAATCAAGCACAAAACTGAGGGGGCCAGCCGAAAATCTGGGGGGGCCATGGCCCACCCCGGCCCCACCCTTAGAATCGCCACTGAACCTAAGTGCAAAAACTGCCATTACCGATATCACGGGGGCCGACAACTTTTCAGAAAAATTGGCCGATAACTTTTCAGAATACGCTGTGACGTGGTTGAAATGCAAAACTTTGTCCATAAGTGGGGCAAGGTTTTGGTCGCATTCGAAATGGTGTTGTTACGCTCATAAAGCAAGTCGCACCAGAGATTGCGAGTATCCAATGTGTCGTGAAGCATTGGAGGACAAGAAGCTAGGAAATGAAAAAGAAAATTACCAACTATAGCCAACTATAGCCGATGTTATCAAAATTGTGAATGCAACGCTGAACAGTCCTAAAAAGTTGCGAGTTTGATGAACTTGTCATAGAAATGGGAGGCGATGGGCATCTTCTTTATCATTCTGAAGTGTGGTGGAACTCTTGTGAAAGAGTAATGGAGATAGTGTGGAACTTGCGACTGGGATTTTGATCGACGAAAAGAACATAAAGTTCTCTTTCTTCGCTGCATGTTTTGGCTTGCTGGACTAGTCATTCTGGTAACATATTTAACTAACTGAAACTCAATCTTAAAGTTATGGAATTTACATATTCGAAGCGACCTCCAAAATCACATTGTTCAAGCATGAAGTTCAAAATTTCGAAGAAGAAATGTACAATAACAACCTGATGAGTTTGAAGACCCTACAGACGTTCGATCATGTCCACGTGTAAGTGGGAAGAAATATAATTTGGAGCAGAGTATCACCGAAATAGCCAGCTCCCATATATACAGGCTGATTGATGATTTTAAAGCTTACTATCCCAGACAGCAGGCTAAAAATTTGCAATCAAAGCTATGGATTTTAATATTTTCGGCGAACAGAACCCACCGAAGCATTTGGGTTCAAATCTAAAAGACGACTTATGCCATTATCCCTTTATTAGCCGTATAAAACACGCTGAACTCTGGGTAAGAGCCCTCGATGGCCTTTGCAAAGACCTCGAAACAGACCCGTTGACACGGAGGACTTTGGTAGGCTTAGCCCCAAGCGCCCCAAATTGAAATGTGAAACACTATAAATCAGTGTCATTGCCAAATTTCAGAGTGTCAAGCCCCCCGCACAAACATAAAGACCCCTATTCAAGACCTTCTGGCGACGGTTCTGCCTAGAAATCCAAGCGCTCGAAGTTCTTGCACGAAATCCAACCACCTACTTGGCCGATAAAGGGTTAAGTTCTCTGGTAATTCATTGGTATCAAAACAGGAAAGAGGAGTTGTTTTCTCAGTGGGACACTAGACAGGGGCGGATCCAGGAGGGGGGATTGGGGCAATCGCCCCCCTAAAATCTACGAACGTAACTTTACTCACCGTGATTTTGTACAATTCGAAAAACAGCATTCGCGATATCATGCCATTTTGCCAACTGTTGTTTTGTCACAGCAATATTTTTTGAAGTATACTTCTCTTTTACAGAAGTGAACCCGTCATAAGACTTGACTGCCAAATATTACTGAAATCGGCCCCCCTAAACTTACATGCTGGATGGGCCCTTGACACTAGACGACCTAATGTGAGGAGCGTCGGGGCGAAGGTCTACAACTGCAATAAGTGATCGGCAACACCTAACCATTAATATAATTGCATACTTAATAAATAAATAGTGATGTTCTGTGTACATTTTTGTGCTTATTATTTTGCAGTAGGTATTCGTTATTTTGGTTATTTAAACAAAATTTCTTCATCGTTCTTTAGAGTCTAATCCGACTTTACGGCTATTATACACCAACACTAGTGTTGGTTGTGCGGATGAAATTTTCGTTGAATTAAAGAGTGCAAACCGTCTTTCTAAAGGTTGAAAACCACTGACTTAGCCTAAACGGCTATTCTCAATCTTTTTACGTTTTGCAACAGGTTTGTGGTTGAACTTTCACTTCATTTTGGGCTTTAAAATATTTTTAAGCAATATCAAAGACCACGTTTCAATCCAAGGTTTAGTTGTACTCAGTGGAGAAAGTAGAATAATTTTCTTACCGGAACGATCCAGTATTTGTCAATACCCTTGCAAAATTTCAGCCGTAGATGTAAAAAAGCAATCAAGAGCACGTCTACTTTTGACCCACCCTGTATTGTACGTTTTAAAAATACAAAAACGTACGGTGCATTCTGAAAACCTCCATTTCAAAATCAACCAAAAAAGCGTCAGGCTATAGGCTACGTACGACAACTTGCACTATCGCCGAAAGTGGTTCAGGCAATGCAACTTGAGTTGTCTAAATTTAACACCTCATACTACTTGCTAATACTATATTTGCAATTAACATACCCTAGAATAGCAAACCTGATACAAATACTTTACATCGTTTGCAGGGCCCTGGGCTGTTTTAAAGGGGGCTCTTGTGAAAAGTTTGATGTTTGATGTCATACAAATTAGTACTACACGAGGGACCGGATTTAACTGATGTGAGGCCGTAGGCTAATCCACTTGTGAGGACCCCTCACCCATTGTTGCGAGGAAAAAAATGGAAAGCGTCAATCAATTTGCGAAAATCGGAAAATTACGCTCTGAAAGTACGGTCATTAAAAAGCTCTCAATCATTACTGAAGTGCCCA
>Ga0210059_1002176_pt1 | contig 30415 bp, 18 predicted proteins | sample Ectturendosymbi2_FD_188042 | JGI IMG/M metagenome (GOLD analysis project Ga0210059, IMG submission 188042) | Ecteinascidia turbinata endosymbiont from Florida, USA - Sample 2 (SPAdes) (version 2) | ecosystem: Host-associated > Tunicates > Ascidians > Unclassified | place: Key West, Florida...
TTTTGTTGCAAACATACTATAAGGATGAACGCTTACTACAATTAAGAAGGTGATTCCAATGGTAACGGATGCTGTTTGCAGCAGTAATGCATTTCAAGTCGACTTTGCCTTCAAATCCTATCCGGTAACTGTTACTACCTCCACTCGACCATTGAACTTTCCTTCCACTCCGAGGGTAAGCGTGGGAAAAGCTTCTGAAATAAATTTTGTTCTTTAAGTTTCATATCAGCTCTTTCAACTATTAAACAAAAAGGCATGCACTTTTTTGCTCATCGCCTTTTACAAACGATGTCACTCCATTACGATCATTCTTAGATTTGCACAATTACGGGGTGAACTGATCAGAAGCAGGTTGTCGTCATAATCATTCCTCACTTGAAATTTATTTTAAACTACAAAATTGACATATATCATTAGTTCATAAAATTTAACCTCCTCGTTAAATTCTGTGAAAGTAAAAGCCTGAGATTAATTCAAACAAGAATGGATGATCTTCTTGTTTCATAGGATGCAAAAAGCATACTCGTAATTTTGTATTTTTCCTGTGTTTCCACCATCTTGATTCCCCCATTTCCAATCAGGACCTCGCGCCACGGTAGCACCAGGAAAAAGACCAACACTTTGAACTTTATCGTCGGATGTAGATCTCGAAGGAACGCGAAATCTTTAAAATGAGTTCGAGTATCAATATCAAGCAATGCGTGCATTCACTGCAAAACGACTGTTCTCTTATTTCAAGTATAGGACAATAAAAACTAAGATAAGCAGTTTCCAGGGGCGCTTGATAGAACATAGAGCAATCGACTGATGCATAGATTACATCCTCGATAAATTCTGTAGCTACTCAGCTATGCAGAACACAATCTGATTGTTATAATTTTCTGGATGGTTTTAAAAAATCGGTAGGGTTTTTACGACAAACATTCCTGAATTGTGCTCCTTTTTGCTTCATATGAATTAATTCAAATTCCTATGAATTAATTCCTGTTTTCCTTCACTATCTCTCATAGGTTCGCCATACGGCTTAAAATATCCTGGATATCGAGCTACTTCTCCGAATAGAGTTTTCAAGCGACAGTGTTTCGGTCACGTGGCAAGAATGCCCCAGAAAAGATTGGTAAGGCAAGTCCTGCTGATAACAACCACGGGAAAATGGCGCAGAAATCGACGAAGGACCAGGTGGCGTGGTTACATCTCTGATTTTGCTTGCTCCTGTCCTTGTGTGGAGCAATCAGAACTATTAGAGATTTCTGAAAACCGTGACGCATTTCGAGACCTGTTAGGCCTGCTGCCCCCGCGACCCTCCTTAGAGATAAAAATGATTTTTTCGGTAAATCAAACGTCGTTATTTCCTGCCCCAAAATCTGCATCAAATTCAAAACGGTGCAGTAACAACATAAACCCTGCCAAGAAATTTTGATCAGTGTTTCACAATTGTTGAGTGTATCTGAGTAACAAAAGTGTTCTTCAAGCCGTTTTTGTAACTTTCTTGCTTACAAAATGTTTTGGTGTTTGGTCTGAAGCGGTAGTATTAGTATCAAAAAAGCACAATATTTTAATGGAAGAAAATTAAGTACTGGAACAAATTTAAGAACATTTTGAAATCAAGCAAATCCCATATCGATTGCTCCAATACAGGTAGTGTATGTTCTTTATGAAATAGAGGATTATTGTGCTTCATTCAATACAACCATGGAGAAATGTCTGAGTATTTTAAGCTGTATGATATTTAAACTTTCTGTAAGCATTGGAGTAGTGTTCAGTTGATTGTATTGTACTGTATTGAAAACGTCATCACTCCCACACGAAACGCAGTAGACTTAAGCCATGCGTGATAGTAACAAGGAAGACACAAATACATGAAAAAAACACGAAGATAAATATGTGGCTGCTAAGACAAGCATAAGTTTAATGGCGCTAACACGATTACTTTGATCAAACACAAGCATAGATATGTGGTAGTCATCAAGAACACATGCAGCGATGGCGCCAACACGGTTGCTATAATGTTTAGCTTTATATATTGCTGCGATGAGTTCCATCTAGACCGATTGATAACATGCATGCCGGAGTGGGAGGCTGCGAAGGGTTATCTGGGCCGCAAGCGTCCCGAGGGCGAGGCTACTAAAGGGAACAGTTGACAGACGTAAGTAGAAGTCTGTTGCTTCAACCATGCGGAATGTGTTTGTATGATTAATGGAAGCAAAATGCGTTACAGCCAAATTCAAGGCGCCAGAAGAAATTGGTTTAACTTCGCCACATATAGCTTTTGCAGAATCCATAGGCGTAGCCATGAGAGGGACCAAGGGGGCCATGTCCTCCCATGTCCTCTCCCCAAATTTCTAACATATCTTGTCATTTTGTGCTTTGAGAGTCGATGTCTCAAACAAAATACTGTTGCTCGCTTAAAGCCAAAAGATTTGGAACCCCAAAATTTTGGGCTGGCTATGCCACTGGCAGTTCACACTTATATTAGAAGTATACGTGATAGCTAAAGAGTAAATGCATCACGAAAGTTGTGTACGTTTCATCAGACAGTTTTGTGAAGAAAATGCAAAATTTCCTGAGGATCTCGTCGAAGAAATTATACGCAGAGTTCGTCTGAGTCGATATCTTAGCCATGTTTAATGTTTATTACAAGGTTTGTAGTGATGAAGAACTTGGGTTGGTTTGCTGGAACTTGGGTTGGTTTGCTGAATGTCATAGAGAAAGATAAAGACAGAGCTATGCTCCTGCAGCTTCTGCAAGGGTTTCTCATTGAATGAGATAGCTATGTCGAATGTAGTGTATTAAAAGTTGACCTTGTAGCTTTCGTCGGAATCTTCTATGGCAGTGGTTCAAACTGGGGTCCGTGAACCCCTTAGGTCCATGAATGTGTTTTACAGGCAGTGTTCCCTGTATGAAAATGCCACACTGCACAAATATATTTTTAGTGCGCATGTAATCGTGCAACCATGTAGACACACAACCAGTAAAGCGTTTCAAGAGCTATTAGGAGTGTTGCAAGTGCGCAAGAATGAGATTTCACTGCACAACTGGTCTGGTGGCACTGCGCATTTACGCACCTAAGAGGGCACATTGTTTACGGGGTCCTTAAAACGAAAATCCAATCAAGAAAATCCGTTAGTTTTCATCCGCCCATTTGGGCAATTAGTCAGCTTAATCGGACCACAACTATACATGTTCATGTTGCTAGTCGACTTTTGGTGACGTCAACTGGCGGCAGGCTGAAGCCTGAATTTGCTTCTCGTCGGGGCAGTTGAGGTCAGGGGCGGATCCAGCCAGTAAGTTCAGGGGAGGAGATTTCAGTACTATTTGCTGGTCGGGTCTCGCAACGGCTTCGCTACTGTTAGAGAGATGAAATATACTTCACAACACTCCTTTGACGAAACAACAGACGACAAAATGGCCTTGTATAGCGAATGCTGTTTTCGGAATTGTGCAAAATCATGGTGAATAAAGTAAGTTTTCGTAGGTTTTAAGGGGTGGCGATCGCCCCAATCGCTCCCCCTCGATCCGCCCCTGGTTGAGGTGCTCATGATAAGAAACGGTCAAATCTAATTTACCAATAATCGAAAAGACTTTGACGAAACGAAGGGGTCCGCAGCGGTTTTGGGTGCAGTGAAAGGGGTCCGCAGCAACGAAAAGTTTTAGAACCACTCCTCTATGATGTCACCTTCTGCGTTATAGTCAAAGTGAGTTTCCTTTTTTGTTTGTGGCTAAAATGATTGCCCTTTAGAGAATATATATTCCAACAACCTTGCCGCACCCCGCCTACCTCGCTACCATGCTACAGCTTTTGCGATTATTCAACTGCAGAAGCATCAAATGCTCGCAGTCGCAGGCCCATTGTTAGTCTGGTGTCGTAAAACTCGACGAAGCACCACAGGCAGAACAAACCTCTGATGTTCGCGAACGCCCCAGCTGGAATCTGATCGGTTAAATAAATTAAGGCGGTGCGTTTTATAATCGAAATTTGACTGGTTAAATGGGCTACTAACATCAATAACGCTAGCGTTTCGGTACGGTTTCCTAACCTGACCACACTGGATGGCTGAAAGATGATTTGGTGAAGGTATCGATATAAACCTATAATCCGGCAAAAGCGGCACAGTAAGGAAATATCAAGAAATGAAAAAAACAGATGGCAACCTTACAATTTTGCAGTGAACTCGATGAAGTATGGCCTGAAATGCATGCCTTGCTGACCCTGACCGAACGCCATTGATAAATTTGCAAGCACCCTAGGCAAGATCCATTCCAGCAGCCACCCTTACTAAACAAAGATTCTTATTCTACTGTATATATCGTCACGTTATAGGCTATATTAACGAAAAAGGGGCGTTTGTTTTCCACGAGAAAAGTTTATTAGATGGATAAAACTTATACCAAATTGCGACATAGCTTATCTATAGTATATGTGAAATTGAAATTGATAAAAATCCTTCTGCCCCAAATCTGAAATAGTGCAGTACCTGCATCTTCTCATAAACTACGTGAACGATGTGTTCTATTCACTTTCATCATGTTCATTCACTTTTACTTGGTGTATGTTCGTCACTTCCTGAACCACACAATTATATTTTTTCGTCCTTTTTGGCGCCCCCTTTGGCTCAGCGTGCTAAGCAGCCGTCGCTTAATAGTAGCGCCGGCACTGGTTCTAACATCTCATCGCGCGATTTAAAACAACCGATGTCGCCGGTAGATACCATGAAGCAGCTCTTCCCAGGCAATAATTTTATATTGTACTCCTGAATGTATTACGTTGTGATACAACATACGGAATGCTTGGTTACTCACACCATGTTTAGCCATGTACAATACTGCATTAACATATTTGGATATAGTGTAACAACCGTTCACAATTCTCTTTCCATGACAATTTTTCATCTACAATTTCAACATGATAGTTGTAGCTCAGAGTTTTTTTACTACGATTACCGTTTGCTAACTTGTTTTTAGCATAATTTTTATTTTAAAAATATGTAGTGAGAGTTTGTTTGCAGTTAGCCAATCAATTAACTTTTGTCATTTCACAGTTAACCGAGTATTGTACTTTTTCCAAATTATTGTCACTCTGAACAAAATTGTATCATTTCATAAGAGTTGAATCGAGAAAGTAATTTATAAATATCAAAAAAGAACAGTAGACCTAAAATCTAGACTTGGGGCACTACAGAAACACTTTATTTTATAAATTATTTAACGTTTCCCGTTTGAACGTATATATTGTTTACTGTTGGAAAGATTTCCTCTAATGCCGTAGTGCTCAAGTTTTGTCAACAATATGGAGTGAAGCTAAATTGCACCTGTGGGACGAATAAATTTAATCTTTAGCTCAGAATTTTATGTCCTTCTCTACCAGTGATTACCAAAGTGGGGGTAAATTACCCCCTGGGGGTAATACGCGATTCTTCGGAGGGTAACGCGGAGCCAGAACCACAATGTTGTTTTGCATTATGAGCGATCACTGCAAAAGAAATATTCGACCTGAAATGCGAGAAGAATTAATTAACAGGGTAGTAAGACATAATCATTACCTTGATTTGGGCAACGGCTCGTACAAGTTTGGCAACCACTGCTCTACACCCTTCATTTTTTTCTTTTAAGCTTTTCAAAGCCTAGTTGTAACAGAGAGACAGAAGTACAGGGAAACTGTATTTCCTTTATTGGATTACGAAATTCTTTTTACGTGGATTCCAGGACACAGTGGTATACCAGGAAACGAAATACTTGACTCTTCGTCAAGATTGGATACGTTTTCCATTCGACCACATCCAGAGGAAAATGTCCACTTGAAAGCTGTATATTCAGTTCTGGATTACTCAGATATAAATACTCCCATCTCTGACCACTGTTTGAAAGTATGGAACTGTAAATATAGCAGTGACACAAAAGAGCCGGATAAAAAAACATTTTTCCTGAAATCAACAAGGATAACGTTCAAATTCAAAAACAGTACTGCTTTTCAACGTTTCGACTTTGGACTGGTCATTGTAGGTTGACCAGTTACCTTTTTGCCTTGGACTCCATCCCAATGGATCATACGAGCATTGTAACAGTCCAGAAACAGTCATACCATTCCGTACTATCTACCATTTACAGCGATTGCAGCTAAATCAAGCACCGGAAAAGCGGACCTACTTCTTTATTAACACTTAAAGCTGCCACTCTCTTAATAGAAAACTTCATTGCAGACACTGACAAAAACTTAATACGACAACACACAAAATAGCCTTGGCGTTACAAGACCACCGTTATCAAAAAGCGCCGTCAAACTCCATCTCCAAACAATTTTGACTTGGAGTCTAAAGACCCTTGACAAAAAAATGATTTCACGCGGACCCAATAAATACCTGAATTGCTTATTTCAAGAAAAGGTAGTATATACAAAATCAAAGGATACGGTTAAATTTTGATTTTAGATTCGAAATCATCGAACTGAAATCTTCTTACTATCAAAATAATCACCCCACCCGATACCACAATGTTGACCGATGTTATTACGTACAAAGGGACTATGACTCACGGACCCGACTTCACCTTCGTGGATCGTGGGTGGACACCATTGGCCTAACCAAACAATTTTGTATTGAAATTTTCTGATATCTTTAATTTGAATAGTGGTATTAGCTTTTCATGCCATGCACGTAGAAATTTATATTTTTAAAATCTAACTTACATTCTGTGAGAGAAAAAGACCGAATGTATTACAACGAAAATGTCGTATTGGCACCCAGCTTTCAAGATTCCTAGATTCCTGTTTTAATGTTAAATTGCAAATGTGCAGTTTAAAACTGTTGCAGGCAAGTTTTGCCTCAACACAAATTCAGTACAAAATATAGATGAAACCCCAAGGACCAACAGTAAAACAAGATCAGCTTCATGTTGAAGCATGGACATTGCCGAGCTGCTGGAATTGCAGCAAAAAACAATTGCTAAAAACTATGACATAATGCTCAAATCGGAGCAGGATTTTAGCTCAGGAAAATAGAAAGAAATCAAGGGCCGAGGATGAGCAGACACGCCCTGGAAAAGGCTATTTTGGGACCATTACATCACCGGTACATCATCCGGAGGTAGGAACTGGGCGTGGAACAAACGACCAACAAGAACAATAAGAACTGGTACTTTTCCTGAGGGTACTAAGTCCCTCATTAAGAAAAAGCAGTATAAATAGGGCTATCTAGACACCCCAAAGGTAGAGTCGTAATTGTGAGCGACTCCACGGGCGACAGGGCGCGAGTGCAAGCGGCTGCTACCCAGCCTTTATAAGGCAACGAAGGGCGATAAAAAGCCTGGAGTAAACATGAACGAAAGTTCGCTTTCGCCATGGCCTTACCAAGAGTAATAGCAGGAGAGGGGGAACCTATATTGCTCAGGCAACCTGGAACGGTGAAAAGAGGGAAACCTCTAACGCCTCAGAAACAGTGACTGGAAGACTAGGCGAATCTATGTCACTCTGACCCATGACAGGTCACCTCAAAGAAAAGGTGAATCTCTGTCACTAGGTATCACGATATGAGAAGAAAAGGTGAACCTCTGTCACTATGAAAAATGACATTTACCGAGGGGTTGAGAAACAATCTATGTAACATACCAACGTACTTTGTATCGTTGAATGTTTTACCGAGTAATTGAAACAAACAAACAGGACTTAAGATGCATGAGGCCTGCAAGCGCGGTTAATGGCTTTAGTAAAAGCATGACATCAAACTTCTGACTTGAAACGAAACTGCCAAGCGGAAACCGAGCTCTCAGTTGGTCCAAACGGGATGCGACCGACATGATATGATAAAGCATAAATTTCCTGAGCGTTATCGAAAGCATGGGAGCTCTAAAAAAGGTGTTGGCTTGACAAACCAAATCAGAATAGTAGCCTCAAGTGTACCGAGTATACCAGTGAAATGATTGAACTGCGAGTCTTATTGGGAAACGGGAATGATGCAGATAAAGCTTAGAGTTAGACTTCAGAAAGTGATTGTTTGGTGACACCGCTGTCTCGTGCAAGCTGACTGCGACAAAGTGAATTGACGGACAAAATCCGGTGAGGTTTGTTTATGTGTCTTAATCGATGATTATGAAGATTTGTAGTGTATCTATTAGTGCATAATAAAAGTGAAGTATGCAAATATACTTGAGTGCTGTATGAGATGGGCTGTTAATCAAAAGTCATTATTTTGTGATAATGGTCCAAAACCTATTCATTTCGAACCTATGAGAAAACTTAAATGATAGGTTGAAAAATAGCTCATTGCCTCCCTTAGGGGACACAATACTATTACAATTCCACCACTTCAGCAAACAACCAATTTTGCTGGTTGCCAAACCCAATAAAAATGTGAACGTTTGCAGAAATATTTATATACAAATTTCTTTGAAAACGTGTTTGCAAGTTCACAAGCTCGATTTTCCCGGTATGCACTCTCCGAATTAGAGTCCCTAGATATTGCTACGTGCTTCCAGCATTGTGTGCTGCAATGAATTAACTTCGTGAAACAACTTACGATTGAAGGCACGCTTCATGGGAGATGAATGAAAAACTAGCCTGATACACATGCTGTTAAGAAAAGGAATTCCTGTTCCTTTTATAAAGCGTTTCATTTCTGCTTTACCGCTAACTTTGACTTCGGCGTACTTGGAATTGTAGAGTTTTGCACATACGTTTTTGAATTCACGTTGATTTCCTTGGTCTTTGCCCAACACCCCCAAACAAACGAAGAGAGATTAAATCCTTAGCTTGCGCGGAACTTCGCAAGAGTTTAGCGTAAATATTAAAATAGTCTTTGGGAACTGGTGAAAAACGATCTTGTTTCATCGCTACCGGTTCAGACATATGACATCTTTAGTTATGTACTGTTTAAATAGTATAATTTTTGTCCGTTTCTAGGCTTCTTTATGCACTGAATACAACGCACTTTCCTTTGCAAGGGTTTTACGCATTGCAGAAATTGCAGCAGTATGCACAATGTAAAATGACGCTCTAAGTCTAATCAAAGGTAGAAGAGGTAGTACCTGAGACAAACAAGGGCAAATATTTTTCATTCACAATAAAAAAACAAGGTTGAGCCACAATAAGTGATTAACTTTGAACAGTCTGAAAGCTTGTGAATTGTGACAATGCAATGAAATAAACTTGCAAATGGTCTTACCTCAATCATTGCATGTGCAACTGTGACATGCTCCTTGCACACAGTTCGGTGCCCCAATATACTTTGGTCTTCCTATCATAGCGGCTAGGGTAAATCCTGCACATCGTTGTTTTCCGTTTTTGCACTGCCACTGGCAATCTTGAAACGATGGCAAGATCAGAAAAAGTCGCTTTCATAGCTTTTCTGGCCACTGCGGACTTGCAGTCATCGACGACTGGTTAACATTTTTCTCTGCCTGTGACTGTATCATCTCAAGTGAAACTTCCTTCTCAAAAACATTCGACGTGTTTGTGGTTTCTTTTTCTGATTGACCACGTTACTGTGGTACAGGATTGAAGAATTATCTGCCATGGCATTGAGAAGTCCATAAATAACAGTCAAACGTCATTTCTTGGACATTCTGATGCAGGAAATGAAGGAGAAAAGTTCATCCAAAGTGTCCACCCCTCCTTTTGTTTTATTATAACAGGTATATATGCCCACTTTCCCACTTCGGTGAGTTTTACCTGCGCTGTGCATTGATAAAAGGAAGGTAAGAAGTTTTGTACTACCTTTTGGGAAAACTGGGTTTCCGCAGTGGTTGTTTCACCACACACAAACGCACAAATGACCATGTTGGAAAATTCTTTTGTCCATCATCTCTGCTGGAATTTCTCTCTAACTGTATTTTTCGGAATAGTGCTCACATATGTCAGTTTTCCTTTGTCAAGCAAGTCCTTCAACCAGTGGTACTGATGTGAACCATATCGCCGATAATGGTCAGATTGCTGCTGAAATAAGACTTGTACAACTCCATAGTAACTTGATGACTTTAACGTGATTTCGGCTCAGTCCCGTCGCCATGGGGGGCTTTGGTGGGCTTAGCCCCTCCAAACAAAGCACTAAGCCCCCCAAATTGAAACGTGAAACACTATAAATCAGTGGAGTTTTTGTTAATTTTTACAAAGTCAAGCCCCCCCCCACAAAAACGCAAAGCTCCCCGTATAACCGCAAAGCCCCATTGAAACCTTTCTGGCGACGGTTCTGTTTCGGCTCCTTTCCAAAGTATGGCATTTGGTATAGAATTGCTTTTTAGAATTGCTGATCATCACAATTTCCAAGCCATAGGACTGCTTTGCCGGTTTGTTCGGTAGCATATCCGAAAACCATATTGTCCTCTAAATGCCAGCAACTGTTCATCTATCATGATATTTTCCCACTATGGACAACAACGCTGTTTGCAAGTATTGACGACAGAGTCCCAAATTTTCTTACGGAATCGAATGGGTTGTCTCTCACATTTGTCCCTCGTTTCACAGTCATTGAAACAACAACGGCTCAAAAGAAACAAAACCTTCTCCCACTTTAACTCTGCTCTGCATACAGTAATTCCGATGGCCACGTCGAATATTTCCTCGGTGGCTACATGATTATGGTCTTTGGCACCTGACAGCAACAAAATGCCAATTAAAGCTAACATTTCTATTTCACGTGTTTCTTTGAAATTGCTTTCATACGCTGCTCGACACGATCGCGGAGAATTCTCGAGCAGGCTTTAATTTGTTCCGCAATTCCTTTTATTATGCTGTCAAGCAGAAGGTCCAGGTATTCCTGAAGAGTATCTCTTCGGTGGTGGGGAAAATCAACCCGGGGTTCATAGACCACAGGTTGGTGCCGGCTGAAGCGCTTCAAACACCGGTGGTTGGAGGCATGGAGTTCCACTTATATCGTTATAGATTGAAACTCAAAATAGGAGACAAATTATTATGTGTCGTGTGGAAGCAGCATCTGCTGTTGGATCAATGGATACACTTCTTCCTGGTGTTTGATATTGGGTTGCGTTTATTATAAAAGCAATGCGAATGTTCACTGATGCTTCGTCTAAGGCAGATGACCCAGACGGGACGGTTCTGCTCAAACATTAGGAACGTCGATGCTGATGCAGGATCTGAAGATGCAGACAGTGATATTCCACGGGCAGCGTCTTCATCATATCCAGCCACACTTTTACTTAGCGTTGTCAAAGCTTTACGTTTTTTGGCGTTTGCTTGGACAGTGGGCGAAGATTCTTAGCTTAGGATTTCAGTGTTATCTGGTTGCTGTTACTTCCTATGTGATCTTCGCTTGGTTCATAATCGCTTTCCCTGCCGCAAAAAATATCATCCTCAATTGCATTGTCTTCATCAAAATCAGTATCTTCAGGAATTTGTTTGTTGCGCAGTAAGTCGTCATGCCATACCTTGTCAAAGGTAGATATTTATCGCTGCTATCACCTTTCTCATGACACTTCTCCGTTGCCACTCATATCTCTTAAAATTCACAACACTCTAGCTTTCTGCAAACAGGCTGATAAGAAATAAATATCGACCTAAGTCATATAGTGCTGCATACTACATGAAAGTTAAAAAGATTTGCCACGAGCGTTTTCAAAACTGAAAGCATACTTTGTGCACAGGTTTATACTTGAAAATGAAAAGTAAAGAACCTTACACGTGTTTTTATCAAAGTTCATGAGGTCGATGGACTGTATATTGGAGGACAACATGGTCGACGGTTTGTTCTTCTGCGCCAGACTCACAAACCGCAGAAAGGGTCATATCCCATTTGTGCAAGCAGGAGCGGAAACGACCAAACGCCGCTGCGGAGTCGGTTAAGCCGGACCCACACTGTTAGGGCCATTCCAGGAGGGTGGATGCCGATGTCGGGGATGAAAGTACGGGCTTCGTAGTGTTCTCCAAACACTCCGCATTCCATCCGTGATCCGCCCAGAGCGCAGCACTTCTGTTATTGTCGTCAGATTAACTGATGAGTTGTTGTGTGGCGGGTGCAAATGGGTGCCTCGATCTACGATGCCGTGCATTCCCACCTGCGCTGAGGGTATACTCCCTGCCACTAAACCGACTTGCGTCCTGAAACAAATTCCCACAGGCACTGACCAAGCAATACTAGGGCTGAATCTGCTCTCGCCTGACCGACTGCCCATCAAGCTAACCGCGGTGTTTCCTTTCGAGACAAGCTGCGCTATGCCAGCCACACCAGCATATTGCGCAACAGTGACTGGTAGAGAGGATGACTTCAGGTAGCCATGGATCTAAAGTAGGGGTCACTAACATGGTGCCCGCGGACACCAAGTCACCCGCAACAACTACATGGGACTCCCGCGGGCCTGTTCTAAAGGCAGCATCAACATGATCAGTGTCTTTACATAAATGAATATCGCCAATAATAACAAGGCAAATTGAGCAAACCGGTAACCCTTCGAATTAATCAGTATCCAAGGAGTAGCTCTCAGGTTCAAAAACGTTGGTGACACCTGGTCTGAAGAGACCAAATAAAAGAAACACTTCAGGTAACACGACCTCGCAGAAAACCCAAAAAGAGTAACACACTATACAACGTGGGGTCGAAACTCGGAAGTGACCCTGGCAGAAAATCACATCTGGTATATATGGATTTTAAAAGACCGGAATCTTCTATATGGGTTTACAAGGACATTTTGAAAAAACTCGTTAGGAAAAGTCATAGCAGGTTCTTGAAAACCAAAATGAACTCGGAGATTACGGTACACACCGTTACATGAGCAGATGGTAAATTTAATCGATAGCGGCAATAACTGTTTTACTTGCAAGAACCACACTGTCAGACAACGTTTATGAACTGACCCAGCATGACTGTGAAAATTTTCAAAAGACATAACCCAGACACCTGTTCAAAATATTGCGCAGACGTAATCAATACCAACCCATTGGTTCCTTCTTTGTCAAATCGTATGAATCTGTGGCTGGTATCGTGCTTGCCGTTCATGTAGCAATTTGTGCATAAATCAAAATCGTAGCATTCCATGCATTTCCAGCGTGTTCCCGCTATGTGTGTTTCAGACCTTGGACACTCGTTGCAACGTATTTGTGGGTGCTGAATACCTTGAAAAACAAGAGTGACGAGTCGTGATGCAGTAACGATGGAATGGTGAAAGGATAATATGTAAATGCAAATAGTTCACCAAACTAATAGAATGAAACAACTTTAGGAATTTAAAAAGTTACAATTCGATAATTATAGCCAGTATATACCGGATAAGCTGAACTGAACTGATGTAGCAATAGAGGAATACATTTTAACTTGATAAACTTTATCAGCTAGGACAAAAGGGTTCCTGGTTTGCATTGCGATATATATCGGCATGCTTCCACTAATAACAAAACCAGGTTCAAATTATTTAGTGGTTACGACAGCTTGCCACACTTTATCCTTAAAATCCGTCATTGGCTTCGTGCTTTAAGACCAACTTTCGCGTTCACTGTTTCGCGCAAAATCTGCAATGGTTTTCTACCTCATCTCTTTGCATTTGTCGGAAACGTTAAGTCAAGGAGAGGTGTTCTAGATAAATACTTGAAATAAAGTACTTAATGAATATTAAATTAAAGATTCCTGAGCTTAACAATTGCCTGATTGAACAAAAGCGAACAGAAAGGTGAAAAAAGTTCAAGTGGGCATATAGACTTAGATGATCTGAGAAAATCCTTTCGCAGAGCTTATCAAACGAACGTTTTCATCTTGCTATTGATTTTTGTCCGTATTTTATCGATTTAGCTATAATTTTGACTATGTTTCTCAGTTGAGTAGACAAGGAAAAACCGTATTTAAAAACACTTTTGTTGCATTTATGTCAGGCCGGTTCTACAACAATGCAAGTAGCCAATACTAATTTTTAGGTGTAAACTTTCCACTGACTTAGCTGAAATTCACAATTCAATCATAGATTTCCTCCCTAAGTAACACTGAACAAGATCTTATCTGGCATACTTATATTATTTGCCTTAACTTTGGTTGCGAAAGCAATGGAAAAGTAAACTTGGATTAAGTTTTGCACAATACCTCGATTAAGAACTCGATTTTAGGGAAGGTCATTTTACAATTCTCTCTTAGGAATTTCGGTCCACTTAAAAAAAGCTATGAAATGTTTATGCTGTCAAGAATACCTTAACTAGCTCATATAGAAATGGTAACGTTACCGTAACAAGTAACCCAAAACACACACGCTACAGCTTCAACGTACCAGTTCAAATGACGTGTTTCAACACCAAAAAAAGGCGGTTTCTTAACAAATCGTCCGGTTTACTAAAATGCTGCCTACATTGCGTTTTGTTCGAGGTTTCGTTTATTTCGTTATTAGATTTTGTCGACAGCTTTATATTTTCGGTTAACTATGTCTCTTCTCTTTCGATGATCATGCACAGCAGTTATTTTCTCAATGGAAGGTTCATTTCCATGAATGATGTATTTATACTGTAAGGTGATGCACATCAGATCCTCAAAATGGTATGTAAAATGTGCACAATTATCCTTTTTCTCTTCTTTTTGGCGGTTCTATTTTGCAATCATGTTTTTTTAAGGTTTTGACTTTGACTTGACTTTTTAAGGTAACCGCTAAAGCATTTGAAGAGACCGCAACTATTTTATCTGAATACCGAGATGGTCATAAAGCAAGGTTTTGGTTTATTTTGGTGGAGGGTGTGAAGCGAGGTTCTACTGTATTTTGACAGAGACCGAAGTGGTCCCTCAAAGCACCTTAAAAAACTCTGTTCACAAGGCAAGGGTTTCATTTTTATGTCAACTGCTCCTGTAAACGTGTTGCTAATTTATTTCATACGCAAGTAGAAAAACAGATCGTTTTAAAAATTGTATAGGGTAGTCTGCTTTTAGTATCCAATTATACTAGAAAAACGAAATAAACAGTAAGACTCAGGGGCGGAACGAGGTTAGAGAGGCAAATTTGGCGCCCGTGGCAAAAGGCAAGTTTGGCGCCCCCATCTTCGAACCTAAGTTCTTTTGGAAGCAAATGTACTGTATGAAAGAAAGTACTTGTGACGTTGTTGGGACTTTTCGGCCCCCCCCCCGCAGCCATTCGGCGCCTCCATAGTGATTCGGCGCTCGGGGAATTGTGCCCCTCTTACCCTCCTCGTTGCGCCCTGAGCGGACTGACTGTAGTTATTGCAGTGTGCTTCATTTGATACGTTAATTTTTGTTGAGCAAACTCTACTCAGGATAAAGACAACGTGTCATTGTTCGGACAATAGTGAAGTTTCATTTAAAACGCGTGGTCTACACCAAGTTTACATAATTGTTTTCGGCTGCAGTTTTGTTTTAACAAATAATAGGAAACCCTTTTGGGTTCTGTTACGTTTCACCTTTGCATTACATTTACCTGCTGGTGCACTGTCTAAAATAACTACTGTTCGATCTTTGCAGCCGACATAAAATGACTCTTTTTCGCCTTTGTCCCACAAAACAATAAACGAAAGTTTGAAGATAACTTCAACAACCGTTCCGGCTTCCAGTTCATCAGCGTTTCCCTGTAAAAATTAATTACAAAAAAGAACCATTGAATGTTTGACTTGTGGAACTTCGCATGAACTCAGAGACAAATGAACCACTGGTCTAGGTTTCATAAACAACGCCGCTCAAGCACACTGGCACAGTACTGTCATATGCTTACCTAATACGTCAATACAGATGCACTCAAAATTCCTTGGCACCCGCGTTTTGCATTAGCAGAAGAGTCTTAAGCCGGTCGGGCATATTATAATCTAGCAAATAATACTTTATAGCGGGAGCACTTTCAAGAAACTAATGCAGTGATGAATCTGTTTTAAAATATTTTATTTTACTACGAATATCGGGAAGCTTTACTCAACCGCTATTCGTATAACGTTGTTTACAGGCTTACGTGCTCATGAGGTGCCTCCTACATCGGGCAAACGCAACGCAATTTATTAAATTGTATAGAAGAGCATCGAAGCTCGGCAGTCTGCGGGCACTTGCAAGCCAACCCAGATCATCAGGTTGACGTCACAACCTCGAGGTCATTGGCACTGCCAACAATTGGCGGCGGTTGCAGATTAGTGAATCTTTGTTGATTCAAGAATACAAACCAGAGCTGAATGCAAACATCCCATCGATGCCTATGCATTTTTAACCTGTAACAGAGCTTCATGCCTCACCCATGACGTCACGCGCCATCACCATCGGCACGTATCTAGCCGAGTCATGTGACTACCTATCAGGCCCGCAACCAGTTTCGGACACCAGGTGGGGCGAAGTGTTTTCTGAGAGGGGCCCAAATTTTAAACTATGTCCAATAGTTTCATACTATGTCCAACACATTATTCCACGGAAGCGAAAAATTTTCCCGTGGAGCTCCGCCGCCCTGATTACGGACCTGCTACCTACGCTTCGCGCCACTACGTCACTACCGTCACAGCTTTTCGCATTTCTTTTTCACAGCGCTGTTTTTCCCAAAAAACGTCAAGGAAAATGTCGTTTACATCTGTTGCTTTGGCCGTTGTTTTCATTATTAGGCTGTTTAGCATTTCTTTTTTCCGTGTACCAACGTTTATTTATTTCGCTTTTGCTTTCGTCAACCATACTTCGCAAAACTGTATGGAAGTTGATAAATACTTTCCAATAAATGATCATATGTCAAAAAAGGTCATCAGAAAAATGATTAGTTGTACACCTTCGCTGCCACATTTATTTTGCAAAAAATCGCTCGGTGGGATTCTGGCGCGTTTTTTTGCCACCTGATAAAGCAAACTAAAATGCAATTTTAAACAAACACAGTGCAGAAGTCAATCATTACATCTTTATTGAACACCTTACTTCCCGCCTTTCTGGGCGGTTTTTGCCCAAAAATGTGTTCGGTGACAAAGAGTGTTGCAGGGTTTGGCGTGTTTTACGCCACCTAATGAAACAAACTAAAATACAAGTTAAACTAACATATTGCAGAAAGTACTGCATTTACTCGAATCAACCATTTATTGACTTTTGGGCGGGTTTGGCTAATTCGGCAAAATCAATATCACTAAAACGCAATTAAGAACAAAAAAATTGCATGACAGTTAAAAGACCTTTTCGCGATTTTGCGTTGCTACTGTTAAAATGTCGATCGTTGGCACCGAACAGCTAAGGGTTTATGAACAACTGCATTCATGTTTCTTGGTAGCAGATGTGTTATATTGAAAGGTTTTTTCTTTCTAAATATTGTTATAGTCCGACGGCAAGCATATATATTTGGCAACAAACTGGCCTCACAAGGATTGGCAACTTGCTTTATTTACAACAAGGGTGTTTAACTGGAATGCGGGTGCATGCCAAAGTTTTTCGTATAATTTAGTCCTGTGTTAGGCCATGTTCAAATAATTTCTGCCAATGTAAACGATCCCTTTTGTTGTCAAAAAATGTCAAATCAGACAACAATATTGCAGTTGGCTACTTATTTACTTTGTTGCCAGTTTCTGACAGTACTAAGCCGAGAAGTGAATAAACTTTGATTTAAATTGGCACGATTAAACGCAAATTTCGTGATTTTTTACCAAATAGAAAAATCACCCTTTACACGAAGTTTTTACAGTACCTAGAAGTTTTTAAACGTAATAGCTCGTGTGCCATTTTTGAACATTCGGCGTGCAAAGTTGGGCTCGCGGGGCTTACGTTGAGCATCCCTAATTTGCATGGTAAGAATGAAAATGTAATTATATACGCTTTGTACACCCACTGTAGTCAGCTCCGTCGCCACGGGGGGCTTTGGTGGGTCCAAACCTCCCCAAATTGAAACGTGAAACAATATGATTTTTAATTTTTACTACAAAGTCAAGCCCCCCGCAAAAACGCAAAGACCCCCGCATGACCGCAAAGCCCCCTATTGAAAACATTCTGCTGACGGTTCTCATTGGAGTGTCACTTGTATCACTAGCAGCCTTCGGGGGCCGTCTCCGGTTTCTCTGCTCTGTAGTTCGCGCGGCTACGTTCGCAGTGGTTTGAAGTTTTTCTTGTTACCCAGCCATAGATGCCAAGTTTGGATATGCCGCAAATACCATTGTTCAACCGGACCAGGATTCGAATCCAGCGTAGTGGCGGGCCCTCTAGTGCATTAGGTCCAAATGTGGAGACATCTTGCCGTGACATTTCGGCCATAGTGGCGGTGGCGGGAACCATTTGATACAAGCAGAAGTGAAGGCTTTCAAAGGGACGATCTGATGGTTGGTTTACATAGGAGAAGATCTCCAACTTCTGAAATGCGACGTATTATGACACAGTAGAGTTACAGTGTAGTGATCGTATACGAAGCAAGCACAGATCTCGTGTTGCCCCTTTTTGGAGTGGGCCGACTTGGCGTAATGCATTAATACTGACTCATACAGAAAAATGCAACTATTGTTGGTTACCTCCTCATCACTTCTTTTTCCAACGCGAGTTCCCAGACCAGGAACATCTGTTGAAATAAAGTTGGTTGTCAAAGAAAACTCGAGTCAGTGGCGTGCAGAGAGGAGCTAACGGGCTACGGCCCCGGGCATCAAAGGCAGGGGGCATCCAAACAATGAAGTTACAAAAATATTGCTGTAACCAGATGATTTTTTTATTGTCTTTGTAAGGCTACTAACACATGCTGCATGGATTTTATTTTTTGAAACTTGTTTTTTTTTTGTCAACACTACTTTTTACGTATACAAAAGGATTGAAAGATAATTATGGAGGTTTAATTGGTTTTCTGAGCCAAATTCCAAAACTGTCCTGTTTCAACTTGATTGATTTAGCTGAATTTTTGATGCATCACTAGTTTCCCGTTTCGTTTTTTGATGTGGCAACCCTGGGTGTGCGCTAATACATCCGCACACCTGTGCTTGCAATAAGTGCATCATTTCGAGCTTCGTCATTAATTGGTAGTTTAGGCGGATTGATTATAACGGCTCAGGCAAGCCCGTATCTGTTCTGTCCCCCCAATAGTTCTACCTGTAACAGCCATACAATAAAAAACGGTTTTCTTGCGTACTTTACGCGCATTCTCAATTCTTGTGTAGTTTAGCAAGTTTCAAACTGTCAAACCTGGGTGTCAGCGCCATCAGCCGCATACCTTTTCTGCTCGATTGCTATTCGACGAGACATTCGCGCAGCGTGATGATTTTGCAGTTGTGAACTGCACTGACGTACAGCAGTGAGTGTGTTCCACTGCCCTGTTTAAACGCGTTGCTTGATTTTTTGGCAGTTATGAACTGCTCTGTCTTAGCGTTGAGTGCTGTGTTTTGCTCCGGTCTCCTCACTTGGAGCGTTGATAATTTATGTTCATCACAGCGGTATATTGTACAATAAGGAGTAAGGAGAGTGCGTGTACAGTAGAAGAATATGCATGTTGTGTCAACAAACTTCGCCAAAACGTTGGTTTGCAAACGTGAATATGACGTCGTATTGTGACATCACAAACAGCGTATATCCAATAACAATGACCACCGTACGCACTGCTCAATACTAGAATTTGGTAGGGGGGCATACAATCAAGAAGTCGTACCGGGCATCATCAAACCTCTGCACACCACTGACTCAAGTAATCAGGAAACTAGCCTACTTTTGGAAAGTATAATGAATTTTTGTAAATATTGATTTTCTGAAAGGGGAATTATCGAACTTATTAAGCAATCTGTTAAGAACATTCTTCCTACTTTGAAAATATTTTAAGCAATTTTGTTTTGTGCAGCATTCAACCAATTTACGTGAAGAAAGGTCATACAACTTGCCTCTAAAAATACAGACCTATGTCGTATTAAATAGAGTAGAAGAAAACGTCAGTGAATGTGGAAAGAAAATTCATGCATATGAAAACACTTAACTGCGCATACTGGAACTGACATTAAGCTTTTTGTCGTTGCGGCATGCCTAAGTGTGTAATGGAAAACGCATAAAGCCAGTAAAAAAATTATAGATTTTGTAAAATTGTGGCTTTTCACTGAGACATGAAAATTGATTTTGATATCATCAGCATATAAAACAATATGAAAGTTGGAGTCTTTCACAATGTCATATAAGTAATAGTAAAGGTCCAATTACAGATCATTGAGAAACACCGCGTGTTACATTCAAAAAATAAGATTTAGTACATCTGATGTTTTAGTCCATTGAACCCAGTTTTCTCAGAAGCAAGTTTTAGGAGTGTTCCTCTTGCCCCATAGTAAAACAATTTATGAAGTTATATATTCTGATCAACACAATCGAAAGCTTTGCTCAAGTCTAGGAAGAGAGTGCATGTTATTAGTTTGTTAACTTTTTTACAAATCACGTCATCACAGATGCCAGCAATTGTTAATTCAGTAGAATAGTTGGCTCGGAAGCCATATTGCTATGGCTTAGTATTCAATTACTTGTAACAAAGGAGTGCAATCTGGTGTAAATTAGTTTTCTAAAACTTTGGAGAGGGTTGGAAGGCTGGATTTTGGTCTATCATCAGTAGCAGATTTAGGAGTAGTTTAGGAATGGGTGTAATTTGTGCAGTTTTTAAAAGATTGCGAAATTCACCTTTTGCCATACATTTATTAAAAAATTTGGATAACCATGAGGATAAACTATTACCAGACATTTTTTAAATTTTTTCTGGGATGTAATAGATGTTTTATGTGTCATGCATTTTAAAGATGAAATTATCCAGCTAGCTTCATCAGCATTGGTTAGTGGGAATGACCACAACTTGGAAAAAGACTTATTAAGAAAGTCATTAAAAGTTGTAGGAGGAAGGTCAATTTTGGAGGATACGCATAATTCATCGCATCGACTGAGAATGCATTTCACAAACATATAAATGCATGCCTTGTTCTCAACCTGCAAAAATTCTGTGACACCACTGCAGTGCTGCACTAGTCCGTAACTGTTGACGCATTTTTTGTTTATCTATCAAGAACATTTCCAAAATATTTGACAACAGCAACTGTTTTATGTGGTAACATCTTGTGGTGGCTTAGTCTTCACTGCAAGGCATTGTGCTTCCATAAACCATATAACCGCATTGCGCACCTTATAAACAGAGCAACAGATTTTTACTTGCAGATATACACTGTTCCCTTTACATTGTAAGAAGTTCCGTGCTAGGATGGTCTGCAGCCTAGATGACCCCTGGTACTTCGCAGGCTCCCACTTTGAGAGGTGGTATCCCAAACAAGACTGGTGCTCGCCTAAAATAAAAATTTCCCCCCCAAAATTTTTTGACTTCCAAAACAATTTTGGGCTGGCTACGCCACTGGCGATGCGTCTGGTTTGGTGACGTCTGGTTTGGTCACGTTCTATTTTGATCCGGACCGCAGCCACGGGAAAAATGACCTCAAAGTTTTTGTGCCCCACAAGTTTTGTTATATCCAGAAAATGTTTTATTAACATATAATGAAAACAAAAATCTTGCCTCCCTAAAAATATACTTTCTCCCCCAACCTTAAGACCTGGCTACAGGCCTGATTCTGATGCGTCTGGTGAGGTCTGCGCTCGAGCAGAACCTGTTTCTATACTGACGCTTCAAACCAAGGCCTAGACGCGTACCCAGGGATCGGGAAAGTGCGCCGATGTGATGCATGTATTCCTAGACACACTGTTCTGTATTAAGGTGAAAAAGGATGAACAACGTCCGCAGAACAAATGTTAATGGTTTGTTGATAGCTGAAACACAATGGATTTGCGAAAGATCAGTTTGCCATGTACCTACCCCATGGAGATATAATCACACAGTAGACCCAGTGCGGCAAGCTACTAAACTGCTGTAGGCTGACCCGGCCTACCTGATCGACTACGTTGGTTGAAATTTTTGTCGCAAGCCGTGGGTTGTGGGACATGTACTGTCATTTACTGTAGCCCGTTGTAGCTGTTGAGCAAGATCATGCTAAATGATTGTATTATTTGCAGTACGCGCAAACGTGTGCATTATCAGGACCTTGCTCCGGCGCACGGAACTCACCAGGTCAGACGCAGGCACACGAGACGCACCGCATTAGAAGCATGCCATGTGCATATAGCTTTATGCACCTACTTTAGCTTTTGGGGGTTGTAGAAAGAATTTCATTGATAACCTTCTAGTTTTTTTAACATTATTTCTACAGTTTTCAAATTCTGATCAAAAGTAGTTTTGTTTCACGGATTTTTTGAGGTAATTTTGTTTCTGCAAAATTTGTACTTGCAGTAGATGAGATTACTGGATTGTTTGTTGAAAACATTTTGTATGCAAAGCATACTTTTATGAGAGATGTTAGCAAACCTTTGGTTGACCAAGGAAGGAATGAGCTGAGCACACGGTCCGTGGTAGGCCATGGTTAGCATATGATGATTTTTTCTGGTCAAGTTTGAGCCATACAGTGTTTTTGACGAAGAACGTTATATAATTTCTCTTTTGAATTTGGACGGCCATAGTAGTAAACTTTTTTCACCTATGGCCCAAAGTTAACCCCAACTACTTTCTACCATTAACCGTGTCAAACTTTCTTAACATCAGCTGACGACTGTGGCATCCACTGCTCGGAAACCACCAAGACTCCATGTGTAATTGAAAATTTATTTGAGCTGAATCTCTTCAGGCTTAAGTGTTAGGAGAAATAGTGTGCAGACAGTTGAGACCATTTAATTTGAGACCATTCATTTGAGACCACATTCGATTGTGACCTGTTTCTTTGAGACCACGTTCTTTTGAGACCACATTCATGAACGATTTTAAAATCATTTGTGCCCGCCTCACCGTCGCACTATGTAGATACAGGATGCAGCTACAGGCAGCTACACACCGCCATAGGATGCAGGTACACAAGTTAATAACCAAACGAAATGGCAAGCAAAAGAATACAAAATAGGTATCAATTACATGCTGTTTGGCGCATCAATGAAGCAGAAAATTAAAAAAAAACACAAAACAACCTTTTGGGATGTAATATATTAAAGTCCTTCTGATCAACTCCATTGTAATGATACGTATAAACATCTTACCATTTATGGTATCAGCATTTTCTCCATATTTCAATTCTTGCGACATTTCCAGCAAATTTCCTGCAAGTAGTTACGATTTTGTTGCATTCAATTATTTAAATTTGAACAACGCAGTCATAGCATGACGATGATAGAGTGCAAGAATATTGTACACATATAAGATCGCATAAAGCGCGTACGATCGAACAATGCACAAGACCACATACACAGCCACGCCTAGACAGATTTGTTTAAGTTGACACAGAGGTTGCCATCTATGCCTCAGCCGCACGCATTTTGTCCTCGTTGAATGTGTGACAAGGCAGGGCAAAACTACCGGGTTTCACGCAGGAGTGCATCTAATGCCCGATATGTAATGAGATCAGCTATACAACTACCAGCACCGAATCGGATACGCAAACCACTATGCTTCGAGCACTAATCACGTGCACTCCATTATAGCAAGTGAGAAAATATTAAAGCAAGTAAAACAACATCTTTTTGGAGCAACAGCAGCTATTGAAGAACGCTACTTAAATCTTGGGAAATGTTTTGTTGCAACATGAATTTTTGAAAACATTTTGTCAATTGGTAGATATGCTTACTTTATTTAAGCGATCTTTCATACATCTGGGAAAACTTCTGCTTCTTTTTAACAGCACCAGCATATTTTTGAGCTCCTATGAAAATAACACTTTCAAATAATTCCAACTCACCTAAAGCAATCAAGGTGTTAACTGCTTTCTCGGAGCTGTCGTCCTCTGAATCATTTTCTTCTGTGATGAGAAAATTATACTTCAACTCATATCCTTTAGAATCCATTTAAAAACTGTTTCTGTGGTTATGATTTAACGCAGCAACACACTTATCAGACACTAATCATCTCATGGACATAGACAGACTAATTATTATCAAATCGCTGCTATTTTCAGGTTTGGTCATAGAAACACTGCTCTTTTGTGTGCGAAACCATGTTCTAAGCTAATATGAAATTAAGCAGTGAAAAGTTTGGTGCACCGAATTTTACGAGCTAAACGTGCAAGGTCTTTTGTATTTGGAACGGATTTGACCAGTTATTTTATAATCGCAATTTCAAAAAAATCATTGACAGTCGGCAATAAGCAGTGGTATATATTTTGATACTGTGATTTTGGCATTGGTTCAGATTTTACTTTCTGTGTCTCGTGACACAAACACGAATCTACTTGCCCTCAGCTGCCTCCACCACAAATCAGGTTATAATACCAAGTTGAAAAATGGTATAAGCTCCACACGCAAAAGAGCAAAAAAGTCATCCTTAAAATCATTCAAAAAGAAAGTAGTAAGCGCGTGTACGGGAAAAAGTTAACAATATCCTGAGTTAAAAAACAGCAATGTTCGCAACTTTCTCTGAAAATTGTAATATCTAATAATTTTTCGAGGGCTTCATTACAGGCTCTTCCGCAGGCACAAACAAGTCACTGCGCTTCAAGCACAGCCCTAAGTCATCCAATTAACAATTAGTACATTTTTTGTAAACCTTCTTATAAAAACCAGCATTCCATACTTTTAGGAAATTGAAAATTTTGCTTTCATCCATCAGCGGAATTATGTCAAAATTTGAGAAGCTACGTAATTGACAGGAAGCTATGCAAAACACAGTATTTGTGCCAAGCAAAGTCGCAGCAAACAGCCATCAATAGAAAGCTATAAATAGGAACAACTGGAATAGCCATTAACGCTTTATTAAATAATGCCCTTTGTTTAAATTTGCTGAAGCAATTAATATCGCACTGTTATGTTCAACTTTGTAGATATTCCCAACAACCTAAAGTTCTCTCAGTGCAAACGAACTTGCAAGTCATGTTCCAAAAAAAAGAGTTTGTTTGTCTAATATTTGAAAACATGTCTTTCCGCAATATTGTTTGACATTTTGGAAATGTCATTCTCACTAAAGACACATCATTGGTTGAATGATGATCTGAAAATTTTTCAGTTCAACATAAATGATATCATGTACATTTTAACAAGCATTATCTATTCAACTTGTCAACATATAGTTGAGGAGTTGAATGCAGTTTTTTTCATCGTCATTTTTGAAATTTATGCTAAACTATATGAAAACCGTGTTTTTCCACAGTGGTTGGGTGGATTTTTAATTTCACTCCAACCATCGGCGTGGTATGTTGAATGCATGTGCACAGTGAGATGGGGATTTCGCAATACACAGCATAAGGTTCGCTTAGATGCGTGGAAAAGAAAACCCACACTTGTTTTGCGGACCCGTTAGCAACGGCGGCCAATGACCGTGAAAGGGTTGCGCAATCATCCCAATAGCAGAAGAAATTTTGTAATGCTGTTAATATGTGAAAATTCTCTACCAATCATGAAGGCAAGGAGATATGACGTAAATCTTGGATGATGAGCAATGAAATCTTTGTGCTTCCACCTTCTCGCTCTCAACCCGCAGGCAAAATGGTGGCGGAATGGTAGGTGATGTTGTGAGATGTTCCTGTCACCTGTGTGGTGAGTGGACTGCCATTCGTCTAGTCTAGCAGGGTTGTGGAGCCGGTACTCTAATTTCAGGCTCCGGCTCCAGCTCTGGGCATCTAATTTTTTGGCTCCGGCTGCGGCTCCAACATCTTGAGATTTTTCGTTCCGGCTCTGGCTCCAGAACAATTTGGTCCAAAAAACAGGAAAAAACATTGTATTATTTTTATAACTCGCGTGAACCGGAACCCAAATTTCAGGCTGCGGCTCCACAGTCCAAAAAAATTTTGGCTCCGGCTCCAGCCATCCAAAATTGCTTGGGATCCAGCTCCACAGCCCTGTAGTCTTGTTGCTGTGTGTGTGTAAATTTAAAATATATGTTTATACGCATGTTTAGGAATAAATGCATTTTTTACCTCAAGTTGCTAGCAGGGTTGCAGAGTCAGAGTCGGAGGTTTTTCGGTGGAGTCGGAGTTGGATTCCTAACTACACTAGGAGTCGGAGTCGGACAAAAAATATCCGACTCCGACTCTGAAAGTACAAATGGATCATTTTTTACATCACACTCCTAAGTTGGGAATTCCTGTTGAAACTTTTGTTGACTCAGAGAATTCTTGCTGTGTACCACGATTTCCATTGAGTGCTAGTTGCTACAAAATTCTTGACAGTCAAATGTCATTCACTTTATGTTAAGGAGTCGGGAATTTTGGAAAATTCGGAGTTGGAAATTTTGGAAAGGTCGGAGTTGGAGTCGGACATTTTACCTCCGACTCCGCAACCCTGGTTGCTACTCTAATATTGCTTTCGCAAACCCACGAGGGTGTAATACTACTGGACCACTGTAGCACTGTATAGGTGTAACATACTACTGTTTTGTGCCGTGCAATCAGCACCGTGGCAGCACCGAACGAAACTACCTCTGCAATGTCGTGAGAGGCCGGTGGAGCTTATCTCTGGTTGCATGCGCCAAGGTCAAGCAGATGCCTATATCATGAATGCAACACTGGTGGCAAGTCATTGGCAGCTCCTCGCGTGAACTTTCTGGTTACAGCCACCAGTTTTCCAATTTTTCAATGAGGCATGATTAAACCTAATGTAATTTTGTTCTGCCAAAATATTATTTTAAACATTTTTACCCTAGCGTTTGTAACAATTTAGCCGTTCTCTTGAAAATTTAGCCGACTATTTACTTTTCTTCAACATGCATTTTTTAAATACTGGAATATGCATTGCACATGCGATGCAGTGTAGACTGCATTAACCACATTTTGACTCATTAAACACTGTGAATTTGAGGAACATGTTAAAACCTGCTTCAGTTTTAATTTTGACGAAGCCCTTGACATTAACTAGGTATATGCTAACTAAAGCTATAGTAGCTACATTGGTCCATTTAAGATTGAAAGTTTGGGGCTAGTTCAAGAGATGCTATTGTGCAACATCAAATGAGCCCATACAACATCGTTTGCGTATGTGTAAAAAGTACGACTACTTTTGAGGAAGTTTGGGTGTCTGAAAACGAAGTAGCAGTGTTCAACTTTTAATAGTGACTGCCTGATTTGCATGAGTCATGCACTAGTCAAGCCATGACTATAGGATACAAAAAATGTGTACGAAACATTTGTTTCAAAAATCGAAAAACAATATGCATGCCACGGTATGAATAGGTTATTTTACGGTAAAGCACTGATATCCACACCTCAAATTACCTGCAAGAGATTCTTCTGCAGAATCCTGAAAGATAAAACATATATTCTGTGTGACTGAAAGCTAATTTTAAGTTAAAATCTCCATGCAGAAAACGTGAAGAGGGTTTTCATTGCTTGGGAAATTATTTTCAATTTGATCCACACGAAGAAACATTTGACTGAAATCGTTTTCGGAAGATGCACTAATACCGTGAAGAAATTTGAATTGTCGCTGTTGAATAGTTCACGAAGAGTGAACCACTAATGTTTCACTTGTAAAGAAGAGTGGGAAAGTTTCCAAGACCTTAGCCGCAGCGTGTTTTACAGTATTTACAGTACATCACCACCACAGAGTATAGCAGTACAACATAGCGTAACGAAACATGTTACAGAATAATCTAATAAGAAAATATCAACATTAAACCTTTTTGCTTAAAAACTTAAACGATCCCAGCCTAACAACCAGGTGACATCAGGCTTTCAACGGGGAAAATGGCGAGGAAAAGTAAGGCAGTGGGTGAGTAGACGTTGCCAACACGGAGAGCGCGCAGTTGCTGTGACAGACATAACAACGCAAAAGGAAAGGAGAGAACAAAAGGTGTGTTGAACTCTAAATAGTATACGCAATCAACATCAACAAGCTCTGAGCGAAAGGTCTTACGCACACTTTCGATAGCCAAGGCGCTGTCTTCTGCGTTTCGTATGCTGATTGTTATTAGACTTATATTGGTGAAACTAAAAAGTCTTAAGGAAAAAGGGGCTCTTGCAAAACATACATAGGTGTGAAGGGACCGATCGAAGTTGTTTAAGACTCAATTGTTGCGCTTGAATTGATGTTAAGAACGATGCTTTTACAAATCGTTTTTATCAATTTTGTATGTACCATATAAAAAGCAGCTTTTGACTATGAATAGATCCCCTGTTGGACTGAATTAATTTTGCTTCATTTTTTCCAGTTTAGTTTTATTACCTTGTTACCGATCGTTCCCTCTCCAGTGGCATACTCCACACATTTTGTTTCCGTTGCCCCTTTCTTTCTTGTCTCTACGTCGCAGAATTGCGAGCTTTTCTTGAAGGTGACTTTCAGTGCTTTGCAATACATTTGCGCTAATGAAAGCCTGCTATCAGCTGGTTGAAACGTCAGCGTCTTTTTAAGATTTACTGTGCAAGAGTTGAGTAAAAACGTTTTACAACAGCGTATTGAAAACTGTAGTAAGCATGTGGTTGGGCTTTTATCGCTTGCTATGAAGTTTTACTATCTTCAGTGTAAAATACGCACTGCAGAATTAGTTGGAAACAGGCACAAATCATTTAACAAAATTTCGGAAACAATCTTTACTCCAGTGATTACCTCTCTTGCAGTTGCTTCATTTATTTGCGACAAGGCAGCATGCATCGCCAACAACTGCGCAAGGCCACTTCCATTACTAGATGAACTGACTGTGACCTAGAAAATGCATATACGAAGCAATGTTTTCTTCATTATTTTAAGTTTTGCTTTTTGCCACCATCTACAAAAATGCAACTGCACGTCAAAAATAGCATCGCATTGTGATATAATTCATGACTGAGCAAAGACATTTGTCGTTTGGTAACCTAACTTATTTATGTTTTTATTTCATGGTAACGGAAAACAAATCAGATAGATAAAGCAGTCATTAATTGCATTGCTACTAACTTCAAACTGAATAAATGTTACTTTCAATATTACCGGTATACGCCAACATTTTTGTATGGTGAAATTCATTTATTTTGACCATTCATTTTGAAAAAATGGTCTAGTTGAAGCAGAATAATCAAAATATATTTTAGGTATTTCTGTGAGCAGTTCACATTATATGTTTATATCACATTAGTTGGAAGCAGGCCCAGTCACAGGGGAAGGGAGTCAGGATACCCCGGGACCCGGGCTCGTTCGGTGGTCCGCAAAATGAGAGGCTGAAAAATGATACAACACGAATTGTAGTCAGTCCCCGCAAAGGTGACACAATCGAATCAATCAGAATTTTTTAATAGAAATTCTATCTCACGTAACTGTACGCATCCTCAGTCCTGAAATCTGCAAGCCAAAGTTCACCAGCGCAACGTTAAAGTACTAAAGAACGAGCAGAGAAACAAAGTAAACTCTAGACTAAAATGAAGAAATCAAAATACAAGCTGCTGAAAGCAAAAGTAAAAACTGGAAACGAGGCCGTTTACACAAAAGAACTGGAAACTAGGCCGTTTGCGTTTTTCAGTTATAGCTGAAACAGTATCTGACGCCAACCTGAACTTGATATTGAACGTTGAAGGTGTTGATTAGATCGCCGGCTTCATCACTATTGAAGGAATTAATTTGTCTGTATCGGTAGCTTGTATGCCTTAATCTCGGCTGTGTTCTTTTCGCTGATAACTTCCAAGATCGGGTTTAACTCGCAGAGGGTCCTATACGCTACCCAACATTTTGAGGGTGCCAATAGACTGTATAACTTTTGACTTCTACAGCCAAATATATGCCTCTGTCAAAACCTATACCAGGGTTCCAACTCATTCAAAAATTATTTTCCATACTTTTTCAATACTTTTAAATACTAAATTTAAGAAGTTCAATACCATTACTTCTCTTCATTTTTTCAAATTCTTAATCATGAAATTCAATTTTGCACATTGCATAACACTGCATAAATGATGAACTGCTCTGCCTTCAGTAAAATTCTGCACAGATACTTCAAATTTCTTTTCCATTCAGAATTTCCATACTTTTTCGCATATTTTGCGAATGCATATTTTGGCCAAATTCAATACTTTTTCTAGGTCTTGAAAACCGATTTTGAATAATCAATACTTTTTCAATACTTTCAAAACCGCGTGGGAACCCAACACCTGATTTTGCTAATGTGCTTCGGCTTCCGTGACATGTATAGTGCAGTGGTGCAGAGTTATGATAAGTCGTTCAGCGTGCAGATTAACTTGACCCTCGACCTCCTCCGGGGTCTTCGAAGAAGTGCCCATTACGCCCACATGCTAAAACAGCTCTTCTTTTATTTTTTTATTATTTTTTTTTTTAATTTTATTTATTTATTTAACGACAATCTTGCTACAGACGGTAGCCTGACTGGTGCAATTTTGTCGTGTCACGTCGAGCTATGATAATGTAACAACGCAAAAAGAATAGAAAAACAAATGGAAACGCAAAAACAAACACACTGCATAGCTAGCAACTCATACGGCACTACAGGAACGCATCAAAATCTATTACAAGACTTATCAAAATCTATTACAAGACTTATCAAAATCTATTACAAGACTTGAGAAAATCATCCACGGCACAAAACACAGCAACCGAGATATGTGATGGTTCGTTATCAGGCAAGCCAAATAAGAAAATAC
>Ga0210059_1002177_pt1 | contig 30405 bp, 10 predicted proteins | sample Ectturendosymbi2_FD_188042 | JGI IMG/M metagenome (GOLD analysis project Ga0210059, IMG submission 188042) | Ecteinascidia turbinata endosymbiont from Florida, USA - Sample 2 (SPAdes) (version 2) | ecosystem: Host-associated > Tunicates > Ascidians > Unclassified | place: Key West, Florida...
CCCAGGGCCAGGCAAAGTGGGCCAAGGTGGCCTAAAAGTCCTCCACTTATGACGTCACTCACAGACAACCCCCATCCCCCACACAAAAAATTTTTTTTCGAGTCTAATCTACTAGACTGGCCGCGTTTTTTGATATTTTTACCGGGTCTGTAGAGCATACAGGAGCGGAGAAATTCCCGCGCAAAGCCACGTGCGAATCAGCTGTTTTTTCGCGAACCGCTTGAATTAACCCGGCTCTCAAAGTGTTAAGTAAACAATAAAATAAAATCACCAAAGGAATTAATGTATTATCGATTTTTTGTTGTTTTTAGGTGGTAACTTCTGAAACAGAAATGTTAAAAAGCTGATCAAAAGCTCAAAAGACTCAGATTATAGCTTATTTCCAATAAAAACTTCAGTCAAAAATTTCCTTTTAGCGGTTGGCATCCTGGGCCAGGTAACATGGGCCAAAATGGCCAAAAACATACCCCACTTATGATGTCATCCACAAAAAAAAAAATCCAAAGCTTTCAAATTTTTTGTTGATGCAAACAAGAAGACTTGGTGCATCTGCGAAGGTTTGAATTGAACAGCTGTCTAGCACAATTGGCTGGCAAGTTATGGAGTTGCAACGTAGCACAAGAATAGCAGCTTAATGGGTGATTTCCAAGTACAAGTATTTCATACACTGGCAGTGAATGTGTTAACACTTTTGGACCCGGGTTAATTCAAGCGGTTTGCAAAAAAACAGCTGGATTGCACATGGCTTTGCATAGGAATATCTCAGCTCCTGTATGGGTTACAGACCTGGTTGAAGCGTCAAAAGACGAGGCAAGTCTTGTAGTTTGTACTCGAAAAATAAATTTTTGGTTGGGGATGCGCATTTTTTGTGAGTGAGGAGGATGAGGAGGACTTTTTGGCCACCTTCACTTGGCCCTGGGCGCCAACAGTTAGATGGTAGTATTTCGCTGAAGTTTTTATTGGATTCTAGGCTACAATCCGAGCCTTTTGATACTTTGGATGACCTGCTGGGGTTTCGGGTTCAAAAGTTATCTAAGTTAGTAAAAATATTTGACTAATTAGATAATTAAATAATTTATTTATTTACGATCATAACTTTTGAACCAGAAACGCTTGAAACTTGATCAAAGGCTCAAAAGACTCGGATTATAGCCTAGTTTCTTATGAAAACTTCAGCAAAATACTTTGGCCTAGCAGTTGGGCCCTAGGCCAGGCAACATGAGCCAAAAAACTACTTCACTTATGACGTCACTCACAAAAAATCCGCAACCCCTAACCAAAAAATTTTTTCAAGTGCAATCCAGAAGACTGGCCGATCCGTTTGGGCCCTTGAACAGCTCTCTAGTGCAATCGGCAGAGGAGCTAGGGCGTTGGTAAGGCAACTGACAATTCCTGGTTTTAGGCCAAAATCAAAGTACGAATATATTGTACCCTGGCTCTCAAAGCGTTAATTGCATGCAGTGATGCATCTAGCCTAGCCTGGCAAAAGGGGGCTTGTTATGAAATGGTAGCTTCAGATAAAACTTCTTTGAATAAAACCAGATTTTCGGCAAATGTCCCAAGCAGACATGGGGTAATCGTAATCGATTATAGTTAATTTTGAGTAATCGTAATCGATTGAATTGACCAAAAATGAAATGTAATCGATTACATTGCCAATTTGATTGTAATCAACGATTATGTTTGCAATTAAACTTGGAAAGCTTCACCCTACATCAATGTGCGCTGAACCACGGTTGCGACGGCTGGGTTTCTTCCTTTATCCTCGTTTGTTATGATGATGTTTCAGGGAAGGTCAATTGCCCAGTCTGTGTGCGTTAAATCCAGATAGCCCAGTGGCAAGCACAGTGTGTAGCTAATTCTCGCTTTGCTCTAGCTACCCTTCTTGTTGGCCACCAGAAGTAACGTAGCGAGTCCAGTGAGACGTAGCAAACAACTATATGAGCTTTACTTAAAATTTTTTGCCGATGCTTGATCCTTACAGATTAGTAATTTCGTTTATTGCATTCATTAATGTCGTATGTTGTCTGAAAATATACTTTCATCAAACCATGCAAATGGGGTTTGTTTTTGTTCTGAAGATTTTTGAAGACAAATGTAATCGCAATTGTAATCGTGATTATTTTCAATGTAATCGTAATCAATTACATTGTGATTTTGTTTATTTGTAATCGTAATCGAGCAGGTGGCAAGTAATCGTAATCGCTTACATGTGTGCTGTAATCACCCCATGTCTGGTCCCAAGACCCTTTCAAACTTGGCTAGAAGCCCAGTGCATTTAGAGTCACACAGGTAGACCTCGACCGATAAGACTTTTTTAGGCTGATACTAATGTTTTTCAATTTTCATCACCGATAGGGTTGCCAAAAGGCTGGTGAATACCGGCCTAACCATTATTTTACTGCTAATTTATCAGAGGACAGTAAGAAGCTGGTAGTTTAAAAACCAGTGACTGAAGCCAGTATTTTGAAAACAAATAATTTGCAGTAACTGTAAAAAGATCACAGAACTGCACAAATTATAATTTCTCTGATAGTGGATCTTGTCAAGACAGTTCCTTTAGCGAAGTTCATATAAGGGAAATTGTTACTTTGTGTCTTAACAACACTCATTGTCTTTCTGTTTTCTGTCTTCCTTTATTTAGTCATACCTAGAATCTTCCATCTTCCTAAACATAATCTGTATGTACATTTCCTTTAGCAATTAACCATATAACTGGCATTGGTGGGGTTGAACTACTACTGTAGGCTATTGCAGGCAGAATGCAGAAAATAGAAATGGACAGGACGACAGTGACATTGTAGAGACTAGCGAACCTTTCACAATCATGCGAACTGCATTAAACTGACACATTATTTCATCAGTAGACTATAACTGGCTCAAGCAAAAGCTAGCAAATCAACTGAGAAGTCATCTCTCGGCCAGTCTTAGTGGTCCAAAAGGTAGTGACAATTATTTAAGGGTTTCAGGTAGAGCTCAACTTAATAGTTTTTTTGGGTCGATTCCGATGTTTTCAATTTATCATTGCCAATAACCAATATTTTTGCATTATTCAAGCAGTGTCTATTTTGCCTCATGAGGTAAATAAAGACTCCTGGAGCTATTTTGCCTTCAGCCAAACATGATTCCTTCAACTGGTCAAAATGACAACTTTGGAATGCATGATTTGGAATGACAGTTCAGTGACAAGTTTTGGAAATGCATGACTCTGCCACGCCTCTCATAAGTAATTTTCCTTTTTTTTAAGCCCCATGACTTTAAATATAAGTTGTAAAAATAAGTTTAATTATTGGTAATTTATTGATCAGGCTTTGCATGCTGTAGAGCACGTAATGTAAGGTTGCCAGACGTCCCTGAGCATCAAGGACTGTCCTTGAATTTGCTATCATACCTTGCCATGTCCTTGATTCTTGAAAAATGTCTTGTTGGCCTTGAATACTTTCTGGTGTCCTTCAAAATTCTTGAATAGTTTTTCAATTGTTCATTTGTGAACTATTGATTACATTGAACATTCAAGAATAAAGAATAAAAATTGTAAATGGACAAAACAGCGTGCAAATTTGTTTCTTGTGGTGTAGTAAAAAGTACATTATTCAAGAATGGTTGTGTCGTCATAATATGTTTTGTTTAGTCAATAGTGTAGCTTAGCCTGACTTGCCCATATGTCAAAGCTTCCTAAAAGGGTGAAAGTAGCCATGGGCATCCGCAGAAACTTTTCCAGGGGGGGCAACGTCGACATTTTGCTTATCTTTTTCAGGTCGCTGATGTTGCAGTGCAAATGGACATTCACAAAATGCTTTAATCTTTCTTCACCACAAACAAATTGCCTACAAAGGCACATGCTCCAGTCACATTATTTTGAAAAAAACTTTCTCAAGTGGAGCTGCACACGAGTTGTCATCAATTACAGCTTTCACGGAATTGGTACATAGATGTTGTTATCATAGTAAACTCCACACAACTTAGTCTGAAATGGACTTGAACTATCAATGACTACGTTTGCAGCTCATTGGTCTACACAGGTTGAACAAAGTTCACTTCTGAAATCTTTTGTCCGATTCATTTTGTACACTTTCGCTGTCAGAAATGCTTTTTCTTTTCATAAATTGCCTAATACCCAGTTTTGCAAGCACTTTCTGATCCTAACTCAACTAGTGCTTTCATGGGCACCATTTCAGATTTTGCTCAAATTTGTACCAAATGTGCCTCTATGGGAGTGCAATCAAAAATCCCCAAGTTTCAGATCAAAATTCCAAGCAGTTGAGATTTTGTGGCTGTTTGAACTGTAAGAACCGCAACCCATCTTTGCCCTTGTGGCTCACCGTGTTCATTTTGAAAGGTTTTTGGAAGCCCATAACTTCATTTTTGTACAAGCTATAAGTCTGACAATTGGTACTATAGATATTTCTGGCCTGCTCTTTCTGAACCTGTTGTCGGAATGGAGCTAGGAGGTGTGGATCAAAAGTTATAGGCATCTCAAAACTGGATTTTTGTCAGGCAGAGTACACATAACATTTTCACCACTTGCTACGAGGTCCCCTCTTGGTCAAGATTTAAATTTTCACCTGATTTATGACATTTAGGAAATATTCAATGAGTACAAGCAAAGGATCTTGATACAAATTATAAATAATGGTTTCAGAGGGTACTGAAAATGGTGACAGCTCAAAAAATAACCCTCAGGCCCCCTTGTTCATGGGGTAAATGACTGCATAGACGGTTTCTCAGAGTGATGAAACTTTCCCCACTCAAAGATATACCTTAGCCACACCTGACATAAATCTACACATCTCAACTCAACTACATCATAGTTTACTCAGCTGATGAAAAGAAGTAATTTTCTCCCAAAAATAAGCATTTTTGCCACTTGTGGCACTGTTGTGTACTTGTTCTTGCAGAAAAGTGCTCTCAAATCACTATTCCTCAACCATTATCTTTTCAGGGGTGATGATTTCAAAACCACAGCTAAAATTTTAATGGACATTATGGTTAATAAGTTGTGCTTTAGTTTTGTGCATCATCAACATTTGAAATCTTTAGAGATATTCCAAACCTCCAAGATCAACTTCTCTTCTTCTGAACAGTTCCGTAACCTAGAGTTGCTCTTAGCTTCCAGCCAGTGATAGATTTAAGGAGAGGTGAGTAAGAGACTTGCCTTACCCCCTCTTTTTGAGGCCCTTCTCAAGGTGTTTCGTGTGTAAACTTTACTCTCTCATAAAATATACTTCAAAGCAGATCATAAATAAGTACTCTGTCAAAGGGACCCCAACAGCCACAGGAATGCATAGCAGGGCCCCCAACAGCAGGATGTGCAATGCTTTTAGAAAGGCCCTCAACAGCAACTATAATGTGCAAGTACTCAGCTTTCAAAATGGCCAGCAACTGCAATGTGCAACTTATTTGCTTTCAATGGGGCCATCAACCGCAATTGCAATGTGGAAGAACTCTGCTTTGAAAGAGGCCCACAATAGCAACTGTAATGTGCAAGTGCTTTGCTTTTAAAGGGGCCTCCAGCTGCCAATGTAATATGTAGGTACTTTTGCTTTCAAAGAGGCCCACAATAGCAACTGCAATGTGTATATATGGAAAAGCTTCAAACCAACTTCAATACCTTAAAAAAACTGTGAGTTGAAATTTGTCCAAAAATTTCTTAACACTTTGAGAGCCGGCGTACGATACATTTGTACCTAGATTTCGGCCTAAAAACAGCAGTTTTCAGTTGCCTTACCATCACCATAGCTCCTCTGCCTATTGTGCTAGACAGCTTTTCAAGGGTTCAAACAGATTAGCCAGTCTTCTAGTCTGCACTCGAAAAAAAAATTTTGGTTGGGGGTTGCAGATTTTTTGTGAGTGATGTCATAAGTAAAGTAGTTTTGGCTCATGTTGCCTGGCCTAGAGCCCAACCGCTAGGGCAAAGTGTTTCGCTGAAGTTTTTGTTGGAAACTAGGCTCGAGTCCAAGTTTTTTGGGGTTTTAATCGACTTTCTAGCATTTCTGGTTCAAAAGTTATGATCGTAAATAAAGTAATTAATTATCTAATTAGTCAAATATTTTTACTACTTCAGATCATAACTTTTGAACCTGAAACCCTAGCAGGTCATCCAAAGTATCAAAAGACTTGGATTGTAGCCTAGTTTCCAATAAAAACTTCAGCGAAATACTACCATCTAACAGTTGGAGCCCAGGGCCAGGTAAATTGGGCCAAGGTGGCCTAAAAGTCCTCCACTTATGAAGTCAATCACAAAAAATCCGCACTCCCCAACCAAAGATTTTTTTCGAGTGCCGACTAGAAGACTTGCCGCGTCGTTTGACACTTCGACCAAGTCCATAGCACGTACAGGACTGGAGAAATTCCCACGCAAAGCCACGTGCGTTTCACTGTTTTTTTTCGGAAATCGCCAAAGCGGCCAGACGCCAAAGTGCTAAGACTCTATCAAGTAATGGCAAATATTTATGATAATTTCCCCTTCCTAGGCTTGATCAAAGGGTCTTATCATAGTTGGTGACATCATCATCAGAGGACCCCCATTTTTAGCCTTGCCCCTGGCTCTCCTAACCCCAAATCTACCACTTACCATACAAGAAGAGTTTGCCCCGGTACATTGAGTAATTGGTATTATATGTACATCAGTTGCTCTGACATGTCCCATATATTTTGAAACAGTAACAATTTTACTGCTTACAGATATAACTACTAAGTGGAAAAAGAGATGATTCTGCTCAGTAACACAATGATATCTATTCCTATTAGGATTTCTATACTTTTTCAATACTTTATTTTTGCCAAATTCAATACTTTTTTAAGGTTTTGAAAAACGATATAACAATTCACCGCTTTCAATACCACCTAGGAACCCTACAAAATATATTACAAAAAGATACAATGTGGCCTGTGCAATATTCCAATGGAAACTTCGGACAGCATCCTGGCAAAGAGGACTGTAGGTTTCTGCAAAGTCCAGTAAGATAAACAGCTGGTTTTGGTGAAGAGTTTCTCTTGCGTTTAGTGGTGTATTTTGCCTGTGACTTGGAAATGAAATGATTGTCTACAATTGTCAAATGTATCACATATTTTCATGATAATTTTCTGAACAGACGCTGTCAAAATCGCTTTTTCATTCTTAACAATGGTTTTTGTTAAACGTGCCATAGAAGTATTACGAACTGATGTGTTTGCCAGCAGTACGATTCTCAAATCTATCATTTATTTCATAATGGTTGTACATTACATTTTACAAACAATCAGAAATCTCATAAAAGACTTTCCAAAATAATTGAGTTGTCTCACTGTTACTTAAACATGCCTACCAATCACTCAAGGCACCTTTGCAAAATTTTACTGTATGATAATTCAAAAAAGTTTCAAACTGAGATATTTGCAAAGTTGTGAGCAGTGGTGGACTTGTGGTTAGGGGGACCCAAGGAAAAGCTGAATATAGGGAGCCTGGGAGCCTCTGATGATGATGTCATCATACTCAGTCAACCATGGCACAACGTTCTGATCAAACCTAGGTAGTGGATATGCAGGAATTAGGGATCAAGACTAAGAAGGAAAAGTTATCATTTGGGATAAATTTATGCCATTACTTGAAGGGTCTTTCCAAAAATTCATGGAACAAATTTTTCAACCCACAATTTTTTAAGGTATTAAATGTTATTTCTACACACTATCAGGTTTTCTAAGGTGTTTTAGGGATCTGATTCGGGTCCCTAGAATTTTAAATTGGGTCCCTAGAATCAGGGAAAATTATCATCGGGTCCCTAGAATCAGAGAAATCGGGTCCCTACAGATCCATACCAGGTACCTAACATTTTCCTTAAAAAAAACTGACATTACAGTTGCTGATTTACACTACACATCACAGTTGCTGCTGGGGGCTTCTTTGAAAGCAGAGTACTTACACATTGCAGTTGCTGTTGGGGGCCCTTTTGAAAGCAGAGTACTTATTTATGATCTGCTTTGGAATATATTTCGGGCGGATAGTATGTTTTTCACCAAAAATGAGAAAACATCACATGCGAAACACCTCAAGGAGATCCCTAAAATAAGAGTGTTGAGGCAAGTCTCTTACTCATCTCTCCTTAAATCTGTCGCTGGCTGGAAACTAAGGGCAACGCTAGGTTATGGAACTGTTCAGAAGAAAATAAGCCAATCTTGGAGGTTTGGAACATCTCTGAAGATTTCAAATGTTGATGATGCACAAAAATGAAGCATACCCAATTAATCATAATGTCCATTAAAATTTTAGCTGTGGTTTTGAAATCATCACCCCTGAAAACAAAGAAATAGACACCTTGTTCATTGAATTTGGTTGAGAGCACTTTTCTGCAAAAACAAGTACACAACAGCACCACTAGTGGCAAAAATGCTTATTTTTGGGAGAAAATTACTTCTTTTCATCAGCTGAGTAAACTATAAAGTAGTTAAGATGTTTATATTTATGTCAGGTGTGGCTAAGGTATATATCTTTGAGTGGGAAATGTTTCATCACTCTGAGAAACCATCTATGCAGTCATTTACCCCATGAACAAGGAGGTTTGAGGGTTATTTTTTGAGCTGTCACCATTTTCAGTACCCTTAAAACCATTATTTGCAATTTGTATCAAGATCCTTTGCTTGTACTCATTGAATATTTCCTAAATGTCATAAATCAGGTGAATATTTAGATCTTGACCAAGAGGGGACCTCATAGCAAGTGGTGAAAATGTTATGTGTACTCTGCCTGACAAAAATCCAGTTTTGAGATGCCTATAACTTTTGATCCACACCTCCTAGCTCAATTCCGACAATGGATTCAGAAACAACAGGCTAGAAATGTCTAGAGTACCAATTTTCAGACTTATAGCTTGTACAAAAATGAAGTTATGGGCTTCCAAAAACCCTTCAAAATGAACACAGTGATCCACAAGGGCAAAGATGGGTTGCGGTTCTTACAGTTCAAACAGCCACAAAATCTCAACTGCTTGGAATTTTGATCTGAAACTTGGGGATTTTTGATTGCACTCCCATAGAGGCACATTTGGTGCAAATTTGAGCAAAATCTGAGATGGTGCCCATTTAACTTTTCTCAATATTGGTTGAGTTGGCATGGGATGACCCTACAAATAAATCAGTATTTAAGAACAATCAATGACCAGATCAACAATAGCGGCGAAAAACCAAGAAAGTTAGACACTCCCGTAAAATTGTTTCAAAGATTGAGAAATAGACCTGTGTCTTAACACGACTGTCGGACAACTTTTGAGAACATACTAAAATGGAAAAATATGCAGGCATAAAACCTGAGCAGATGAATTATGAACACTCGTCACAGCAAATTTAGCTTTGCACTTCGTCCTCGCTTAGAAGTCAAAACTAAGTTTCGATATTCCCACTTCTAACAAGCCATGAGTTTTATACTGTGTGAAAAGAAGCCTACGTAAGCATATAGCTTGATTGAGCTATTCACTCAGGCACATTGCTCACACTCACAATCTCACACTTAACGATTTTTTTAACTTGTGGAAGCACCACTGCAGATTCAAACATGCTTCTTTTCACACAGTATAAAACAACGTGTCTTACCATTTTCAGCAGGCCTGTAACCAGTGGGGGCTTCAACCTCACTGCTAAATTTTTCACCCCCCATGCAAAAATGTGTTGGTCATAGTTTAAAACTATTGGACATACTTTAAAATTTTTGGGCCCCTTTCAGAAAACTCTTCACCCTAGCTGGTTACAGGCCTGGTTATCAGCAGTCACTATCTCACTGCAGCACCTACCAGACATGTCGGAGGTCAACAGTGACATGCGGAAAAACTCATTAACTATCATAACTTGCAGTGAACCTTTGAAGATTTGTTGCCATGTTATTGTTACACAAGAGCAACAGTAGAACAATGCGCTCGCAAGTTTTGCAATGTAAGTGTGTAGACGAAGGAGTGGACATAAGTGAACTGTAAGCACATCACACTAGACCAGTGAAGCTGGCGATCATGCAATGTGAGTGCCATACTAGTAAATAAAGTGTTATTGCAAGAATTAAATCAATCAATAGGAATCAAGATGCTGACTTCAGATTTTCTAAAAGTTTTTAGTTCTTAGTCCCAACTTCCAGGGGGAGGCAAATGGTAGCCCACCATATCTCTTTGAAAAAAAACGTGCCTGAAAAAATTAAGTGATCTGGTAACCCTAGCATAACAGCTCACGCCTTCCTGGAAGATTATTGACTCCCCCAAGGGAAGCACGACCCCTGGTTAAGAACAACTGGTTCAGCTTGATGCAGGTAGTGGGCTTTACCATTGAAAATGCTTGAAGAACAAAGGGAAACATTTGATATGTTGCTTGCTAGTGTTCAGACTCTACTCTTCGTTCTTGGAAACAAAGCATGTCCATAATAATCTCGTGTCCAAAACCAGAACAGTGTTACCAAATATAATGTTGTAACTTGCAGTAATGATATCAAAGGGCATATCTTTGACATTACATGCTTGGTAAGTGGGTGTTCTTGATTGAGCACTGGGAGAGCAACTAGCCCTCCGTGCCTGAAGCACTGATTCCCTCTATTTTTCTGATAATGAAGTCTGCACTGTAGCAACGGTGCACGTGCCCACCGAGAGAGCTATGAGTTCCACCTCTGGCACACGTGCCATAGGTTCGCCACCACTGTTCTAGCTCAACCTGTTGCCAAGTTATGGCCATAAGCCCAAATTGGAAAATAAAGGGTTAGGAAAAATTTTGTAGATTCTGTATGCAAATACTATGTATTTCAATTACAATGGCTTTGATTTTCTGCATTTTTCAAACTACTACATGGATGCTCTACATATGTTAACAGACACTACCACAACCTGTTATTCCTGCAAATACAAACACATACATTCAACACAAAAGTAAAAGTGCATACAAAATGAAAAGATGGTGTAAAAAAATAAACAAGTAGTTGCGCTGGTCAATAACCTGTTGTCATAAAATCACAACACCACACAGAAAATGTTACACCAAGAAGACAATGTTCTAAGGCTATCAGCAACAATTCAAAGCAAACTGCATTTTTTATACTGGCCATGTGCAGCTTCCATTCTCAACAACCAGCAGTATACTAGCAAAAGAACTTTAACTTTCACAGGTTGAAATAACTCAAGGATACAATGACACATTGAAGCTTAAAGATACAATGACACATTGAAGCTTAAAGCCATGCACAATCAGTGATTTACAACAGCACTTCTGAGACAAAGCCACAAGCAGCATCTTTTTATTATAGTCTGTAACCAACAACCCCTACACAAACGAATCAAACTTAATATCATCACCAAACAGTGATGGCATAGATATTGAAATCCGATCATCAAATGGAGTAGCAGGATTATATCACCATCACAAAACAATAAATAACATGCAAAATTGTGACAGATAATCTTAGTGCAACAGCTAATTTTCAATGTGTTATTAAGTCAATCAAATACGAACATTACAAAGTTTTTTCATGATATGTGACACTTTTTTTCAAAATTCAAGCCATTTAACAACTCAAGATCACTAGACACCTAGATAGCTACATCAGTGTATTTTGATTCTAGGTATTTTGCCACATAAAGCTTGTGATAAAATTCAACTCACATGTGACAATGTATAAGGAGCATTTACACTACAACTACAATACTAACAAAACATTTTACTATGCAGTATTATTTTATAACTTCCAGGTCTGTTTGAAAAGGTTCACAACTACCAAAACAACAATAACAACCACCATTAACAAATGATGCCTATTGGTAAACAAATAGGTATATTTTCAAACTAAGTTGCACAAATAGAACATGGCACAAATTTTAACATCAAGGATCATGGTCTTATAATGAAGATCACGGCCAATGAAAACGATATCAACGACATATTGCAAATGTTTCAATAACTCCTGTTATCATCATCAGTGCATTGCAAATTGAACAAAGGATCATGGTACTCATCCATAAAATGTGAGGTTATTAAGATACATCAGGCTAGCGCAAAAACGCAACTATAACCAGTTTTTCAATAAGGAGTAGTCACACATTTTTGCAATCGTATGCCACATCTTGCTTCCTCAAACCAGGGTTGCGGAGTCTGAGTCACATAGATTCATTCATAGGTTTTTGGGTGGAGTCAGATTCTTAAGAACACTAGGAGTCAGAGTCAAATTTTTCTATCTGACTCCAAAAGTCCAATTGAATTATTTTTCCATCACACTCTTAACACTTTGAGAGCCGGCGTACGGTATATTCGTACTTCGATTTTGGCCGAAAAAACAGCAGTTTTTGGTTGCCTTACCAACGCCCTAGCTCCTCCGCCAATTGCGCTAGAGAGCTGTTGAATGGCTCAAAAGAATCCGCCAGTCTAGTAGATTACACTCAAAAAAAAATTTTTTGGTTGGGGGGTGCGGATTTTTTGTGATTGACGTCATAAGTGAAGTAGTTTTAGGGTCATTTTGGCACATGTTGCCCAGCCTATGGCCCAACCGCTAGGCCAAAGTGTTTCGCTGAAGTTTTCATTGGAATCTAGACTCGAGTCCAAGTCTTTTGAGCCTTTGATCGACTTTCTAATGTTTCTGGTTCAAAAGTTATGATCTAAAATAAACAAATTAATTAATTATCTAATTACCTAATTAGTCTAATATTTTTACTAACTAACATCGTAACTTTTGAACCCGAAACCGCAGCAGGTCATCCAAAGTATCAAAAGACTCGGATTGTAGCCTAGTTTCCAGTAAAAACTTCAGCGAAATACTACCACCTAACGGTTGGCGCCCAGGGCCAGGCAAAATGGGCCAAGGTGGCTTAAAAGTCCTCCACTTATGACATCACTCACAGCCAACCCGCACCCCCCAAGAAAAAAATTTTTTTTCGAGTGCAATCTACTAGACTGGTCGCGTGTTTTGAGAGTTTCGCCAAGTCGCTAGAGCGAACAGAAGCGGAGATATTCATCCGCAAAGCCACGTGCGTTTAGGTGGTTGTTTTTGCCGAAAATCCCCAAAACCAGCCGGGTGTCAAAGTGTTAAATTAAGAATCGTAACTCGTGCCTGTTGAAACCATACAGTAATTTCTTTTGAAACTTTTATTGAAACAGATAATTCTTGATGTGCATCACAATTTCCACTGATTGGTAGTTGCTACAAAATTGTTGACAGCCAACCTTCATTCACGTTAAGTTAAAGAATCGAAAATTTTACAAAAGTCAGAGTCGCAGAATTGGGAAATTTGGACGCAAGGAGTTGGAATCAGACATTTTGCCTCTGACTCTGCAACCCTGCCTCAAACAGCTGAGTGAAAGCTCACTTCATGCCATCATAATGCAGTCTTGCTAAGCCCTCTGTGATGCAGCGTTTGATTGTATTCCTTGCAGAGTGCCAAACCTTGACTTTTCAAAATTGTTGCTCTTCCAATTTTAGTATTCCCTGTTTACTAATTTCACGCACTTTGGTAAGATCACTGTCAAGTTAGCTGTTTGAGCCTTTTAGCTTTCATATGCCAAAAACAAAATATTACCATTTATGGAATATTCACCATGTCATAAAAACACTAGTTTGAGGTCCAGTTTTGCAGCTGTGTTAGATTTTCTTAGGATTAGTTTAACCCAGCACGAACTGGTTTAGTGTTATTGCCTTTTACAAATATTCCAGTTCATTAAAAACTTCATCTGACATATATAAAGTTTCATTTCAAAAAATTTGTAAGCTGAATGAATACATTATGATTCCAGGCAACTTTTCACAATTACGCAAAATCTTGTCAAGTCAGTTACAAAAGCTAACACTGTCACATAATGCTATTTGGCATTTTCTTACTAGATCTATCATTTCTATTAGATTCTGCTCTTGCAGTGAAGCTAAAATAGAGAATAATTGATGCGAACACATTACAAAGGTGCACATATTCTAGTCAGAAAATTAAAGGTCACGTTTCACAAAATGACGATTTTATCCATACACACAACCACCTTCAATGTTTGAGAAATGTTCTTTGCTCTATCTATAACAGTGGTTCCCACATGGTGGGTGGCAATCCTAAAGTGGGTCGTGGAGGAGTGGCTGTGGGGTCGCAAACAATAATCTCACTAGTTTGCTGAAGTCTTTAATTTTTAGAATTTCATATGCCAATATTTTGTTACATTAGCACACCTTTTACATTAGCTACTGTTGTACTTGGTGAGGAACATTTAGCAGCCAATTCCATGTAGCAGCCTTTCTATATGGATAAGACAGCACTTACCACACAGCTCGACACAATTTGACTGAAACATGATTTTTATTACCTCAAATCTGTTGACTGCGGAAGACCAGATGTGTTGAAAAGTTTTGGTTTGGTTGCCAATGAGAAGTATCAGCAGCTTCTTTTTGCTGCTTGTTAGACTTATCTTCAGCGGTTATGAGTTTTTAGCAGTTTTCAGACAGGTGTGGGACTGCAGGCGTGGAAGAGAAAAAGTGCGGGGCGGGGGCAGGTTGGGATGATGTGCGGGGCGAGTTGAAGTCTATAGGGCAGGTACAGGCAAGATTTCTCAAACTCTTGCCAGTGTGGGATGGGCTTAAATTTTGCGGGTGCGAGTGCAGACAAAAAATTTCAATCTGCGTAGGACTCTATTGTAGAAACACAGCAGCACTTAAAAATTATGCACTGGCCAGTGATGCTGAAATTATGTCAGCCTTGTAAACATTTGTCCTAAATGTCCTATTGTGAATACTTTCCAGCTGAAATTCCTACTAAGCACAACCAATATTTTTATCATTGTAGTTTTGACATTACATTCATTATTTTGCATTCGTTATGTTTTAAGGTCATGACTCCAGCACAAGGTAGCATATAGTTGACAGATGGCGGGATCTTACCAGCACGCCTAACAAGTGATAGTGATGTGCATAACAGTTCAAAGTAACTTTCTAACATAATACCATTTGAAATTCAAACAAATGGCTGCATCCTAAAGAAAATAATGCTCTTGCATTTCGTGCAATGGAAACTCGATGCAGCAATCTTGTATACACTTTCTGAATGAAATGGTTATGTTATTCACGATTAAGTGTATTTGCACCTCAACACGCGAATTGTTCTCTGGAAAATCACTGACCCAGTCTTGGTGCCTTATGCAGCAATAATACCAAACCCAAATATGTCCCCTATTCGTTGTCTGCTTCCATTCATTTCCACCTACCTCTGTGAGCAGAGGTGGATATTAGGGAAGGTGAATGAGAAACAGTCACCTCAGGTCCCCCTTTTACCAGAGATTCCCCAGGTACCCTTTGGGAGATTTGCACTTGGTTTTGCCTGGCTTTTTCTAGTCAACCAAATTTACCTTGAAATGACAAACAAATTAAGTCAATCTAGTCATAATGTCCAAAGAGGTAGGGCAGTGACCACTGTTTCAGCAAGTTTTAATGCTATTGCAACACAAACGACCAAAAGGTCTCAGCCAAAAACAGGTTTTTACATTGTACTGTTAAACTTATGAACCACTCTAAAGTAAGGTCTGAAGCAAGTCATATGTGATTCAAAATAAAGCAACGATTATTTGCCAATGTGCCAAAGGGGATGCTTAATAACGATTTTGGGGCACTTTTCTAAGAGTTTGCCTCAGGCCACAAAATCCACTCCGGTCTGTGAGGCTGGATTTTCAACCCCTGTCCGCATTACAGTAAAGCAAAGGTATACCCCTGCCTATTAAGCTGGATCATCAATCTTGTCCACAATAAAACAAAAGCCAAGTACTAGACTGCACACTGAGAATATTATGAGATTAGTTCTCACCAACATGTCCCCAACAATTTCAAGACTAGTTACATAGCTGCAAACACAGTGGTCCCACTAATTACCATGGGTGCTGTTTGTTATATGGATGTAAATGCTGTGAATCTAACATGTAAAATGATGTTGTTTGTTGGTTGTTATGTGAACCCCTTTAGAGTTGCAGTCAATGACTTAGGCCAGGCGCTTTTTATGTAATATTTTTGAATGGGGTCACAAGATGAAAAAGGTTGGTAACCACTGATCTATACCATGGAAGTTCCAAATTTTGACCAATTTTTAGTTATAAATCACAGCAAAATAGTTCAGCTTTGGCTTGTTATCAATTGGAAATTTGTTGCTGTTCTTATATGTCCCACAAAATCATTTTCACAAGCAAACCAACCAGCCTATTGTAAGATTTGGACAATGAAAAAACACTGTTGGGCATGCACTTTTAGCAAAAACAATTGTATCACATATGTCATTGAACAACTACCAGCTGGTTAAGGCAATGGACATTTCTGGGTAAACAGGTTAATTATCAATTCGATTAAGTACATTGTGTTAACACATTTCTGCTGTCATACAACACATGCTGCACAACAAATGTAGGGGGAAAAGTAGTTTAAAACCAGTGTCTTGGTCCAAAATGGCTAAACTTTCTGATTGATTACACTAGAGGGGAAATCAAGACCTTAAATGATGTGGATTTTCGTCTAGTTTAACAGGGTAAATGGCCACTTGAAATGTTTTTACAGGTCCCAGTGACATTATTGGAAAACTACCAATCCACCATGTGATGTCGCAGCCTTCTAAGTGCCCATTTAAAAAAATCAAACTAGATGACTTTCTGCATCTTGTGAAGGTTCGATTAGCTACCTAGCACTACTGGCTGGTGAGTTATAACTGAAAACACCTAAGCCACTTGACACTTTGAGAGCCGGCGTGCAATATATTCGTACCTAGATTTTGGCCTAAAACCAGCAGTTTTCAGTTGCCTTACCAATGCCATAGCTCCTCTGCCGATTGTGCTAGAGAGCTGTTCAATGGCTCAAATGGATCGTCTAGTCTGCACTCGAAAACAAATTTTGGTTGGCGGGTGCAGATTTTTTATGAGTGATGTCATAAGTGAAGTAGTTTTTTGGGTCATTTTGGCTCATGTAGGGCCCAGATGCTACGCCAAAGCATTTTGCTGAAGTTTTCCTTGGAAACTAGGCTATAATTCGAGTCTTTTAAGCCTTTGATCAACTTTCTAGCGTTTCTGGTTCAAAAGTTATGATCCAAAATAAACAAATTAATTATCTAATTAGTCAAATATTTTTATTAGTTTAGATCAGTGGTTCTCAAAGTGGTCAATATCAAACCCCAGGGGTCAATTGGACCATCCAAGGGGTTGAAAAATAGTCAGGGGTTGAATGGGGATCACTGAACAACTACTGGGGTGTACTGGAAAAATGAAGCCTTCAATTCAAAATTATTGTTAATCGGGCAAGGAATGCAAATGGCGTTTTTCAACAAATAAAACAAAATTGATCAAATCCCAGCTACAGTAGTTTAAAAGTACATTCAATTTGAATAGTTATATATTAAATCATCCATTGTGATGACATTACAAAAACTGTTGTTTGTTACGTCACAAACAATATTGCAGTGCATGTGTCGCAGTCCGGCAGTTGTTACACTGGTAGTACAGCAGTAGGCTACACAGTAGGATGGGCAGGGTTGCCAGAGTTGAGTTGAGTTGTTCCGAAAAAATTTGGCCATTTTGTAAAATCTAGCTATTTTTCGTTTTGTCACTGTAAAATGAAATTTTCATTAACTATTTTATCTTTTTGTATTTTGTGGACACACTTCATGTCACTGTTACAGTAACACCATGGCACTTCAACCTTGTGTTGCTTTCAAATGAGCAGTAATGATCTATCTCTTGCATACAATATATTTTATGCAGGTGTTTCAGTCAGTGATAATCTTTTGGTCACCATTGGCAGGTGCTACACTCGTACTGTATCTGAACACTGTTGCACTCAGTTGTGTGACTGATATAATCAGGGGTGTAGTGCTACAAGAGGTTAGGAACGCTGTTGCCACGCGTTCCCACCCCACTACACCCCTGACTTAGGTTAAAGTCGAACTATAACACCAAATATTGCTCAGATGCCCCCACATGCATAAAGCTCCTTTTACAGTACTTCTTGTAATCCACTACATGTAGAAATTGAAATGAACAATGTAAATCTTCAAGTAGCGTTACTGTAGTGCAAAAAGGTTTTGGAGTGCCTTCTCACGCGTACCCACCCCACTACACCCTCGGATTTAATAGAAGTATTTTACATTGTTGGTTAGTTTTTACTTTTTAGAAGTTTCTCATCACTTTACAGTAACATTCTGCAGTACTTCAACCTTGTAATATTTGAAATGTGTAGTAATTATATAGGCCTTGCAGTCAGATTTTGTACAAGTGCTTCAGCCGGACTTGTCATGTGACTCAGTGTTTGCTCTCGAGTGTCCCTAACCTTTTGTTCATATACGTGGACTTAATGATGATTTTAAATATGTGACTAATTGATTATGATCATCAACATAATGCAGTTCATGACATTGTTTTTTGTTCATATATTTGGAACACAAGATCAAGAGAATTCTAGCCTTGTTGAATTAAAATATTAATTCCAAACTGTTAACCCAGAAATGGATCAGAATTGAAGCATGTATCCACAATTGTGTTTAATATACAGCTCTACGTTTTATTATGATAAATACAGACAAGTTGTAACACCTAAATTTAAGTTCATGGCAAAATTGCTATTTTTTACGGTCAAATCTTGCTTGTCTGGCAAAACAAATTTTTTTCAGCAAAATATATACTGCCTTCCAAACAATTTGAGACCTTATGTATATATAATTTACCATAGCTAAAAAATTTTGTAATTTTTTGTCATAATGTGATCAAAAAACAGCCAAATTGGCCATTTATGCATCAGGATATTGGCCATAAGCTACCGAAAATATCTGGCAACCCTGGGACGGAGAACAATTGTTGTAAACCCGAGTGATAGCCACAGTACATACTTTTGCAAAGCTAGCAACAGTGAATCAATATGCCTCTTAAGGAAAGTGCTCAGTACATGCACTTCCCAACATAGAGTGTTGCTATTCGATTAAATTCCTTCGTATTACATTGTTTTAAAATTCAAGGTTAAGGTTTTATGTTGTAAAGGTTAAGGTCTTTTGTTTGTAAAACCTTGTACGTAAGTTCCCTTTATTTATTTTGACACATACTTGCCTTGTATTAGTAACTGTAGGGCGAGACCTCGGGATCTACAGAAAATTGTATACTTTAATTGGGGGTCAATGTGCAGAAAAGTTTGAGAAACACTGGTTTAAATCATAACTTTTGAACCTGAAGCTCCAGCAAGTCATCCAAAGTATCAAAAGACTCGGATTGTAGCCTAGTTTCCAATAAAAACATCAGCGAAATACTACCATTTAACGGTTGGCGCCCAGTGCCAGGTAAAGTGGGCCAAGGTAGCCTAAACGTCCTCTACTTATGACGTCACTCATAAAAAATCTTTATCCCCAACCAAAAAAATTTTTTTGAGTGCAAGCTACAAGACTTGCTGCATCATTTTAGACTTTGACCAGGTCGGTAGCGTATACCAGACCAGAGAAATTCTTGTGCAAAGCCACATGCATTTCAGTGTTTTTTTTATCAGAAATCCCCAAAATTGCCCGGGTGCGTAAGTGTTAAGTAGAGTGGTTCATGCGGGTGCTAAAATGTTACAATAATTAAAAACTGTAGGGTGCTTATCAAAAACTGTGTTCTACCAGACTTAACCGCACTTATAGTTTTGCATCATGACAACTGCAGCCATGGATTAGAGAAGCCGTGGCTTGAAATTGTTTGATTTTCATAACATAACATAACACTCATCAAAAATGTCTCTCACAACAGCTGGACAGATCCTGCAATTGCATTACTGGCCAGGCCTGATTATATTAATATTTGTGATAGTGATACTGATGTATATAATCACTATTCACCAACCCACAACCTTAAAACACTAGCAATGGCATTATTTGCAATTAAAAATGTAAGCAACACATTACAAACATATGCAGGTCACATATAATGCTTACTTGTTGGTGCAACAAATCAACAGAGACTGAAAAAGTTCACAAAGGCACTGTTAAAGCTGCATATTATTAACAGAATGCAGCATTAATCTGGCAATGTAATAAAATCAACATTATTTGGTTGCTAGCTATCTAGTGCAGTGGTTCTTTACTGAGGGGTGTCAACAAGTCAACAAATTTTTAGCTAAGAGCGAGCCCTTACACACCCTACAACATGGGAGGTTTGCTCATGAAATTTACCAATACAATTTTATGCTTCTTTTTTAACTTCAGGGCAGGGGCGGATCCAGGGGGGAGCCATCTCCCCCCTTAAACCTACAAGAGTAACTTTTTTCACCATGATTTTGTACAATTCGGAAAACAGCATTCGCGATATAAGGCCATTTTGACATCCATCGTTTTGTCACAGCAGTGTTGTGAGGTATACTTCATGTCTCTTGCAGTAATGAACTTGTAATGAGACTTGACTGCTAAATATTACTGAAATCACCCCACTAAAATTACTGGCTGGATCCGCCCCTGTGTCAGGGAGCTTGAAATGAAGGACATTTATATACTTAAGGGAGGCATGGTTGAAAAAAGGTTAAGAACTACTGGTCTAGTATCTACCAACCATCAACTGCATTTTCACAAAAGTTAGTCTTGCAAAGCAGATGACATTCTTTCATCTTTACACAAAACACAACATCAGTTTTCACATATAAAGTTTTTCCATTGAATTCTTTTGTCAGATCACAACTTGGTATTGATTTCAATTTCACAGATAGACATTAGACACACAAAAAGTTGAATTATTTCTCTTCAATATAACTGCTCAGTGCTCACAACCTTCTGTGCATTTTGTTGGATTTGAACTATATCAACACTACCTACAGCAAAAGTTCTTGAAAAGATATTTTGTGCATGAAAATGATGGATGTAATAAAGTAAAGATGAAGTTGAAAAATAAAGTGTTTTAACTCGATTACCATCAATTAAGTGCAACTCAATGGGTAGCTAAAACATTACAACTCTTCAGTGAAATTACAATAGTTACCCCAACATTCTGAATGCCTTGTTCTTGCATAGTTACATTGAATGTATAGTCTGTACCTGTGAATGTATTTATGAACACAGTAAAGCAAGCAAATTGTTGATTCATTACGACAACATTGCAACCTTACACAACTCATACAGGTGAATCAGACTGTGGCTAGTCCTCACAAAATTGGATTATTCTTTTGAAAACATAATAATCTTGAAACTCAGCACAAACTTAACCACATCAGCAAAGATTATCAAGAAAAAAACTTCCAAACAGGTTCTAGTTCAACAAAAATGCCAGTCACCAGTATTGTTCAAAGTCACATGTTCAGAGAAGGTAATGACATCCAGGGATCAGTGTCTTTGTCCAGAGGGACAAGTATAGCAGAAGGGGAAACAAGTACAGTAGAAGGTGTAATAGAGGTAGAAACAATAGCATCAACAACATCATTGTCGGAACATTCTTCTTCATCTTCAAAATGAAATGACGAAGGTTGAATGGAACAGCTGTGCTCACTTGGAGGAGAGTGAGTGCTGTTAGTTAAAAAGCCACTGTCAACAACACCACAAGGAGAATGAATACAACCTTTCTCAGATTGCAACTGAGTCGAATACCCATCACTAGCTGTTAACAAATCATCATTTTCACAAGGAACTCGTTTGTCACTCATATCAACTTCATGTTTTTGCTTTGACATACAAAGGCTGAATTGGGGAACTGTTACTGTAACACTGCCTCCCAAATTTGAGAGGAGACCACTGTCACCATCAATGACAAAGCTTTCACCAAGAGCGTTCGACTCATTAATCACACTAAATTGATTGCAGTTGTCACAGTGACAGACTGCACCATGTCCAACTGCGTATGTAGGTTCATTTACAATACTTTTGTGGAAATTCACAGGAGATGGTGGAACTATAGCAAGTTGGCTGACCTGAAATCCGCATGTACTTTGGCTATTGGAAAGGTTTTTGCTTGGAGCAATTTCTGATGAGTCCTTGTGCGCATATTCTGGATTTTTATACCAGCAAGGAATATGTTTACAAAGAGCATGCATATCTTTTATTGATAACTGCAGTGCAGGTCCAAACTGGTTAATTTTTCGATTATGATATTGATCAAAAGCCACTTTCTCCTCCCTTCTAACTTCAGTAGGTTGAAACATTTCAACATTTTTTAATCGAAAGTAAAGCTCTTCAAATTGGTCCATAAGTTTGAATCGAATATGTGAAAGTTCCTTAAAGTCATCTGGAATGTCTGACTCGGAACAATAATCAAAGTATGCAAAAAAGTATTTCCCTACATTTTTACCATAAAAAAGATCTTTCTTAATGTGTTTCAATACAGGGGTAAACAAGTCTTGCTGAGAAGCCAACGTTTTGTTGCTTTGCTTCCACCTTAACTTTGCTCCAGGTGACCAAATCACAAGTACTTTTTTACATTCTTTCAAAGCCTTTTCCATCCATGCATGACAACCTTCATATATTTTATCTTGCTGCCAAAGTTCAAAAGTTACTTTAAAACCCAAATCAGTATGCAGTAATGATGCAAAACGCAGGACAACTTTTGTATGTTCAGGATGATCATCAGAGAATACAACATAGATGCTAACTGCTTCATCAGATGATTCTTGACAGTTATTTGTGCTTTTTTCACATTTTGGTTTTGGATCATTGGGATTTGTTATAGATGCCTTTTCTTTGTTGACTTTATAACACAGGGTTGTGTTAAGTGCCTTAAATTTTGCTGCAAATCTTTGTTTCTTTTGAATGCAAAAACATACACAGAGCAAAATTAAAAATACGGCACATATAGGTACAACATAAAACTGCCAGATTGGATTAGTTTTAGAAATTACATTTCTGCAGGAAGATGAAGTAAGTAGCACACGTCTATGCTCTGTTTTTACCTTGTCTCCAGACAACCACACAGAAAGATTAGAGTATAAGAATTTTTCAGGAATTATTAGGCTGACATTATGAAACAAAATAGGAAGATCACTTTTGCTCAAAATTTTCTCATCACCTGCACCAAGCCACAAAGATACAACAGCAGAATTTCCATATGAAGCAGGAACGAAGTAGCTCAAATTCACAAACGGTTTCCCACAGACATAAGACTCAATTTTTATGTGAAATGCTCTCTTGTCAACACAACTTGTAACATTGTGCATTCTGGAATCAAGGCATTCAGGAATATTTATCTTCAATCGCAGAGGCTCAATGTTCAAACTAGAACTTCCATATGGCAAACTAGTGACAATAACTTGAACACTATCACCAGGCTTGATGGACTCACCAGGGAGTAAGCCATAACAATCATAGTAGAAGTTTGCAAACACATGTTTATTAAACTCCATGGAAGTATTTAGACAGTAATGCACTTCCAATACTGATGAATCAGTGTGATGAATCAGTATTGAATAGCCTTGAAGATATTCAACAGAACCATCTTGGGTTGGAGCCCATGAAAAGTTCAGAGCTACAGAGTCATACACATCTATGGGTTTTTTGTACAAGTACCAGCCAGTGGTAAGTGCTCCTTCTACATCTCCTGTAGTAGATTTTGGCTTATTAGGTGGTATGGATTTTGTGTTGAAAGCAGAACACTTTTTCTCTTGGATGCGACACACAACATGATACTTCTTTTCAAGAGAAGTGTCCAGAGATGAAGTTGAGCAATTTTTAACACACATCAATCGGTCAGATGACTGAGATTCACAAAGAAGGAGGACACTAAATAAAATTATTTTAATACAACTCAGCATCATTTTTAACAACTGGTGAAAAAAACCTATGAAAGATAAGAGTACAGCAAACCTCGGTTAGTCTGGATCTTCGGCAAAACCAGACAAAACTGGTGGTATGAAGGATTTCTAACGCTATTCTTTACAAATATCTTCGGTTTGTCAATTCCAGATAACATATATGCTGATTTTACATCTCATAATCTGGATTTTGCTGCACTTCCGTGCTGTTCTGTTCTTAAATGCACTGAATGTTCTCTAGGAAAGATTTGGCAGCTTTCGACGCACACAAGAATGCTCACAATCAACAACAAACGTTTAGAATTATGATAAGGGCCAGAATAGCCACCCAATGCAAAGCCCCAAGCCTCGCGCTTGAATATCAAAACACTTCTTTACTGGTTTTCATTTTTTAGGCTGTACCATGCATCGAAATTGTAGAGGTTTTTGATTATTGCTTTAGTATATTAGATTTATTTGGGAAACAAACACACACGATAAACAACAAATAAACAAGACAAAATAAACAAGCAAACTCATGAATAGAAATACAATCAGAATTATATGTGCATATTCCCGGGGTACCTAATATAACCAGGTAGTTTTCTAGTTAGGTCCCCCACTAGTCTAATGTTAAGATAATGCAATGTTAATGGGGTTTAAGGTTTGTACCATCAGAAATTTTTTTTATGACAATGGGGAATAGTGAAGGTAGCATATAATTGACACGAGTTAATATTGGTTTAAGAAGTGTAACTTGCATTTCTTTTTGAAAATGTAGAAAGGTTGTACTTTTAAATTTTGATCTAAAGATTCCAAATCTTAACTTCTATATAAGCAAGAGATTTTTGTGCAGTTGCCAATCTTTTTCTGGGAACTATATATTCTTGAGATGTTTTCTGTCTAGTATTATATGAATGTATATTGTCCAACTTTGTGAATAAATAGTTAAAAACAGATGGTAAGCAGTCATGCTTAAATTTATGCATCAATTTTGCTATTTGTAACTTATAAATGTCATTTAGATTTAAAATTTTGAGCTGTGCATATAGTTTTTCAGCATTTGATCTATATGAACTGAATGTAATTAATCTTATAATTTTATTCTGTATTGTTTTTATTGTTTTAAGTAAATATGTTGATGCTGACCCCCAGCTACTTATTCCATATTGGAGATGAGAAAAGACCAGACTATAATATACTGTTGTTAAAGAATTGATGGGAAGGTAATGTCTAAGCCTTATAAGAGCTCCACAGGCTTGGGATATTTGTTTTTTCACTTGAGCTATGTGTGAGTTCCAGGTTAGCTTGTTGTCTAATACTACTCCCAAGTATTTAAGATTATCAACTTTGGATATAATATGATTATTAATGCTAATGTTCATGTCAAAGTCCAGAGGTAATTTTTGTTTTGTAATCATCATGTAATGAGTTTTATTGTAATTTAAAGATAGTTTATTATGTTTCAACCAATTTTCAATATTATTTAGTTCCTCGTTAACCTTTTTTTTAAGATCAATGACTGATTTTGCTGAAAAAGAAAGAACTGTATCATCTGCAAATAAAGTTGTTTTAAATTTTGAGACATGTGTAATATCATTTACATAGAGTAAGAAAAATAAAGGCCCTAGATTTGAACCTTGTGGAACACCACATGTTACACTAGCTTTTTGTGATTGAATATCCTCAATACTTACAAAATGTGTTCAGTTAGCTAAGTAGTTTTCAAATAATTTCAATGGCAATCCTCTAATGCCATACTGTTTTTCTAGCTTTTCTAAAAGTTTTTTATGGTTCAGAGTGTCAAATGCTTTGGAGAGATCCAGAAATATTGAACAAGTTACTAATCCCTGATCTAAATTATGGAGATAATAGTTATATATTTCATTTATAGCTAATTCGGTAGATGTCCCTTCTTGAAATCCATATTGGCTTGGAGATAATAGCTCGTTTGTCTCAACATAAGAATACAACCTAGAATAAAGAAGTTTTTTGAATACTTTATTGATTGCAGGTAATATAGATATCGGTCAATAATTTGCGCAGCGTTCTTTTGATCCTGATTTGTGAATAAGGATAATTTGTGCTATCTTTAAATCATCAGGGTACTCACTACCAAGGATACATGTATTAAAAAGATCTGATAAGAACTTAGAAATTGTTGTACCTGCTAGCATAAAGTATTTGATTGGTATGTCATTTATAGGTACTGCTTTTTTTGCATCCAAATACTTATTACTTTTTGTACTTCTTCTGGGCAGGTGTGAGATAAGAAAAAGGATGTCTGAAGGTTTGATGCTGGAGAAGTCTTTGGTGCGGCTAGAATTTGGTTAGCTAATTTTTCTCCAGTGGATGAAAAATATTTGCTCAAAGTATTAGCAATATCAGAGGCAGTAGTATCTGATGACCCCAGTTCGTTTTGCACCTTGTTAATAACGTTTGTTTGTTTCTTTCATAGTAGACGATAATTTTCTGGAGTTATTACTTTTTTGTGCTATCTGGTCTTTGAAATAAGTCATCTTAGCATATTCAATTATGTGGTTCAACTTGTTCCTGTATTTTTTATATTTCTTCCATTTATTGCTATCAGTTTTATCTAGGTTTTGAATTTTAGAAAATAGTTTGTTTTTTGTTTTGATTGATTTTAATGTGCCTTTAGAAATCCATGGCTTCCGGTGCATTTGTTGTTGTTTCCTTGACATCATTTTGAGGGGTGCATGTTTATTTAGAGTTGTTTCAAATAAAAGTTTAAAACTAGAAAAAGTTGTGTTAACATCTTGTATTTGCAATGTTTCCATATTCCTTTGAAGTTTATCTAGAAAAGCTTCAGTCTCAAATAGGGTAGCATCTCCAGCATATGGCTTTTTACATTTTCCGTATGACTTGGTTAAGGGTACGATGCAGAATATTGGGTAATGATCACTAACATCCCATATGCAGATTCCTGAATGTATGGTAATTCTAGATTCATTAGTGTATAGATGATCTAATAAAGTTGAGCTATGATCAGTAATTCTTGTTGGCTTCTTTATCAAGCAGTGGATACCATAGCAGTTTGTGAAGTTTTTAAAATCAGCCACTGAACTGTTTGAGTTTATCTTTAGCAAATCTATATTAAAATCTCCAAGAATATAATATGGGTAGTTACAAGAAGACAGCTTGTGTAAGCTACTAAAAAGTTCATCTTAGAAAGCTAGGAAATTACTATTTGGATGTCTATATACTACCCCTACCAGAAGTTTATCCTTATTTATGCTGATTTCAACCCATATTGTTTCAAAATCATCTGTGGAATTTGTCATGTCATCCCTATAGTGTGCAATAAGAGAGCTCTTTACGTACAGGCCAACTCCACCAGCAAGTGTATGAGAGTCACAATGGTAGAAATCATAACCTTCGAGATTATGGTTAGACACCTGATTATTTGTATGATTAAGACGTGTTTCTGTTATGGCAACTATGTCTGGGGTTGATTTTAGTTCTGATAGATATTGCTGCAAGATTGGTAGTTTTTTTTGCAAGCTCCTCACATTGCAATGTAGAAGAAATAATTCCCCTTCCCTCTTATTTTCTATGAATTTAACAAAGCCACTTTGGTCATAATACTTACAGATGTCAGGATCGGTTGGGGTATCTTTATTATTGTCAAAAGGTACTGTAGAGTCAAGGTATTTTGTTTCTCATTACATACATGGTTAAATAATTTTTATATTTCTTTATTTGTTAAGTTACTAAAAGGAATCTGATCTGTTATACAATTGTGGCAGTAATATGGTTTAGGGCTAGACGCCAATGAATTAAAACTTAAAAGTAGACAAACACATATCAATACATTTAAAATGCAGCCATGTCTCACACAAGTCACAAGCTATAGCTTTTTGGTCTTTCCTGCAGGGCTTTTCACATATTGCGCACGAAAATTTTAAGGCATAGTGAATTGTCTATATCTGCAACTTACGCATTATACAATAATGACGTTTCACAGTTACCAATTTTGCTCAGCATGCAAATCTGCTAAAAATTTCACTCCCAACTCTTTCCAGTTTATATCAATGTTAAGTTGGAACAGATCATCAGTATTCTTTATATTGTACAATGTATTTTATATGTTACTTTTATCGCTCGATTCCAAACATATGCATCTTGTATATTGGGATGATTTTGTAAATAGGTATAGTTTGTATCTGGTACTTGTTAGATCTTCACAGACTGCAATTTTGGTGCCTTTCAGTTTTTTTCTTTTCTTTATAAATTCTTGCTTTTTAGCATACGAAACAAAACAAGCAATTATTCCTCTCTAGGTTTAGCTGCTTTGGATCTTTTCTTTTTACTCAACCTGTGGACTCGTTGTATGTCTTTTTCTTGTAAAGAAATGTTAAGTTCCCCTGCTAGTTTCAAGAGTTGTTTTTTTTGCCATCCTCCTCAACTGTGTAGTCCTCTGGTATTCCACAAAGATTCTAACATTTACTCTTCTGCTGTATTGATCCAATTCATCAGTTCAAAAGTATTCGGTATGCATAAGGCTTTTAAATTTTTGGTTTTCTTGTTTTAACTTAACATTTTCATTTTGAACTTTTTCTAATTTGGATTCAAGTCCCACCAGCTTGTCCCATATGCTACTTACAGTTGATTTTACTTCAAGCAAGGCTGAATGCATAGCTTCCGTGTACATAGGCATGCGGTTTCTTCTGTGTACATAGGCATGCGGTTTCATCTGTACATTTTCTTCACCATGTTCTGCGTTCACTCGTTTTTCTTTTCATTATGCTTATTAATGTCCAACTGTTGTTTCTCAACACTTACCAAAAAATGATAAACGGGGTTGGTTGACTAGATGACCGCCACGGTCTTTCGCCACTCCTATATGACACAGCGCCCCTCTTTCTTTACACTGATCAACTATTGTGCCATTGTGTTTTCATTTGCTCTAGTAATGTTTGCTAACGATTGGCTTACTGCATGCGATGGCTTTTATGATGCTTCTGCTTGTTGGCTGAGTCATATGAAACAATAAACCATTCCCATTACCATTACCATTCCAGGTTGATTCCTTTTGAGCTTGTTTTTGCCATTTTCACACCAAAGCACTTGTAGTTTAAAATATGAACAGCTTATTCAAATCGTTGGTGAACTTATTCAAATTCAAATACCTTATTTCGAATAGAAACCTAAACCACCTTAGGTGAATTTTGGTGAACTTATTCAAATAGAATGTACATAGGTTAAGGAAACTGACAACCTTGGCATGTATCGTTTTTGAGTGACTTAAAAGAATTCAGCCAAACAGCGCCAAACTTTATTCCCAAAAACTGGTACCCTGCAAAAAGGCGGAACTCCGTGAACAGCGGTGCTTAGTTGCGGAGGTGTGAAGACGTAACCGGAGTCCCTAAAATATATTTTGTGTTGAGCAATTAGAAGTAAACGGTAGTAAAAATAATTTTATTGCAAAGATGATATTACACTAGGGTAAAAGGAATCTATTCTGAAGTTTGATAATTTTTGCTAATCTGAGTTTCACAACGGTTTGGGGAGAAAAAAATAGGTTTCTACTTGTGAATGCATAAAATTTTTAAGCATCACAAACATCCATGTTTTTGATTTTTGGGGGAAGCGCATATTTATTTGCAATAATTAAATACTTTGACTTCGTTTTATGCTGTTTACTCCTTTTGCAACGCAATTTTTTGACACTCCGGTTACGTCATCAAACCTCCGCTATTTTCGGAGCTCCGCCTTTTACAGACAACCCTTAAAATACTGAGCAGATGAATTACGAAAACTCTCCACAGCAAAAATATAGCTTTGCAGTTTGCACTTAGTGGTCACTAAGAAATCAGAAATAAACCTACGGTAAAGACGTATATTCCTACAAGTCTGCATAGACGTGTTCTAGCAAATCATATATGTTTATACTGTGTGCAAGAAGCATGCATAAGCGTCGTTTGATTAAGCTATTCACTCAGGCACTATGATCACACTCTGATACTAACAATGGATCGATTGATTTAACCCTATAGTGGTTGGCACTATAGTGGCTGGCACTTTTTTGGCCATAACTCGCCAGCCGCCAGAGCTAGATAGCTGTTAAAACCCTCTATCAGATGTATGAAAAATTTTAATCTGGAAAACTTTCTTATTGACCTTGAAGAAGCTCTATCTCCATGGAATTTTAGCACTGTTTCAACAGTTCATAATGATTTTGATGAGTTGATTCATATTTTTCAAACAATAATAAATAAACATGCTCCTTTAAGATAATTGTCACGAAGAGAAAAACAACTGCAAGCAAAACCGTGGACAACAAGAGGACTACTTACATCTATCAAAAATAAAAACAGAATGTTCAGAAAATGCTACAAATGTAAGGATGCAAAACTGATTGCGCAATACAAAAAATATACTAATAAACTTACACGACTCCGAAAAATAGCCAAGCAACAGTATTATTTTAAGCTGTTTCAAAAATACAGAAGCGATTCCAAAAAAACATGGAAAACTATTAATGAATTGTATTCTACACATCAAAAACAGTCTTCTGATATTAATAGTTTGAAGTTAAATGATGGCACACAGACAAGTTGTCCAATAACTATAAGTAATACACTTAATGAGTATTTTTCTTCCATTGGAGTATCAATGGGGAATGGGATTCGTCCTACCAATACATCTTTCACTACATTTATGAAATCCATTTCCAAATCTTTTGTCCTCGATGGCACTTGTGCAGAAGAAGTCTTGGCTTGTATAAATAATCTTAGAAA
>Ga0210059_1002178_pt1 | contig 30401 bp, 21 predicted proteins | sample Ectturendosymbi2_FD_188042 | JGI IMG/M metagenome (GOLD analysis project Ga0210059, IMG submission 188042) | Ecteinascidia turbinata endosymbiont from Florida, USA - Sample 2 (SPAdes) (version 2) | ecosystem: Host-associated > Tunicates > Ascidians > Unclassified | place: Key West, Florida...
TGTCTTCGAGATCGATTTCGAGCTCATCTGCTATTTTGAACAAAACCTTTTCCCCATCATCGTTGTCTTCTTTATTTTCTTCTACTCCATAAATAAGAATATTTTCTCTTCTGATGTATTGGTCTTGTCTGTCAAGTTGGAAGACAAGCAGATTTGTTTTCTGAACCATCTTATCGCGTAGTTGTTCTTTTTCTTTTTCAAGCTGATTCAACTTATTTTCATATTCAACCATCTTTTGTTGTATTCCATCTAGCTTATTCTCAATAGTTGTTAGCTTATCCAGTCTTTTATTCTGAATGAGCATTGCTTCTTTCAATTCTTGGATGCCGTGCCAGAGTTGATTGAAATTTTTCGAACTTGACATCCTGCTTGGTTTCTTTATATCCAATATCGGTATTCAGCAGCAAGTTGCACATTGTTTTATACAGTATTAAGTTAGGTTATACACACATTATTACAACACTATCCCCCTTATTCAAATAGAATCATATCATGTCTTGTTTACATAAAGTGTCTATGTCGTGTTTAGGGTAGCTATTTTTCTTCTCAAATCTTGTTTGCTTTTGCTCTTGTGGGCTTACGTAAGTATTGGCGTCAGTGCTCGTGACGTCTTTCTGGTCATATGATTAGTCCGTATGTTTTTGTGGCGCAACTCTTGCTAAGCCAGTGGTTTGTCTTGGGTTTTCTACAAATTTATGTTTTCTTCAACTTTCCCATATTTCTTCATAAAGTTTGGACTTTTTCCCAAGACTCCATTGCTGTACACATATTATCCTTTGAAGCGTATATACTTTCTGGGTTGGAGCAAGCCTTCGCGATGCTTTTATTCAGTTCATGTTGAGGATACGAAGCTGTTTGCAAAGTAGCCTCTACACGCTGTCCGCGGCAGTTGCCTAAAATTGTCATGAAATACGCAGACATACCGAAGGCAGTGGCCCAGTCGCATGCACTCCATTTTAGGAAGACGCCGGGAACATGAAATGCCTACGCCAATCGTCGTAAGCTTTCGTTCGTTCTGGAAGTCCATCGGGTTTGATGATGACTTCCTCCTCTACAAAATGTGAATACTGTGTGATGTTGCGCAGCCTGTGGCTTTGTTAATGGGACGGAGGCCGATGTCAGACACACTTCCGTCCACAAGTGGCTCATAGTATATCGGAACCGGTTTGGAGGAGTTGTCGCTTAAGTTGATCATGTCTATGTTGACGGCGCTCATCAAAGACTCAAGTACGGTTGAGTTCAAAATTAGCGACTGTCATATGACAGGTTGCGCGCTATATCTTCCTTGAAAGCTGTGGCCTTCAATCTCGATAGTGGAATGTTGTACTTCTTTAGAGTGGACTGCAGATGGTCCTTAAATTGTTTTTCTGTCCACCTGGCGAGCGTCGACCAGAGGCAAGTTCGCCATACACGTTCTGTCGTAGAAGATGGTTTTCCAACATTCTAATGACGTGACCGATGTACTGTAGCGGAGAGCTGTCCCTGCACTACGAGCGCCTCGATGCTGTGGAGGTTTGCTCTCTGCAGGATCTGGGCACGTTGGATGCGATCTTTCCAGGTAGTGCCGGGGATGCGTAGGAGACGTCTAATGTGAAAAGTCTCAAGGCAGTGCATATGTCTCCTGTAAAGTGTCCACACCTCGCCACAGTACAGCAAGGTAGATATGCAAATGGCCAAGTAGACCGAAACCTCTGTGTTAATTGACAGATTAGGAAACCTCCACCAGTCAGACTGCCGAAGGCTGCAGTTGGCTGACAGATGCGGTTCTGAATATAGTTGGTAATTGAGAACGAAGAGAACAGACTTATGCCCCAAATAGGCAAACTGATCTACTCGAGGGATGAGCTCCTCATCGATGAGGAAGTTGTGCTTGGTGTGAGGGGATACTGCTGGCGATATTTGGAACATGACTGCAGTATTCCCTGCGTTGAAGATTAACCCTGCTGTACTATAAGAATCATTCATGGTGCTTAAGTTGCCTTGCAGTTCATGGGCATTCAGGGAAGAGCAACATCGTCTGTACATTGGAGCTCGAACACGGCAGTGGTGCTAGACTTGGTCTTGGCGCGAAGCCGGCTGGGATCAAACACACTGCCACCCAGCCTGTGGTTGACTGGAATTCCATCAGCCGTTTCAAGCTCATGCCGCGAGATAAGCAGCTCCGATGCAACAAGGGCAGTGCGTCGACGTGCATGGTTACCGGTTGTATTGGTCTGGGGGTCCAAAAGAGTGTGCACGTTTCATATGGCGATTTCCAAGAACCTCGATATTTTATCGTGTTTTCGACAGCAATGTGGGGTGCTTTAGTGGATACGGTATCCCACTAACGAAAAACAGGCAACGTTTAGGCCAATTTTTCTAGGCCCTTCCTTGGAGAGAGGTGGGCAATGCGAGTCCTAAAGAGTGCTTTCCCGTCATGCAGGTAGACAACGGGATTTATAACCGTTTCAATTTACTACCGCTGTGGCCGTCGTTTTTGCACCGCCAAGCGTGCTCGAGGTAGATTAGGGGCGTCCAGTTTCGTGCACTACCTGCCCCCGTCTCCGGCGTCATCAGTCGCCGTTGGACTTTATTTCAAGAGGGGATCCTGTACTAAGAAGAGAGTAGGGTGGCGGAGGAGCTCCGCATTTAACCAACTCCACCGTCTTTGCCTGATAGCACTAGAGCCCAGTGGCAAGGAGGGGTCTAAGGCGACTAACAGCATGTTTAGGTTGCAACGGCATTCCAGAACCTGGACATTGTTTGGGAACAGCCTTGTCACGGTAACGAACCCGCAGAGTATCATTAAACTCATAGATAAGACCTTCACATGGAAGTACCGCTTCGGGCCAAAGTGGAACTGGGAATGTTTGTAATGAAAAGGGTACTCCAAATCTCCAAGAACTCCACAACTCTCGACGTGGAACCTTGCCAACGGATCCAGTTTAGTGTCTTGCCAGGACACAAGCCAAGACATCGGAAGTCGCCACCACAACCACCTCATCAAGATCGCAGTCGTGGCGATAGAAATGTTGCCCCACGTCGCACGGCATACTTGGTTGCTTTTCACCTAACCCCTAGATCTGTGTGGGGTGGTAACAAAAAGTACTTTGGTTTGTGGAACAGCAGGTGTTGTGAATGGTAAACACCTAACGCTTTAGATGTCCAAATATGCTGAAAACACCGGGGTGCATCTATTCACAACCCAGATAAAAATTGGCCCAGGCCGAAGTTCCAACATAATACCTCAAGCATAAGAAAGATTACCGAAACAATGAGATTCAGACGTGGAACTATCTTCTGAGGAGCCACCGAAATGTTACCTTTTAGGAACTGATTACTATTTGCGGTTCAGCTCTAGCCCAGTGCCAAATATCAGCTTAAAATCGATATTGAGCCCCAGCTGAAATATTGGCTAAAATCGATTTTCGATGTTGAGCACCAAAGTCATAACTAGTGGCCAGTCTTAATTAACACCGGTAATACTCTTTGCAGGTTTCACTTTTGATTGTCGTCTATATACTATAAAAACATTCCATACTTGTGACCCTTGTGACACCACCAATTGTACAGAAATGAATTGTACACCGTCTTCACATAGGATTATCCTTTCAGTTAACAAAATTTACATAAATATCTTTGCCTTACCACACCAAGGACATTAATTTCAATGCTTTTTATCACCTTCGCTGAGGTATGACAAAGCTGTTAACTTTTATAAATGTATGAAAATGTACGAGAATGTGCCCATCAAAAGTTATTTGTTTAACAGGATTTTAGTGACTCTTGTTAATCTTATAAATTTTTGCAAATGGCTGCTTTGTTTAACAGTTAGGGTTTGAACGGCTTACTCTCAGAAAACAAACTCAAACCATGGTGGGAAACTGTACGCTCGGCAGCAATCTTACTTATGGTAAGTGCAACGGTGTTTTTGCAGCTGACATCCAACTATGGGAAACTGATCTGTGTTCCAGCAAACAAAACTTTACTGTCAAATTACGGAGTTGCCGAGGCAAAATTTGTGGAATATTCTTGTTTGTCTGAGACCAATGGAGCTCTCCGTTACATGTATTGGATATCATTTGTGGGCACACCACTTGCATTTGCATTTTCTAATTTGTGGAGTTACATTCCTGGTTATGGAAAATGCATCAACGGTTTTGTGCAAACGTGCAAGTTGCACGAACCGATCGCCTCGTTTATTTCGGAAAGACTTGAATATGAGGGAATATTTTTAAAAAAAGAATGGGTCAAAATTAAAGACAAGAAAGAAGTATTGGATGCTCTTGAAAATATAAGGACATTGTACTGGGCTCTGGCAAAAGATCGAAAACGTACTTTTAATGTACCTCAAAGTGACAATGGCAATCAATCACGTCCAGAGCTATCTTCAAGTAACCAAGCGTTGATAACTATCAGGAATAAAAAAAACGAAGTAAAGCTCATACCAGGAACTAGTAAATTTTTTTGCAAGTTTTATTTTTTCAACAACCTGTGTATGTTATTAATTTCTTCGGAAATTTATTCTTACTTCTGTTCATGCTGTGAGGATAGAAAATTTACCAGAAGAAACCAGTTGTGAAATAACAAATTTTACACAAAAATACACTTGCGTGCTTCTTTCACGGGACGTTCATCGAGTAGTATACATTTGTTTTTTTATTTCCAGTTTCGCAATATTTGTGGAATCATTTGCTTTATCCTGGTACTATTGCTTGAGTAAAAATTTGTTTGACATTGACTTATTTTTAAGTTTCGCAAAATTATCTTCGGAGATGGAAAGCTTAAATGGACTTCCACGATTTGTTGACGAAGTTAACAGGGAAGAAAAGTTTAAAATTTTCCTTCAAAAATGTGCTATCGAAGCCTTCAATGTCAGAGATCTCCAGTTCTTTGCCTTTTGTGTTCAAACACTGGGCATGTCTCCGGAAGAGTGCCTGGAACATGTGAAGCGTGTCCAAGAAATAGGTCCACGCACTGAAGAAGAGAAAGAGTCCAGAAAATGTCGTTCCGAGATTAACAAATTAACACAAAGATCGTAATTATCATAAATTGAAGTGATGAGCAGCAGAACTAAGGCTGCACAGATCAAATTTTTAACGAGATTAGACGTTATTTTGGTTTTTAGGGGTAGGAATTTGCCAAGGTGAATTTCGGAAATGGTTTATACCCTACTTGTTTCTTGCGCACGCCAAGTTTATTGAAGTAAGTAAAAATGAGTCTGTAATCTCAAGTTAAGGATTTGACCAGATCTTTAAAAGTGATTTATGGGAAATATATTTTATGAAGCAATTAAGCACAACCATAATCGTACGCGAAGGTTTTATTCAAAAGGATCGCAAACAATTCGATCTAGGAAATTTGTTCTCTCCCCACTTTTTAAAGACGGCTGTAGCTGAATATTTTATGAAAGTTTGATATGCATCGTGTGGAATTTGATAGGATTTCAGAAAATTCGACCTTTTGCAAACTGGAATTTCACCAACATGCTAGGTGTTAAAGGCGCGCAGCAACGAACCGAATTCACTCGTCTTTAACCCGGTCACCAACTTTAATTTGCGTTCTTTCTACGGTCAAAGGAGTTAGATACATTTTTTAGTGTTGTCTCAAAGCATAACTTTAATTGACAGCATTTGATGGATGGTGCCGTTTTTCGTGGCCGGACGACTTTCATTGCTCTTTTGTGCGCGTCACGCAGTTCGGGAGCAGGTTCGGTGAACTCGTAGTTACTTTTATGTCAGTGGTTCCCAAACTTATTCCAGCCGTTACCCAACTCAAGGTAGCGATTAGGTCTAATTATCCACAATATTTCGCAGTGATCGCTCACAATATAGAACAAAATTGTGGCTATGGTTCCGAATTAACCCCCGAAGAATCGCATATTATCCCTAGGGTATAATTTACCCCCAGTTTGGGAACCACTGCTTTATGTCTATGAACACAGTTAAGACTAAACAATTTGTTTTTCCGTGTTCGCCTCGTGTAAACGTGCGATAAAGCTGTCGCTCCGTCTATATCAAACTCAGTGACGTTTTCGGCTCTGAGCGCATAGCTTGAATTCTGCCATTCGAAACTGACCGAAAATCTGAGCTGTGTCCTGTGGACGCCATATCGTTTGTTATGTACGCTTTATTTGTTGTTGGAGAACCAACGCGCAGTTGGATTTCACCAATCGTCTTTGAAATGTAGAACAATTTGTTGCGGTGTCTTTGAGCGTGTGTGTATATATCTGTAAATTACCGCAGTTGTGTGCTTCACTAATTGTTGTTTGTGGTACGCTCGGCTAACGTATACTGAAGTCTGCTAGCTCAATTCAGCTGCGCTTGATAGAATGCTTGGTTTGTTTATGTTGTGTTGCAGAAACCGTACCCGACGATCAATCGCTGCTGAAGTTTGCTGCTTAAATTGTGACAACAAGTGTTTGCGCTGACCATCTTCCTATCTGTATACGCAATGTAATACGAGGCTGCAGTCCTGTTGATCCGCGCAATTCGTAGGGGGCCAGGCTAGGCGAAAGGTCCGTAAACACGCATTCAATAACTTCGAGAGTGCTAGTCTCCACAGCTAGCAAATGGCTGGCACCATTACACTGGGTATCTCACTCTATCAATGCACCATTCTCTTTTATGGTAAATTTTATACGTTTCATTCAGAAAAAATCGCTACCCAGTCATTTGTATTGATTTTTATATTTTGCTCTGAAAATTCACACATGTTATTCGCCTGATGTTGCCAAATTTATCAGCGCTAGGAAGCGGCCAAAGTCCAGATTCTTGTCTGCTACACCAACGGTATGATCCCATAAGAGGATTGCAGTTTACAGTGGTGTAGCAAGGAGAGACGCTAAGGGCTTCGGGCCCCGAGCGGCACCTTCGGCAAGTTGTTATTAAAATTGATTTTTAAAGTAGTTTTAGATCTTTTACTGTAGGATTTGTGTTTAGTTAGAATCCCGAGACTGGTTGCTTAGGAAATGTGGTTGTGAAGTGAGAAAATGATAAAATGTTTACACAAAAGTCTGTGTCAAACCTAATGTAGGCTGCTGAAGCACTCATTATTTGTTCTGAAATCAGGCTTTTTAACATACTTACTTGGGGGCAATTGTCCCCCAATCGCTACATCTTCCGCCACAGCCAAAGCCATTTCTCCCCACCGCAGTCAAAAATCCTTTGCAAAGGTCAAGTACAGCAATGACATTTGTCCGCAGGCTAGCAAGCATTACTGGTCCGGTAATTTGAGAATAGGGCATATTATCCTCCCACTCAAAATCTGATAAAAAGACGCGGCATGAAATCACGGTGGGTAAATAGTCAAAGCTAGCATAATCTTTTTTCTCCTATCGTTCTATATTTAGCAACGCCGCAACGGCACATCGTTGCATCTCCTGACACCAGGGGTGCAGTGGGTCGGGAACGCGTGGGAATGGCGTTCCCACACTTTTTCCACATTTTGCTTTAAAGTGAGTTGGAAGCTGTTTCAAAATGACTATTTTTTTGGATGCGTTCCCACACCTTTTTTGTAAGCACTACATCCCTGCCTGACACCCAACGGGATATTGTCAATAAACAAGTGTCACAAGCTATAGCCTAGTTACCACAGGTAAATATCTGTTCTGTTAAAACTGAGCAACTTTGCCTTTGCAGATTTCTTCACATCACACTCCTGATCATTAGGTGGGCTTATCAACATTACATTTTGGCGGGTGAAGCGAAGAACTCTGCAAACAAGCAAAACACTGAAAAGCTAAGGTTTTAAAAGAATATAACAAACCGAAGAACTATGAAGCAACAAGGCATAGATGCAAAAAGAATGAAGATGTTTGTGTAATTTCTGTCTTTTGGTTACACGTGGTTTACACATAAACAAAAGACCGAAACCGTTTTAGGTAAATCGTATTTCTAATGGGTTCGACGATGTTTACCAAGGCTAGATTATCATGAAAGCTCAAGTTCCCTTAACCTTGCCTGAATGTGAGTCACCCGGAATCTTGACACAGACAAACTTAATTGCAACTTCTTTATTTTTAGCAACGTGAAAAGTAACGTACTTGTCTGTTACAGATCAGTCTTCGGTAAAGTTCAGATGTCAGACTTGTTTTTTAAACCGAGCTTCATAGTCTGAAAATACAATACGGTTGGATGTTTTTATCTTTGATGGCAATCATTCAAACCTTATCATCTTCACTTATGTTTTGTGAAGAAGAGTTTCACAGTTCTAGTATAGCACGACACAGTTGTCGTACTCTGAAAAGAACATAATATATGCATACTGTGACATGATTGTTTTGAGAAATGTTATTTCACATACATTGTGTTTACCTTTAATTGAATTGTCTTCGTTGTTTGATGAGGGAGTAAACAGAGTACACCTCGTGAAATAAAGAGGATTTAGTTTCACGGATTTGATGTTTTTCTGAGGAAAACAAATTGCGGGCATAACGGCGTTACTTTGCTATATACCGTGCACATTGTTCTCACCTTTTAGTGATCTTCTTTATGGTGGTAAGCAAAGCTTACAGGAGTGAACAACTGTCATAGCTGTTCACCTCGTATAATCAACACTACGTTAATTATACGGGCGGGCGAATATTCTTCTTGGAGTGAATAACTGCCATAGCTATTCACCTCGCATAACCAACACTACGTCAGTTACAAGGCTTGACGAATTTTCTTCTTTGAGTGAATAACTGCCATAGCTATTCACCTCACATAACCAACACCACGTCAGTTACACGGCTCGACGAATCTTCTTCTTTTTTTTCTTGAATGCTTCTCTTGATGTCTTCTTGCTTCGAGTTCATGCCACAACATAACTCAATTAGCTGGAGTTTTTCAGCTGCTTTTATAGATGCTAAGTTATGTTTGTTCTTTGAAAACGCCTCGTTTCCATGGTCTAGAGCAGTCTTGTGACTCTCCTGCAGATGGGCGTTTTATTGTTCTTTCTTTATATTTTGTTGTGATTAAGCCTCAGTCATGTGCTGCTTGTGTCACCATTTAGCTTTCGTGTGTCGGGCTGTCGGCGGATGTTGCACGTGATTGCACGTGATCTTTCTTTGTTCTTTATATTTCAACTATTAAAGTTTGCGTGCTTGGATGTCTACCACGCTTTCCTATCGTTTTTGTGTTCCTACCGACAAATCTTTTCTTTAGTGGGTGTTTATCGTGTCTCGTGCTTCAGAAGGCTGGTGGTTAAGCCTGTGTTTCTTCAGGTCATAACCTCTTGTAACCCTTAGTTTATCATTGCCTCGGTTAATCTTCCTTCTAATGTCACGAGGTCTTGGTTGCTTGGTTACAAGTTCTTGGTTTTGTCCTGTTCTGAGTTTATGGTTTCGTATACATTATTCAATGTGGGGTGTCTAGATAAGGTTTCTTTGAAATTGTGTTTTGGGGACAAAGTTCCCACAACAAAGGTTCTCTGGGGCGACGCCATAAGTGGGGGTGTGTTTGCGTTTTTTTGGCCTACTTTACCCCGCCCTAGGCGGCAATCCAATCAACCAATTTTTTCGCTCAAGTTTTTTTTCGAAACTAGACTATCATACAAGTCTTTAGAACCCTTGATTGGCAGAATAGGCTAGAGAACTGTTCAAGCCCTCTAAAGACTAGTGAAAACTTGTAGTTTAGACGGTAAAAGACAATTTTTAGCTTGAGATCTCGTATTTTTTGTTGATGTTTACATAATGAGAGAATGTTTATGCATATTTGTTTATATTTGGATGACGTCATCATCCCCTGGGAGGTGACCAATCGAGCCGATTTTGTGGCTCAAAGTTTTGATGGATTCTAGGCTACAATATGAGTCTTTAAAAGGTTTGATAAACTTTCTAGCGTTTCTGTTTCAAAAGTTATGGCCAAACTTCTGGATATTAATTAGGGAAATCCCCCACAATTTCGGCCCATTGTCCGGGCTATGACGTCATAAAAGAAAAAACAAAAAATTGTAAAATATACCCCAACCCTGACGACATCCACCCATAACCCAAATCTCAAAAGTTTTTTTATTTCAATGCAAGCTACAAGACTTCACAAGTCTTTCGAGGGTTTGAATACCTCTCTGGAATAAGCGTCTGGCGAGGCCGCGCAAGCCGTCAGTGGGCGACTAATGCCTTTTCTGCAGTTTTTGGATTTTTGTGCGATACGGGTTTTTGAGCTATAATTCTGGTTCCAGATATGCTAGAAGGTCAATCAAGGGCTCTAAAGACGCGGATGACCGTCTAGTTCCAAAAAAGGTTTGAGTCAAAAATTGGCTCATTGGATTGGCGTAAAGGGCCAGTTAAAATTTCAAAACATGCCTTATTTGTGATGTCACCAAAAGAAAACCTCACACCCAAATCAAATATTTTTTTAATCAAAACTAGAAGACTTGGAGAATCCGTAGATGGTTTGGACAGCTCCCTGGCCTAATCTGCTGGCAAGTTATGACTTGCCAAACTTGGGCAAATCCTGGGACTTAAAGCCCGGATATACCACCATGTTTTTGTAGCCAAATGTTTGGTTTCTTTCCTTTAGGGCTGTGCGGATCACAGCCCCGAAATTGCCAAATTCATCGACAAGTGTGCTGAAAACGTCATCGTATAAGCGGCGTCGTTGGAAAACAGCGAAACTTTGGTTTTGTTGGATTCCTAGGAAACGTTGAGCAAAAATGGTGTCGGAAGTACCGAAAATGATTGTGTTGTGAAATTTTCGTAACTAAATCCAAACTTAAGGCGAGTTTGGCCGTTTGGCGGAATCTTTTGCCTTACATTTTTCAGGGAAGGCTGCAGCCCGTCTAGACGAGCCGCCCCTGCTTATGAGCACACTTTTTCCTCAAGAGAATTCCAAGGCATCTTTGAACTTAAAAAGTCTGCATTACACAGAACAAAAAAACTTCACCAGCGTGTTTTGACAGAGTGCTTTGAAAAGCACTTCGAAAAAAAGACATGGTTTTATTTGGGTTCTCAAAAAAAACTGTTTGGCACTCTCCCACCTCTTGTGAATAAACCTATGAGTTTCATAACAAAACTCTTGGAAAAACAGTTCAATGATAGTCCTTAGCAAAGTACTCCCAACGTCTTGTTGCAGAGATTACGCGCTGCGGTTTCTTCGGTACATGCTCATTTTTTATTGAATTCAGTATAGATTTTAAACGGGGTAGGCCTCGAGGGCAAATTGTTTTCTCCATTTTGCAAACAACATAACAACAAAGAAAGCTTAGCCACTGACCTCTTTGAATGGCTAAATTTTGAACAATCATTTTTTAAAACCTTTTTTTTAAGGAACTCCTTCTTTCAAAACTTCATGAAAAATAACCTATGCAAAGTCTCGAGACGAAGTGCTCGAGACCGAGATCCTTCAAGACCGTGACGAGACCTGAGACCTTCAAGACCGAGACCGAGACTCCAAAAAACGGGTCTCGCTACACGTCTCGAGACCGAGACCAAGGCTCGAGACTCCATCACTGTTTTGCACTCTTTTCTACATTTTTATCGAGCACAGCAGTGCTCTGGGCAATAAATTTTTAGTTCTAGGACAGTTTTTTTAAACAAACACATGAATAAGCTCTTCTGGTGTTATATTTTATTATCAGTCAACGTTTCGCCCACCTATTTAACTGAGCTTCTTCAGGGCAAAGTGAATAGGTGGGCGAAACGTTGGCTGATAATAAAATATAATCACCAGAAGAGCTTATTCATCTGTTTGTTTGATTTGAAACCTGGTGGCAAACGCTACGAAACAACGGGAGTAGCAAAAAGAACAGCAGTTTTTATTTATTTGTAACACTGGTCTCAAAACTTACCTGGACTTTGAACTGTACCACAGTGGTCCGCCCACGGCAGCTTAGTTTGGAACTTTGGACCAAATCTGTACGGTCTTGTGAATTGCCTACGGCATTTTTTAAACGCACCGGCTTTCATGGTATGGCAGATAAATTTATCAAAAATGACATACAGAAATATAACGTGATTTAAACATAATGGAACTCTCCAATAGCTGAATCAATCACGAACAGTTGGAGCATTGATTAAACTTGGTTGGTTGGTTTCTGTGTACCCAGCATGACAGATGTTCATCATTCGCTTAGGTGGTTAATTGGTTTGTTTTCATTTGATGGCATTTTTTAAAGGCAGTGGCTACCAAACCGCATGTGGATCTTTAAAGTTGAAACTTTATTTGACCACCTCCTGTAATGTGACAGTAAAGTAATGCACAAGAATGCAGTAACTGCAAGTGTAGGCTTGGTAGAAACATACTGTAGTAAACGCAACAGATTAACCTAAAACCTAACCGTTACCCTAACCCTAAAGCTAACCTTAAACCTAACCCTAGCCTAATGCTAAGCTAACCCCAAGCTAATCTAATGCTAAGCTATCACTAACCCCTAAAGGTAAAGCAGAACTTTGGAAAGTTTTGAAAAAAGTAAAGAAAAATTGGTCTCACGAATTGAAACGTGCAAGCAGTCACTACTATGAAAATGTAAGGCACCAACACCAAGGTCAGGTGAGAGGCGAACTGAAAACCATCGGCACAGCAGATAAAGACATATGACACATCCGCTACGCTACTATGCAGACACCACTTGAGTGACAAACTGACCGCATTATTCGAACCATGTCATGCGAGGTGGTATGGTAGAATAGGTTTTGAAAATAAGAAGATCCATGGGTGGTTCCGTAGCCAGTCCACTTCCTTTTTTAAATCATGTTCGTCCATAGCTTAAACAAATCGCGCTATTGCTGTAGTAAGCTGCAGTTGGGCAAGTGTATGTTCGTTATCATAATTTTTCAGTCTTATTGCTACCAACAACAGGACAAATGATAACAATGTTCAGAACAGTAGTATGTCACACTTGAGATTTGCGTATCTGGGGTCAGGCAACACTGCTAATTTAGTTTATCTATGACAACTTAAACATGCACTGTAACCTACGTTCCCTATTGTAATGATTCTGCATATGTGAAAGGTTAAATAGTTAAACATAAGGATAATAATACCTTCCCAGATTAAAGAAGCATTTATATTCATTATGTGCAAACTGTTGGCATTGATTACACATGGAATCCTGATTTGCCTTGTAGAGGTACTGATATGTGCTATTTATCCAATACAAAGAAAAATAATGAACTCATGCTGCTTCTAATTTTTGGATAAAAGTACGTTTTTTATGTTTATGATTTGAAAAACAAGATATATGATTTTGCTGTTGCTGATCAACATTTGGCTAAGAAATGTATATTAGTAAGTCAGGTAAAATATCAAACAAACAGGCTTATTGTGTTTGTTAATTTTTTTTTCTTTTCTAAAGCCTCAGGAGTTTCAAACAAAGTGCGATTTGTCATAATGGTGTGTTTTGATCACAGGTCATGTGGTAGTAGCCAGGATAGCTAAGCTTATTAAATTGATTTAAAACAGCAGCCTTTCATGGAACATTTTACCAACCTTTAGAATCAATTACGTTAACTTCCTACAGTAGATATATTGTCTGTACTAGCCACTTGCCTTGTGCTTCATTCATCCATTTGTTTTCAGTTACAGTCAATGTAATTTAGAATTCAGTTAATATTCAACACAGGTTTCAAATAAGTTCCATGACCAGAAGTACAAATGGCTCTTCGTAAAGGTATTTCTTTATTATTTTTTGTTTTCTATTGTTTTGTTAAATGCCCAACTTTGTATTGTGATGCTCCTCATATATGTTCACTTTATTATTTTGTTTACTGCATGCCATATTATGTAAAATATTATATTTAAACTAGCCACTTCCTTACAAACTTGGAAAAGACTTAGCTAATGAAATCCAAGAATGGAATTTATGTGTCTTGAACAGAAATTAGTTTGTGAACAAGCTGGACCCTACAATTCATGTTAGCTAACCTATGACTCTTGCTTAGGACGTAATTTTTTCAGTCTAAAAGCTTCGGTCTTGGTCATACTTAGCAGTTGCTGTTAACATCTATATCAAAGATATTTTGATTTCATATTAACTGAAAACACTGAAAATGTTGCTTGATTTTTTAAGCAGAGTACAAATGATAGATTTAGAGGTTAGGTTCAAGAGGTTACAAAATGAAAATTCTAGTAGTATGATAGTTTTTCAAAACAAATATAAAATCCAAAAGTGAAGAATGTTAGTAATGTTAAGATTTTGTTTAAAAAGGCCAAATGTTTCATAATACAAAGAGTTTATTCCACATATGTAATGTTAAAAACTCCCTTACTAGAATTTAAACCTTGATGTACTACTTCTACACATGATGACTATTAAATGAACATGGTGACTATTAAATTCTTTAATTCAAGGTTTGCAGATGATAACTAAACTTGAACGTCAGGTTTCGCTGTCCTACCTCTGGTAAAAGTAATCTCAGTTGTGGTCTGGGTCTGGATAGTAGTGACTGATTCAAGGGATCTGTTGCAATTTCGGTTTTTAGAATTCCTGTTGGTCTTTGACTTTCAGCTGAAAAGCATGTGTCATTTGCAAATTTTATGACAAATAAAGAGTTGGACTATGACCTGTGTTGAGTTTTTATAGTACTTTTGTTGAGCTGCATATTTAGGTTGCTCAAACAATAAAGTAGTCAATTCCATGAGCTGAAATCAAGGAATCTGGTGAAATATAAGGGCATTTAGTGAAGGAAAAATTGTTCATAATTTCTGGTATGTTGTATCCACAAGGCATTGCATTCTTTATTCATTTTGAGGACATTCATTTTGTCTTTGCTCTGCTTTCAGTTAATTTTTCACAGCAATGAAATTTTCTAAAAATATATATATATGGTAAGAGAGCTAGAAATAAATTTAATGAAGTTTTGCAGTACATTTTTCTTGTGGATGTCAAAGAGGTTGAAATCACCTTAACCCCAAATTTTAGATTGATTTTTTTCCATCAATTGGTCTTTTTTGAAGAAGGTGATGATCTTATAAGTCTTTTGATTTGTTTTTCTTCAAAAATGAGTGAAATGTTTGTGTCACTTGATAATTGTAAAGAAGTATTTAGAAAAAAAAGTATTTAGCCGACTTACATGTCAACAAAATTTCAACTATAGAGTTTTGAGTGAAATATATTTGCTTCATTCAACATGAAACTCTTATGTGTGTTGGTACCTTATTGAGTGCAAATCACTGCTTGAAGCTCATTTCATATTTTTCATCAGGAATTTTCATTGTTGCTGCGAAGCGAACACCATTTGGAGCATATGGCGGTGCTCTCACTGGTCACACTGCAACTGACCTTCAGGAAATTGCCAACAAAGCTGCTATAGAAGCAGCTAATCTTGAACCAAAGGACATTGATTCAGTATTTACTGGAAATGTCATGCAGGTAAGTTATTATCCAATGATGAGCTCAGAGGTTTTCTGAAACAGCGATTGTTTACAGTGCTTAAGTGCTTTTCATGTATGTGTTGTAACTAACACAGGAGGTAAAATTAAAACATTATGACAAGACTGCTAGTGCTCAAAAACCAACAACGTGTAAACTTTTTGTATCAAAAGTTAGCCAATAGCCATCATGCACAGTGCCAGAAAAAATACAAATTTCCCTGGAATCTATGGTTGATTTTCCTCTAGAACAGAATTTGGCTTTCGCATATGAATCAAGTTGCAGGTCTTCTGGAGGGAAAATATCAACATTTGAGAGATTTGATACATAAGCCAACATAGTGCCCCTATCCACAATTAACCTTTATCATTTCAGGCTTCATTGTTTTATTGACGATTACAACTGGTTGGGAGTATGCGAAATATCAATCATGGTGTGACAGTCTACAAGCAAAAACATATTTACTGCCAGGATAGCGAACTTTAGCTAAGATCTGGTGTCAAAGCACTGTAAAACTAGCGCAACATTTAAAGCACAACGTGCACATACATCAACATTTTTCACAGCTAATAGCTAAACAATCGCCTATCACGACTTCTGTACATTGCATCAAATTGGGCTTACATCCTGTTGATGTGAAGCAAAGCTACGCTACTAAGCAGCCAGGTAGTTGTGCAAACACGTAAAAGAGTATTCTGAAGCAATTATTTATTTTACAAATTAATTTATAACTTTAAACCGAGTAAATAAGAGCTTGAGCGGAACATGAAAAGCTTCACTACCACGTGTCGCCAAAATCGCATCTAGAAGCGTCTGAGCCATAAAGGTCCAAAGCAGGTTTTGTGCGAATGATCTTGACCATCACTAAAGAAGCTCAGTTTATATGTGATCGCACATCCGAAGAAGCGCCAAGATCCATTTTTAAAGTGAAGGTTCATTGTCTGCATAACAACTCTTTTCATTCTGGTCCATTCCAGCGAGCGGTCAGTTCATCGCTCACATCTTTTAAATCTTTGTTTGCTGCAGTGACTGGTACTACGTCCACCATGCTGTCGCTCAGACACGGAAAATCCTGCACTTATGCAACCCCCTGTCAAGCCAATGCCTCTTCTGGCCTATTCTGGTCTGTGCATTCTAAAAAAGAAAGAAGCGGCGCCATAATAATCTGGCTCTAACACTTAGTTTTTCCTGATGCTGTACTTGCATTTAAGCTCGCCAACTTCAACCGTAGCAATGAAACAGCTTCAGTCGCACCTTGCATGCTATGGAGTCCTTACCGGGGCAGGTGTTCGCCACAATGACATCACAATGCGGTTAACTGTTTCCGCACGGGTACAATCTTCAACACCAGTTTAAACAATGCCTGAACGAACAAGTGACGTTTAAGTTTTCATAAAACCGATCAACAGCGAACTATAAGTGAGCCTGAGCCTGCGCAGCCCTTTCCGATCACAATACGGCCTAAGCGACACTAAATTTCGAAGTTTCAACGAAATTAGTAATTTTTCAAACAACCACCACAAACTCATATGTAACCAGCATATACTAGCCCGAGTCACTTTTTCCGACCCCGCGCTTGTTTCAAAAACTTTGAATCCGGGTGCGGAAATTTTTCAACTTTGAGAATCCGACTCCTGTTCAGACTCCGGCTACCATTGATCCAACCGGGAATGCACTCATGTTTTATTACTTAGGAAATGACCACGCAGACTCCTGCTATGTACCCATGTTTTATTACTTAGGAAATGACCACGCAGACTCCTGCTATGTACCCATGTTTTATTACTTAGGAAATGACCACGCAGACTCCTGCTACTGCTAAAATTGAAAAGAGACTCTGGCTCCGGTTTTTTACAAAATTTTGACTCCGGGTCCGAAGAAAAACGTAGAATCCTGCCGGAGTCGACTCCGGATCCGTGGCCACCTATGATACTTGCCGGGATCGCCGCATACGCGGCAACAAAACAAACTACTATCTTGATTTTTAGAGCACGATGTCAACCGAATGGTTCGACCTTCGCCAAGTATTGTGAAGTTGTGATGCAATGCGCTTATCAATGCCGGCAGTCTGCGAGGTGGTTGCAAGGCGGATATTTCTATGCGTTAAAAACATCTCTAGAGCCTTACGTGAAGGGACTCGATTAGTACAAGATCTTTGCTAGCTGCTTCAGCAATTCCCAAATAAATGTTGAGTTCCTCCCTGTCGAAAATTTACCGGCATTACCATTCGCAGATTCTACATTTGTTCTCGCCCTTCATGACGGGACTTGAACGGTCTAATTACAGTAAAGCAAAATTAGGTATATATTTCATTTTGTAGTGACAAAATATAATTTTATAACGATATTTAAGAGAAAACTTTGAGACTGGAACCAAGAAAATGCCAATTCGTTTTTGTGAACAAATGCAGTGGTAAACAAGTAAACAAGGGTGTTGTGCCAGGGGTGTGGGATCTTATTAACTGTCAGGGACCGCAAATGATTACAAATTTCATCTTATGACAAATCTAAAAAGTAAGTGCACGTTTTTCTCACTTTATTTTGCAATTCCAGCATGTGCGTAATCGAAACGGTAACTTTGAATTTTATCAGGATTTTGAAAACACGAAAACTTTTTCGCAAAGGCCCTCACTTTCACTCCAAGGCAGGGGCGCATCTAGGGGGTCTGTTTGGCTATCATGGGAGACCCCTTTGCACCGCAGGTAGCATTAAAGCCGATAAAATATTAAACGCTGTCACTGCAGGTCTCAAATGGGGGTGTTTTGGAACAGGCACAGTCTACATTTCCCTTCTAACATTGCATAGTACTACTGTATTACGAAACAACAACGTCACTGCTTTGTCCAAATGACGCCTGCGCAGTGACATGAAACAATCCACGTCTTTGAACATTCGAAATTGATATTGCGTCGAACGCACGTGATTCTGAATTTCCTCCTCTGGCAGTGCCGACTCTGATGCTGTCAGAATCTCATACACTGCCACGTACACGCAGGAGCGGTTTTGTAATATTTCGCTTCATGGCAAGAGGACAACAGTATCCAAGCACAATCGTTCTGCAGTTTCGGGCTAATTTTATCTTCTGTTTACCCCTAGGTTATGACAAAATTAAGTAAGTTTAGGCTTTCCTCAGCGTCACGCCAAGTAGCGTGGGATCGTTTGCACTGAAACTATATTTTTATGAGCAACTTCTCATATTGAAAGGTGCGACAGCTAGCCTCAAAAATTGTGGCCACATTATCTGAACAAAATCTCAGTCAAGCCTCGTATTTCGAAAATAGCCTTTCTAGAATTAAGCAGTTGACGATGTTGTTTGCTGCGCAAGAAGTCCTATATTGATTTCGAGTAATTCACTTTAAAATCAGAGCAATTGCAATTCAATCGTTCTTCTCCGCAGTGATTTTGCAAGTATATTTGTAACACCGCCATCTTGATAGACAGTGCGCTCCACAGACGCAGTTGTGCAGCTGGTTGTCAGCATCGATTTTATAAGTGTATGTACGTTTGGATAAATAGCTCTCATTGCTGTACGATTGACATTTTCAGAATGTTCGACAAGCTAAGTATCTTTTCAGCACCACGTTCGTAGGAACAAACAGTGATTGTGATGTAATAAATGCGCTGTGCCCGAAACCAGTGATGACTTGGAATTTTTTTCTTGTGTGTTTTGACAATGAGATCAATACCACTTACAAATACAGTCAGGCCTGTTTGTCCGAACTCCGATCAACCGGAATCCCCGCAATTCGAACAAATTGCTAGGAACAGATTTCTCCCAGTGCATTTCACCCCTTTAATCCGGAAACCTCGCTGTCTGACACCTACTCGGAAATTTAGGAACGGATGTGCCATATCAATAGAAAAAAACGCTAAACCGGATTGCACCAACTGTTACTTAGTTGTTTATTAAATCACAATGGAAGGGTGAAAATCAATGTTCTACGCACAATGAATGTAACAGTGGCAGACCCTGCAGGACGCAGTTATAGGTCTCCTGTACAGTTTTTTTCGCGTTTAAATCTCATTCCGAATGCATAGTTGCTCATGTATACGGATATGCTAATAAACAAAAACAACTATGAGAGTTTCATTTTGTCATGTTTCACATGCAATCGACATATTTGCTTAAGTTGACAGTTCGTCTGATACTACTCTACAGTTTGTATCTGTTTCCCCTTTGAACGTTCGCTTAGGCCAGACCCGTAGCCTAGGTCTAAAGGTTTGGGGGCACAAAACATTTTTAGGGGGTCAAGACTTCTGTTTTTATTATATCTTTTAATAAAAAATTTTATTGGCAGAACAAACTTTGGAGGAGCTTAAAGAAATTTAGGGGGGATTGACCCCGAATACCCCCGTGGCTACAGGCCTGGTTCCGATTTTCCGGATACCTCGCTAAACCGACATTATTTGACGAAACAAAGTAGTTCGGATAAACGAGGTCTGACTGTAGTTACTGTTATTTTCGGGACCATAAGGCGCAGTATCAAAAATTGAATGCTGGCTGTTCTTTCTTCATACATAAAGCGCACCGGATTACAAGGCGCATTAAATGAAGCAAAACGTAGGTAAGTCAAACTGTATTCAACTCCTTCCCAATAGCTCCTGAGTGCCGGAGTCGCCACTGGGAGTTTAATCTGTCGTTACATACGAGGGAGTTTAATCTGTCACACATGCCGAATACTCTAGACCTGAATAGAATAAAATAAAAGTTGTACGCGTGTTTGATTCGGTGTGTGCCATGTAGTCAGGAGCCTCGCCGAGTTACACTATCTGTGGTATGTGCTAGCTACTCTCGTGTGCTGCTCATTGCAATTGTTGTTGGTTTATTGCGTCTATTTACAAAAAATCATAACCAGCAAATAAATAAATGGTACCGTTTACCACATAAAACTGATTCTAGATGAGAAAGCACAACCAGGTTCATACATTAGGCGCACCGCATTATAAGGCACGCTTTTGATTTTTGAGAAAATTAAAGGATTTTAAGTGCGCCCTATGGTCCGAAAAATACGGTAGTTGCCCTGATTTGTTTGCAGGCAATTATTTGCTTACTGCGCACGCAAAAACCTGTGAGCGAATGTTACGTCATATGGAGCGTTTTATGGGGACAATTGTGGAGTGGTATGAGTATTGCGCATTTGCGCACCACTTGATGCAATCGGAGGGCTGCGCATCCTAAGGAAGAGTACAGAGAATTTGCGTTAATTAATCAGAGACGAAGTAGCAACTTGGGTTTCTGAAATTTGGCAAAATTGTAAATTCATCGGTCGATTTCTAGTCTTAAGAGAAAATGTGGTTTTATGATCAAAAGCTGCCCTTCTGCGACAGATCGCTTTTTTTCCAGGCTAGATGCGCCCCTGCTCCAAGGTTAGTATTAATAAACCGACATTCGTATAAACTACCGGCGTGTCACAGCATGCGGTATGCATCGGACACCTGCCATTTTCACTCGCTGCACCCACCCTGACGTTAGCGGCGCTTATCGCACATCGGTTATGTTAAACAGAGCCCCCACACGGTATGTAAAGTTTTGGAAAAGTTTTGAATTTCAAAATCGGTTTTCAAGACCTTGAAAAAGTATTGAAATTGGCCAAAATATGCATATTAAGTATTGAAAAAGTGTGGAAATTCTAAATAGAAAAGAAATTCAAAGTAACTGAGCAGAATTTTACTGAAGGCAAAGCAGTTCATTATTTATGCAATGTGCAAAGTTGAGTTTCATGATGAAGAATTTCAAAAAATTAAGATAACTAACGGTATTTAACTTCTTAGTTTAAGTATTGAAAGGGTATTGAAAAAATATGGAAAATGACTGTTGATTTTAAAAAATGTGTGCGGGGGCCCTGTTCTATGCTTCGATTATATAACGCTCGGCGGGCACACCAACGTCGCTTCCTCCCACAGAGCTCGGTCGACGCCGCGTACATCGCGAGGCACGCTGCGCTGCGGGTCGGGGTCCCGGAGCACGTTCCCGCGCTGACCGTCAACAGGCTCTGCGGATCCGGATTCCAATCGATCGTGTCCGGCGCCCAGGAACTGGCGCTCGGCGTCGGTTCCATTGCACTGTGTGGCGGATCGGAGAACATGAGCCAGGGCCCGCACATGATGTTCGGGGCACGATTCGGCGCCAAGCTGGGACAGGATTTCAAGGCAAGTGCATGACTTGGCACCTCTTATGTTTCAGTGACGTTTCGCGAAAATCTGGTCCTGTTTTGGTCGTAAGTTTCTGTGTTTTTTGCTTCCTTGTAGGCGGACTTGGGAGCGTTTTGTAGGCACTTTGACGTTCCCTGATGTAGGTTTGGGATTTTTTGCTTCTACGTTCTGAGTAGTCTGAATCTAAGACATGGAGGTTCTTAAATTTTTTCAGTCGTACCCCCCTATGTCGTTTGTCATTGGCGTTAGTCTTTCCGCGTGATGTTTACTGTGGCGTTTGTAGTGAAATGATGATAAATTTACGCATGATAAAAACAATGCATTTAATGATTTTCAACAATATATCGCTGCCGTACATGTGCCGCCCTAGCAAATCGTTCACACCCTCAAGTTTAAGAATCTAGGATTTAAGATGATTGAAAAAGGAGCAAGACGCGCAGCTTTCCCAAGTTTTTTTTGCAATGCAGAATTCGTGTAAGTTCTGTTCAGTTTTTTCATACTAACTATTTTGCGATTATCCTTGCCCCCCCCGCTCACCCCCGTGCTGGTAATTTTCTCTTTTCTTTTGCCTTTTTCTTGGCCTTGTCTCTCGTTCGCCTTTTCCTCTCGTTCGTATTTGTCTTTATGATCGGATTTTTAATCTTCAAAAAGGGACTCTTCGCTCTAAACGCCCGCACAGAACAAGAGAGCGCTCTGACCCTTCTATCTTGCTGTTGTTCAAAACCAGTCGCAGTTTAAACTTGATCGGCTTCGCCCTTTTTCAGTTGGTTGACGGCTTGTGGGCGGGGCTCACTGACTTGCACGTCAAGACGCCGATGGGAGTAACGGCCGAAAATCTCGCAGAAAAATACGGAATCACCAGGGAGGACAACGACAATTACGCTCTGAAAACTCAGCAACGCTGGGGCCAAGGTGGGGCGTTCACAGAACAACTTTCTTGCTACTGTTTATTTTACTGCCGGCCGCAGTTAATTCAAGTTCACGCTGGCTTGGCGATGTTGCCTATTTTCTCTGGATATCACATTGCACGTCTGCGCCTTAAAAATCCAGCACCAATTTATTCGCTGGCTATTAAATTGCGTCGTAAAATCCAGCACCAATTTTTCTGATCAATTCTTATCACGGCGTGAATAATTTGCACACAAACTTCTTCGCTCGTCCGAACAAACGAACTGCACAGCCGAGATGAACATTGGGCTGGATCCGGACCATAACGAATCTGTTTGGATTGGAACCGGACGGTGAATCGCTTCAAAACTTTAGGATCAAGACCGGATTTGTAATGAGTAAAATGAAGAACATTTGAGCATTTTTGTTGTTGAAAAGCTGTATTTTGTTAAATTTTTGGCCTTCAGTTGGATTTGGACTTTACATGTGAAAAACGTTTTGGATTTTGGTTGGACCTGGACTGAGTTTTGCAAACTCTGGATCTGGATCGTAAATTAGGGCAGGCCCCTCTACCCTGGCAAGCACAAGCGCCGCCAGCAGATAGAATCCGGTGTGTGACGTAAACCTCTTCGTAATTCTCTTGTGTTGTTTGCAGCGCAAAAGGAAGGGCGCTTCGACGCCGAAATGATCAAAATGACCCTGAAGTCCCGCAAAGGGCCCTGGGAGTTCAGCGCCGACGAACACCCCCGTCCCGACATCACAATCGAGCAGTTGGCGAAGCTGCCTCCGGTTTTCAAAAAGAACGGAACCGTCACTGCCGGAAACTCGAGCGTAAGTGGCGGGTTTCTCGCTGCTTCTACTGTGTTATTGTGTTTTTGCTTCTTACTGTGTCTTTGTGTTACTGTGTAATTGCTTCTTACTGTGTCGCTATGTGTTTTTGTGTGTTGCTATGTCATTCCATCTTACCGTGTCGTTGTGTGTTATTGTGTATTTGTGTGTTGCTGTGTCATTGCATCTTACCGTGTCGTTGTGTTATTGTGTCTTTGTGTGTTGCTGTGTCTTTGCTTCTGATGCTGCAAAGACCCGAAGATTGAAAGCTGCACTTCGTGCGTTCCGCCGCCAAAAGCCGATTGTCGCCGAATTGACGACCACGCTGTTCGTTTTCTTTCAGCTTGCAACACTTCGATATTGATCTGTAGCAGTTTTTGCCACAACTCATGTATGTATTGACCAACCTAAACATTGAACTGTGCGCTGCAAATTATAAAACTTCTCTTTTAAGAGCCCACATGCCGTACATGTCAGTCGGCTTTGTGCGATTACCTCAGTTTGCAACCACAATTGAGCTAAAGTGGAACTGGCTTAATTGGTAGCAAAGCGTAAAAAACAAAAGGTTCGCGTCCAAAGGTTGCAAGATCGATTACAGTGTGAAACCAATGACTCAAGAAAGCCCGACCTTTTCATTGACCTATCGGAAAGCCTGGATAACTTGCACGGTTGTAGGAACATTGTTGGAGCTGCTGCTAAAACTTTAATTTCCTGACAGGGTGTTTGCGATGGCGGCTCCGCTGTAATCATCGCCACTGAGGAGGCTTGCCAGAAGCACAACCTGAAGCCACTGGTACGCTTGGTGGCGTACAACGCGGTCGGCTGCGATCCCCACATCATGGGAATAGGTGAGAGTTGTCAGCAATTGAAAGCGTGTTTTTGTTTGCAAGTGCATTGTTTAAAACTTATGTTTTCTTTTGAAACATGAAACTACGGTTTGTAGACTCCTTGTTTCACGAAAGCTGTTTCGAAAACTTCTTCGTGCCAAAAAAAACCCATGACAAACAAAAATATTTCGCGAAAAAGCTGTTTCCCAAAAACTATCGCAAAACAAAATCCGCCTGCCTTCATCGACTCCTGCCGTGAGAGATTGTTTATTATTAGCAGCACGTTGCTCTCACCCACAGGTCCTGTCCCTGCCGTCAGGAACGCCCTGGCCGCCGCGAACCTCAGTCTTGCCGACATGGATCTTTGTGAGGTTGGTCGTGTTGATCTTGTGTGTATGCTTCTTTTCTGCGATATCCTGTCGAGTATTTTTTTCGAAAATCGTTGAGTTTGCATTTGAAATTCAAGTGATATCTTGTTTTTTTTAGTTTTTCAACAGCTGAGTATGTTGTACTGTTGGAGTTGGTTTTCAAAGACGTTTTTGGTGTTCGCAGCTAGAGTTCGCGCAGTTTTGCATCGTAGCAAATATGATTTGAAAGCTGACAAATCAGCTCAAACCAGAAGCCCTGCGATAACAAAAGTTTCTGGAGTCTTGTGATGACAAAGTTTAAGCTGTGCTTAATCGACTGACTGCATTGTTGAGTCATATACGAGTTGACCAAACCTACTCTGCAGTATTTCATTTTTTAATTCTTGCTTACAGCAAATCTTGTTGTTTTCTTCCTTACTCATTATTGTTGCTGTGCTGTTGTCAGGTAAACGAGGCCTTCGCCCCTCAGTACCTGGCCGTGGAAAAAGAACTTGGCCTTGATCCCAACAAAACCAACCTGTGCGGTGGCGCCATTGCCCTCGGACACCCCCTGGCCACGTCCGGTAACCGTATCACGGGCCACCTGACGCACCAGTTGAGGTAAGCATAGCTGCAGGTGGTGGTTTACCCATGTCGAAGAGTGAAATGAACCTTATAACGATCTGCTCGAATTTAAAGACGCAGTGCATAGGCATGGCCAGGTGGCCAAATTTCTAGCATATCTTGTAGTTTTGTGCTTCGAGAGGCGGTGTCCCAAACAAGATATTGTTGCTTGCTTGAAGTCAGCGATTCCCAAACTTTTTTTAGTGCGACCCTAATCTCATTTTAATAAACATCTCACGACCGAAGCCTAAAACATCGAAAAATGCATTTTACGTGCTTGGGAAGCGAAAATGTTTCAAACTACTCTGCTACTACATAACCGAACTTTCGCATGCTAGTTTTTTTAACGAAAATATTAGGTACCCGGTATGGACCTGCAGGAACCCGATTTATCTGATTCTAGGGACCCGATGATAATTTTCGCTGATTCTAGGGACCCGAATCGGGTCCCTAAAGCACCTTAAAAAAACCTGCGTATGCCCTGATAACCCACTGACCTATTCACTGAAGGCTTCCGTACCCAACGAATATTAACTTGGCAGGTAGTTGGTTAGTAGCTGCGTTGCCATTAAAACTCTCGGAAAACCATTATGATGCAATAATCCGGTTTTGATAAAACGAAACCAAATGAAACACGTATGATGCAATAATTCAGTCTGTGACGGAATTAAAAGAACTTGAAAAATGAGAAGAAAAATGTTCATTTTGACAGATTTGAATCACCTTGGCGCAGGCCCGCAACCAGTGGGGGGGGCAATCGGGCAATTGCCCCCCCCGAAATTTAAAAACACATATGTATTTGTTAGGTACAGCAATAGGTTACATCATTTTGCACCCCCCGATAATATCAGCTGGTTGCGGCCCTGCCTTGGCGCGACCCATTTTTCGACCCTTCGCGATCCATACTTTGGGAACCGCTGCTTTACGTCAAAATATTCGACCCCTCCCAAATTTCAGGGCTGGCCACGCAACTGCCACAGTGTGTCGTGGTTTTCCTTCTGTTGTTGTAATCAGGGCTGGGGAGTCGGGACCCTTGAGTGGTGTCGGATGGCCGGAGCCAGGAATCTCGATGGTGGAGCCGGAGTCTGAAATGTTGGTTACCTGTTCCACAGACAGTTTGTAGGGAAAGCGAGTTTTACAAATATTGCAATGGCTTTCAGTTATCAATGGACCAGTTCTTCTGGAGCCGGGGCCCAAAACGTCTAGATCAGTGGTCCTTAACCTTTTTTACATATCTTACCCTCTTTTATCGAACAAGATTACCAGATTTACCCCCAAAACACTCATTGATGCTCTTTGCTTATACAGATGAAATAAACGAACTCTTATAGGTTAGAATGATATATAAAAATTTGCATTTTCTGCAGTTTATGTTTCAGTAAGTTTACCCCCTTGGAAGATGAAATTTACCCCCAGGTTAAGAACCACTGGTCGAAATGTTGGAACCGGAGCCAAAAAATTTAGATGCCTGGAGTCGGAGCTGGATATTTGAGTTCCAGCTCCACAGACCTGGTTGTAATCCGTTCGGGGTCGTTTGTTTCCTTCACATTCCTTTGAAACATCCCGTTTCCACTACAAGGGGGTATTAGGGACCCTTTGCCACTGCAGTCCGTTCGACGCAATCGAATAAGACAGAAAGGTCGTAAACCGCGCGCAGGGCAACTGCCGTCCTCCCCTGCTGCTCGGCTTCGCTGTTTTTCGCAGTCGCTGCTATAAAATCAGTCGCAAACGGCAACGAAACCCTCCCCACTTCGCCAAATACTCGGCGCTTAACGTCTTCTCGCTGCTGGAGAGACGCAAGTCGGTGTATATTTTCCTCCCCAACCAGCACGTGAAGCACTATCGTTGTAATGAGAGGTGGCCGCGTGAAAGGAGTGTACCGAGCTTCGGCTTGCCCCTTGATTTTAACAATCTGCTTGTTCCGTTTGAAGACAAAACCTTCTGTACCTTTTTTGTGCTTTCTTGGTACGCAAGAGCGGCTTCGTTACCATGGGCGTCAGAAGGGGGAGACAGAGAGGGGGCCTTGTCCCCTGGATTTTGAAGGCTGACATTTTCCTATTAAATTTTTAGGGAAACAAGGTTGTTTTCATAGTTTCGAGTGGGTCAAATGAAATTTAAGCACGTTCCCCCCTGACAAATCTTTTTGCATGCCCTGGAAAACTCCCACTATTGTCCCCCCCTGGAAAAAATCCTTCCGACGCCCGTGTTCATCACGCATGAGCGCTTTCGTCATGCACGAGCGGCTCGACAAGTAACCCCTGCGTTTCTTCCAGAACGAAGAACCTCAGGTACGCCGTGGGGGCGGCATGCATCGGGGGAGGCCAGGGGATAGCCGTGATCCTCGAGAACGCTTCGTAGCGTCGCGCGAAGACGTTTCGCTCCAGGCCCTGACGTCGGTGTTGGACCATCGATGATGCTTTTTGCGCCTAATTCTTTTCTGCGCTGGTGCCTATTTCAGGGGTCATCAATGGCGGCCGCCACAGTGGCCCTCTCTGTGTTTGAAAAAAAAACTTGGGTTTTATGCTGTATTTGCATTTGATTGTCGTCAGATCTTAAGTTGCTTCACAATTTATGTCTCAACGAAGCTGCAGAATGGCCCTTTTTTGAAACGTTGTCGACCCCTGGCCCCCTGGCCTATTTCCTGCGCTGGTGCGAAGAGGCCCGCCGCGCTGACGATTTATGCAATTTTGTAGTGACGTTGAAAGGTCGCCGGAAAGGTGAGTGAACGACGTGACAGTAGTCCCATTGTTTCAACATAACTTGTACGCCTCAATGACTTTTCTTTTTTAATTGAGCTAGGAAAGCAAGTTAGTTTATTTCCGTCAATAAAGATACTCTGCGCGTTGCCATCAAGTTGTGAACTGGTGTTGGATCACGTGACTTTGTGTCGAAACAGAACGCGGCGTGAAAAGACTGCAAACAGCTCAAGCGTGACCGTTCCACGCTTTCGCAACTTAACAACGTTTAGAAAGAGTGACGGGATTTCTTTCCAGAGGCTGAGATTATTTTCCAATTCTTGGCCGAAACAAATGGCAGTACTGCGAGAGCTTTCTTTCGTGTTTCTGCATTTTTGGATTCTTGCCAGCTATTGTTTTTTCGCTCATACATTACGGTCATTTTTCTCACAACTGTATCAAAACTCGCCATAACAGTGTTCATTAGCCTATATTTTCAGACATTCTGACCGAAATTACTTAACTTTTTCTGTTATTTCAAAAACGTTTGTGTCTATGGACATCTAGCGTTTGCTTGGCGTGCGCAATACCGCCACGTCATCAATAGGTTTGTTCGTCACTTCCCCAACACGTTGCTCACCCAAGCATAGTTCTTTCACTGCAGTGATTGTAAACTTCGATAAATTGCTGTCGATGCTTCACTTTTACATATGAAATCCTTGTTCATATAAAGCACATTCAAATCACGCGGATGATCGACGCATAGGCGTGGCCAGGGCGCGTCGTCGACGAGGTTGGTTATGTTGGGGTCATTGGACAACACATTGGCCCAGGCCGGTACCCATGGGGGGGCATTCAGGGACATTTCCCCACAAAATTTTTTCGTGTCCAGAAAAATTTGTTTAAAACATACAATCAGCGCCTCCAAGAGAAATCTTTTTAGGCGGAACAAAACTAATTTTGGGGCCCCTAAGACTTGCAAAATTATTTTGAAATAAATAAAAATTTTGACCAAATGTACCTCAAACTTCAACAAGAAGTGTTGAAGTTTGATGTACATTTAGTCAAAATTTCGTTCGCTGATCGTATAAAACGTTATGTTAAAACACCGGTATTCAAGTAATGTGACCATGTTACCAATTTTTAAACATCACTTTCAAATGCCATTAGAAAAATCTTATCAAGGAAGAAATTAGAAAAAATGCCGCAGTGTCAAAATGAATGGAGTCGATCGAGGTTGAACAAAACGGTGCAAGTGAAATGAGACTGCGACCTCATTGAGTAACTGTATCCTTGGAATGAGCTTACTGTAAAAAGATTCCAGGGAGAGACGAAATATGTCAACCGACTATTTTTTCTATTTTTGACCACGAGCCAGAATAAATAGCTACACAGGCCGGCGACCGCTGCTATGAAGCGGTCTGTCGAAGTACTGTAGGCTGTGGTTAGTTTCCTGTATTGTTTCGAAATTTTCTGATTTCTGGGTATGTCCGCTAATCCTAAACTCACATTCGATTCGACATTGTATCTGCTTGCGGCGCAAGTTTAACAATCACCGAAATGCACAGCACACCTTCGCGGTGCCCTATAAGCACTTGCGTCCTGCATTGCAGTTACTTGTTAATTTTAAACTTCTTAGTTATCTTACACATATGCATAGCATTCCGTGGCTACTGTTGTTAGATTCTATTTTATTGTGAACTGGCATCATTCCATTCAAATTTCATTTGAATTATCTCTTAGTTTGAAATTCTTCTTTTATTGGAGAGAGTTTTATTAAAGATTTGTTTGAAAAATAAAGACGCAAAGGAAAATTCAGTGGACAGACTGGGACATAGGACAGTAATCGTGAATGTCTTAAAGTAGGCAAACATTCAAGTTCAACAAAAATAATTTTACTAATTATCAGTGCATCATATCAAGAAACTGCACTGCCAGCAATTCACATCAAAATACAGTACATCACACTAGCTTACCAAATCCTTTAGGCCAAACCAGTTTATCACTGGAATTAATTTCGCTACATTATTCTGAGTTTGTTAATAACAAACACTCAAATGTTCCTTCAGGAGCAATGTACCTGCTGGACCCCCTTCTCAAAGGCCCTGCATACAATAACAACAGAAATCTTGCCCACTAAAAATTTCCTTTTCCCCCTTTAAACCTATCTACGGGCATGCATTGACCCAAACGTTTTGGGGGCAAAAGCATAACTTTCTGCCTAAATTGAGTAGTTTAAATTTCTTGCAGATTGACATGGCACAACTTGGTCATAGGTTCGAGGTAGCGTGTGTGATTGCTTCATTCGTCATTTTTTCAAATTTATTTTTCTCTAGAAACTTGAGAGAGCTTCAGAATGCCCTGTCCTTTTGTTCTACAAAGCAGTTGGTCGAGATCAGATTGACAAAATTTCTAGAGAGGTGTTCCACAGTTTTAAGTGGACAGTTGCCGAGAAGAATGTCTGGAAGTGAGGTCATAGCGTCTGGCTTGCTCCTATTCTCATTGGAAAGTTAGAGAAAGGGTAGTCTACAAATGGATTTCACAACTGAAGAACACCGCAAACAGGTATTCTTAGGGTGTCCCATAGGTTCATCAGGCGGTCACAGTTCCAACCAGCCCTGGTTCTGGGTCATTTTATCTAGGCCACAACGGAGCTTCCGTAGAATTGCACAATCAAATTCAGTCAGTACCAAGCAGTGGCGTACGCGGAAAATTTTCATGGGGGGGGTTTGGTTCAGGGTCATATGGTGGTCATTTGTATTTGGTGTGCGCTGTTTGTGACGTCACAAT
>Ga0210059_1002179_pt1 | contig 30390 bp, 18 predicted proteins | sample Ectturendosymbi2_FD_188042 | JGI IMG/M metagenome (GOLD analysis project Ga0210059, IMG submission 188042) | Ecteinascidia turbinata endosymbiont from Florida, USA - Sample 2 (SPAdes) (version 2) | ecosystem: Host-associated > Tunicates > Ascidians > Unclassified | place: Key West, Florida...
GCAAAAAGAGAATGCTCTCACAGAAAGAGCGCGTTGAAAGCGAAGTGCTCGCTTGGAGACGAGCACTGTATTGTAAAGAGAAAAACGCTGTCATAGAAAAAGCGCATGGAAAGGAACTGCTCAGTTAAGCCTTCTTGCCCGAAAGTAACGTCGAAAACACGCATCACCACATAGCATTATCACGATAAACCCTACTGCTTCGAGAATCAAAGAAACGAAGTATGCATACGTTCTTATATGTAATAATAAGCTGCAGTAGTTACTTCTTACTTAAAATAACCAGCATTCCTGCACTGAATTGCGAAGTTCAGGTGCGAGATTTAAAGCAACGCAAGCTGCAAACGTAACAACGTGTGGTTACATGCTTTGATGCAGTCAGATTGTTTGAACTCGTCACTATTCTTTGAACACTGTAATCGCATTTTACTCTGTGAATGAGTGATCGAACTTTGCAGTGTCCGTTTGATCGATTGCATGACAAACCACAATGCTTTCGCATTTTACCTAAACTAGTCCAATATAGGAATTAGCGCCCTACTCTGCAGTAGTGCTGTAACAAGTGTTACGTGTTTCTAATAATAGTGTTAAGAATGTGTCTGTAACCCTACGGTTCTGTCTTCAATGCAGTTGCAAAAAGTGTCTGTAACCCTGTGATTCCACCGGCATCAATGCCTTGTACTACGTTCTGTTTTGTCTGTTTTTATCAACCTGCGTTCTGCAGAGTGTGTGTTCATGCTATGGACTTCGTGTCTGCTCACAAACAAATAAATGAAGTTAAATTAAATGGTAATGCAATGCGTCCTGTCTAAAGAAAAATTTGTTCTTCTCTGTCAGCGATCCTAGAAAAAGCTAGGCTACTGCTTGGCATAAATACCCTGGGGTTGTTTAAAGCGAGATGCTTTCAGGTTTAAGTTAAGTTTGTGTTTGTTATAGTATTGGATTTTGTAGACGATGGATGGCAGTCAACTTGTGGTGGTGGTGGTCTTGGCATCAATTTTTTCGCCAAGTTTCAGTTTTGTCATTGCCGTTGCTAAACACAGTTAGCCTACTGTTAGAAAGTGCCCTCCATTGTTGCGTGCCTGATTTTTATTGCCTGCGCTGCACGTGGAATGATTTTGATTTGCGAACTGTGGGCCTAAAGTCCATTCTACGCTGAAGAGTTTCCAGGAGTAGCCGCACACGATTCAGTTTGTTTTGTTACGTCGGGTAATTCCGCGCTCGTGCACGGCTCGACACGGCAAATCCTGGGCGCAATAAAACTAACAAAGAATTGTGCGCGGCTACGCCTGGAAACTCTTCAGCGTAGATTGGACTTTAGGTCCACAGTTCGCAATTCAAAATCATTCCACGTGCAACGCAGGCAATAAACATCAGGCACGCAACAATGGAGGGCACTTTCTAAAGTAGCCTAACTGTGTTTGGCAACGGCAATGACAAAACTGAAACTTGGCGAAAAAAATGATGCGAAGGCCACCACCACCACAAGTTGACTGCCATCCATCGTCTACAAAAACCAATACTATAACAAAAACAAACTTAACCCTGAAAGCATCTTGCTTTAAGCAACCCCAGGGTATTTACGCCAAGCAGTAGCCTAGCTTTTGCCAGGATCGCTGACAGAGAAGAACAAATTTTTCTTTAGACAGGACGCATTGCATTATGTTTGCAGCTTGCGTTGCTTTAAATCTCACACCTGAACTTCGCAAATCAGTGCAGGAAGGCTGGTTATTTTCAGTAAGAAGTGACTACTGCAGCTTATTACATATAAGAACGTATGCATACTTCGTTTCTTTGATTCTCGAAGCAGTAGGGTTTATTGTGATAATGCTACGTGGTGATGCGTGTTTCCGACGTTACTTTCGGGCAAGAAGGCTTAACTGAGCAGTTCCTTTCCACGCGCTTTTTCTATGACAGCGTTTTTCTCTTTACAATACAGTGCTCGTCTCCAAGCGAGCACTTCGCTTTCAACGCGCTCTTTCTGTGAGAGCATTCTCTTTTTGCACCTAAAGGCGCTCAGAGGCGGTGAGCTGCACCTGGTGAGGACAGTCGGAATGGTCGGACTTAACAATCGACGAGACCTTCTTTAAAACTTTGAGCAAAAACGTCACTAGCACTGAGTCCACCATCCCAAGTTTTTTGTAGTCCTTCGTCTACACAAACGAATATCATAATCAAAACAGTATAATTTAAACCTGAAACCACCTGGCTTTATAGTTATGCCTTGCAGCAGCCTAGATTTTGTCTGGATTACTGAAACAGAACACCAAGTTTTTCTTCAGACAGGATACCATGCTTTCCTCCGTCACGCTTCAGCGCTATATATGCATGCAGAGATAGCTATCTCTGCGCAGAGACAGCTAAATCTGCACAGAGATAGCTATATATGCGCAGAGATAGCTAAATCTGCGCAGAGATAGCTATATCTGCACAGAGATAGCTATGTTTGTGCAGAGATAGCTAAATCTGTGCAGAGATAGCCAAATCTGCACAGAGATAGCTACATCTGTGCAGAGATAATATCTCTGTGCAGAGATAGCTATTTATATGCAGAGATAGCTATTTATGTGCAGAGATATCTAAATCTGTGCAGAGACAGCTATCTCTGTGCAGAGATAGCTATATATGCACAGAGATAGCAGTTTTTGTGCTAAATCTGTCAGATATGATATTTTTTCGAACGGCGCCCCATAGGATACCACTATGGCTTTCTGTAATTCGACGAGCTTTCTGCAATGTCGCCGTACACCTGCATGATACTCATTTTCTTTCTACAGTAATGCCACGGTGTTCTTCTGTGATGCGACAATGTGTATTTATGACGATTAAAACTGCACTTGAGCCACACTCGTGTTGAATGTGAGACTAAGTTTTTAAATGCGGCTTGGCAGCTGCCAGCTACAGACCACCATACGATGTCGACTTCGACTTCTCGGCCAAAATATGTTAGTAACCTTGGTTTCTGGATATCTCAATGGCGACACTCAGCAGCTTAATCTCGGAACTGTGTTTTGCACTCACACTAAGCGGCGCGGAGCAAGGAGTAAGTGTTTAAGTCTACAAATCAAAATAACATTTCTATGCGAAAATCCGTTTTATGCGAGTAACCGTACTATGTTTTTCACGTATGAATGGCTTTGGTTTGAGGTTCTGGAATCTCAAGTGAACACGCGGCTGCATACAATTAGACGGAGTAATCTGTATTCATTCTGCGAAGTAGTGCGCGGTTGCAAGGCTATGCAGAGTAAATAAAACAAACAAAGAATTTGCTAAAGTTCGCATAACTCTAAAGCAAGCAACTTCAACACATTAAGCATGCGAGCTAAAGTGGGAACATGCATACCTGTGAGTACCAGTAAATCTTGTACAATGTCGCTTAAAAGAAAGCGTTTTCCATCTAATGCCGCAATATAATGTTGCACCAGATGTTGGCCAAAAATTGCCAAGTAATCAGCGGCTTATAATTTTGGGTGCAGGGCTCTATACAACCTGCCGTGGCGAATGAGTGTTAGCAGTCATCAGGTTCAATGCAATATTTCTACCGTTGAGGCCTTATTGTGCAGTCAGCTTGTTTATATTCGTCCATATTCTTTGAACACTACCACCGCATTTTACTTTGTGACTGAGTGCTCGGACGTTACAGTGTAATTTGAGGACGTGTGCGTGCCACAACGCATTCGTACTTTACCTGGTCTTGACCAGGGTTGGACTCAGTGTCCTACTCTGGATGTAGTATTGTACAAAGTATTACGGGTTAGTGAACAATAGTGTTAAGAAAGTACCTGTAGCCCTGTTGTTCTACCTCCAAACTCGCTATTAATCGTTCTGTTGTGTCTGTCTTTATCAACCTGCATTGCGCAGACTGTGTGTGTTTGTACTCCATGGACTTGGTGTCTGTTACAGAACCTTAAAATTAAATAAATTACATAAATTCATCAAGAAATACATTTGTTTTTAAAACTTATTTAAAGTCAGGGGGGCGTGAATCAAAGGAAAATTAGTTAAGGGGGGTGTGGGGGAGAAATGGTTAATTACCACTGGCATAGACCCTTACTTTCAGATCTCCCCACAGAAAATAGTACGAAGGGGATAGATCTGCAGAATGTACAGGCCAAAGGTGATCCGTACGACGGGAGATGAGTTTATTTCCAGAGAAGTAACTATATGGACACATTTGATTGGAGAAAAGCGGCGTTCTCCATCCTTCTCATTCCTTCAATGTATCGTTCTGTGTTCACAGTTGCTGGACGTCCATCAGCATCCTGGAACCTCTATGGCCCAATTGTGACATTACGACGCAATTCACCAAACAGGCACTTTTCCCACACGATGTGAGCGATACTGATGTTTATGAGGTTTTACCTAAGCCCAAAAACGCACATTCTGCTTGCTTGCGGACGTGACCACTGATGTGGAAATTTGCCTCGGTTCTGACTTGAAAGAAATGTAAACAGAACTAAGACGTGCTTGATACAGTTTAATTCTTGTTATCAGTTAATTTTTTAAGTAACTTGATATTTGCCGATTTTTCTTTATTATTGCGTTTATTCTGTTTTAAGTCAGTTATGAAGAATTGTACCAAATAATGGCGATTCACATAAAAGTAGTATGTACCTGAATATCCAAACTTGCATCTTGGAAGTAAATAGTACTAGAATTGGTATTGACGTCCAGTTGACATTGTGTATTGTGTAAGGTATTCACTCCCACACGCAACGCGCTAGACTTCAAACGTGCATCGCAGCAGCGAAGAACACACAAATACATGAAAGCACACCAGGCCATATACGTGGCGTGTATACCAACTCTGGCAGTCCTGCCTTATAACAACATTTATTTATTTGTCTAAGCTAAATCTAATCACTTTCACCATTGTTGAGAGACTTGCCACCACTTAACAAGTTAACAACTTCCTTCGGGGCTGTCTGCAGGACCGATGTTCAAATGAGGTGAATATCGCATGCACATAGGAAACCAATATAAGACAAGCGGATGGAATACCTTAATTTTTTAGACCTTGGTGTACTAACTTGCTAGTGAGTGTCGATCAGACCACACGCTAAAGAATCTACTACTTTTATGTCAACGAAATAATTTCAATGAATGAGCACAGAGCGTATTGTGTAATGTTCACATATTACACTTTTTTACCAACTTAGGGATTGGGGACCCCCTAAATGTTGGGGGGCCCTGGCTGTAGCCCAGTCAGCACCCCCTTTAATCCGCCACTGGTCAGCGACTAAGGTTTGACGTGGTCATTTCAGCGGGGTGCGTGACCGCGTTGTACAGACCACAGCGAATGTTGCCTTTGAAACGGTCCGCCTGGCGAAGCGTGTCTCTGAAGAAAGACGGACGTCTGTCACAGATTCTCTTGGTTTTCATAAAAGCGTGTGGGCTGCGAAGGAACTGAGCAGACCGCATGGCAGCAAGCGATCTACAGAGGTTGTTTTTTACACCGGTCGACAGATTTCAGTTGACAGCTGAGTGAGAAACTTCATGCTGGTGCGAGCTCAAACGAAGGACCTCACCAAGCACAGATGATTGCTTTTGACTTGGTGCAGTGGACAATAATGTGATTCGCTACGTCGGCTTGATGCGAGTGTGGCAAGCAGTCGGCTTGATGCGAGTGTGGTAGGCAAATAACTGGGTGGAACTAATAAGCTTAGACACGTGCTTTGAGAGGTGTCTACTGCCCTACTAAATATTTACCGGCAAAGCTTGATTAATGCGCTGCAATGACATTTATAAAAGTTGTCGTATTTTGTTTGCAATATGTTTGCATTTTCTTGAATCTGCTTTTCCGGGGGAATTTAGCAAATATCGTCGCTTTGTTGCCGAGTCAATGAGCGGTAAATTTTTGGAACAGCGCAGAAGTCGCAAGTCCTGCAAGTCACATTATAAAGAAAACGCAATAAATGAATGATGTAAATAAAATGTTTTAAATTAAATTGTGTTGGAAGTTTAATAACATCTTTTTCATCGTCGGTAATATATTGCAAGCGAGCAGTGTTAGACCACTAAACAGGTGGGCGGTGTGGCTTTTACGAAAAGAAAGCAGTCAGTGCATATCGGTTTTAAATGGGAAGAGACACCAGAAACTTTAGCCGACTGACTTAAATGGTGCATGAAACCAATGGGAGGGATGACGACGTACCGACTTTTAATAACTAGCAAGTTGCTTGAAATAAACCTATTCTGTTATGGAGTTTCCAGTGTTGCCAGTCACAGCAGCCGAAGGCACAATTCCTGGTTCATGAAACTTCACAATGTGTTCAGCATGTTGTGTAGTGTGCTTGTGTTCTGTGGATGCTTCTTGTCTACATTTAGTCTTATATTTAAGGTTGCGCTCTAGCTTTGCTTTTGTTGTACCATCCGGAGGCTTTGGGGTCAAAAATTCCGTCTGGCGTACATTAGGCTGTATCTTTCTGAACATGTAAACATTAGTTTTTCAAAACTTCAAACAAGGTTTTGTGAAACTACAACGTGAAATTTCACCGAAAGGTCAATTATGATGCGAAACGAAGTTTTTAGTCGTTTTGTCTTTCAAACATTCAAATGTAATGCATCAGTAACCATTCTTTTTCACTGCAGCATTAGCAGAGGTAGGGAGAATTTATCTGAGCGAACTGCGGTTTGCAGTCTTGCGCATGAGCGTCAGTGCCGACTTGCGGCTGTGTAAAGCTGGTTAAAAGCTGCGCAGGAAATTGACTGGAAGCAAAAAGTTTTTGGTTGGAACACTCCATCGCAACAAAACAAACTTCCGAAACTGTTTAGGTACCAGTTACGTAAAGAGGTCTTTGCAGCATCAGGCGGACGTATGGATTCCTGTGTTGCTGGCTGGTGCATCTTTCTGTGTAAGTGAGAATACGCCAGTGGTTGCTATCAGTTTGTAGCTCAGCGCTCGAGTTGTAACAAACGCTTTCAAGCGGATCAAATATCTTTGAAAGTTGTTGAAAACATGGTTTTGAATTACAGGTTGCACTGTGTACTTGATCATCTGATCAATTACACAAATGTGAAAAGGTTGACTTGTGGGCATCTCACATGAAATTTTCAAGTTACAAACCTTGAGTGAATTAATTTGTAGTTCTGATAACTTTGCCAAATTGTGCAAAAAGTAATTAAAAGTGTTGTAATGAAACGTCGATGGCTTGCTATATATGAAGCAACTGCCCGGTAACGCACATGTTGAGTCTTTAAAAGTTCAGATCGATATGTAGCTGTGGCCAGTTGCTGCCTTTCTCTTGTTTTGAATATTTACTTGCTACAATCAGCTACTAATAGCTATTTGGCCGTAATGGCCACCAATATATTTTTCGCAACATTAAAGGACACCTTGACAAGGTAATCTTCCGGTTTTTCGGTGTCCCAGCCCAACGTTTTTGGTGATGTTCTTGTGTATTTACGATATTTTGACTGTCGGTTTAACTTGAATACAATGCAATACAATACAATGCAACCACAAAGATTTTCATAGCGAAAAATGTCTTTACCCGACGGCATAATGAGTGTGGCAAAGATTTTGCGCGTTTGTTGCGGAAAACAATCACACACAATCGATATAAAGGGGAACATCAACTACTATAGGCTTCGGAAGAGAGGCAGGGGGCAAGTTCTTCCTATATTTTGAAATTTGGCATTTTTCTGTAAAATTTCTAGCAAACAAAGTTTGTTTTCTTAGTTTCGAGTGAGTAAAATGAAAATTCGCTACTTTTGTCCCCTCTGGAAAAATATTTTATCTACCCCTGGAAAAATCCAATATTGCCACCCCCCTGAAAAATCCTTCCGACGCAAATGTAAGCTATTGCACAACAGTTCGAGGGCCGGACATCTTACGTAATGGGATTGTTTCGGGATATGTCACATTTTACCAAATCAGCAAATGTTTCTTAAATATATTATTTTTTCATTATCGACAAATTGTCGTAGCGGCCGATGAAATGGCGTCACGGGCCGGATTTAGCTCGCGGGCCGTAGTGTGGAGACCCTGGTATACTTTATTCTTTACGTATGTTTGTAATGAATACTAATGTGATGTTTATTTATGTCTGACAAATAGATAAAAACTAAAAAAGGTTTCATTAAACTCTTTCTGGGCCTGTCAGCAGCCAAGTGTTACCTGCGGCAGCTCCTCTTCGTTATCTCTGCACCGCCAACACGTGGTTGCTTGCGCAAAGGATGTGGAGTGATGGTAGTGAAGCATCAGGAGTATCAGGCGAGAAACCTTCCCTTGTAGCAGTCGACTTTAGTTTGTTACGACTTGGCTGGAGTAGATGCAAAAACCATTGCTCAAAACGTCGGCATGACCCGACCACGAACCAAGCCAAATTTACCAGCTTGGGGCTGAACTGTATGTCATTACAGCTGGCCGTCGTCTGGTCGGCACCGACATCTAGTGGAAAACAGTTTTGTAACTTCTGCGCAAAGTGGGATGTTGATACGTCCCAGCAATATTTCAACGTATTAAAAACATGAAAATGAGCCTTATGGTTGGGGTATATTGGCGCAAATTCCAGAACCAACAAACAGTTCGAGAATCAATAAACAAAAGTGTTTAAGCAAAAGCTTGATACCGTGCCACTTGTGATATTTTCCAGTTACTGCTTATGACTCGGAGTGTTTTATCATCAGTAGAGTTATTTAAACTTGCATTATAACTGTTTGCGAAGTTTGAGTTTGCCTCTTGACTTAATTAAAGGAAACTTTTTTAAATATCAGTTTACTGGCTTGATTACAAATCTCTAGAGTTTGTTGTTGGAATGTGCGTATATTGTGTTTTGGTAAATACGTGACACCTGTAAAATCTCATGACCAACAATTAAAGTCAATGTATGTAGGAATGTACTCATGTGGTTTCCGATTGAACAAAAGCATTGCAACCTTGGCCAGCTGTGAAGCTGTATAGTTGTGCTAACTGCTGAAATGAGTACCTTATATAACAGGCTTGGTTTTGTGGATGTTGAAAAGGGCAGCTGGTAAAATCTTTTTGTGACTGTTCGCAAAATGTAATATTTTTCTTATAGAATTACAGTCATTAGTGTGTTGGTCAACCTATACGAATGCTTACTTAGTGATCGAGGGGTAATGGTACTTTCCAACAGCACAAAGGTATTGAAACTTATTGAAGTACAAAAAGAGCATATCCTTACGTATTGCAATGCTTCTAAAATTGGTGTCCCAGGTAAAAGCATAAAAGTAAACTTTGCCATTACCCCAGAGAGACTTTGACCCAAAGTAAAGGGTGTATTTATAGAGAATGAGAACGGCTTTCGGTAAATAAACCTCCGCAGTGCTTTTTGGTGTTGTCTACATCTTTACCACCTTATGAAATCTTTTGTCCTTCCTGGAAATTTAAACCTTTCACAGTTAAAATTTCCTAATTGCAATTTCACCTTCTGAGGCGTTCACTCCGAATTGAAATCAGCTTCATGGTTTCAACCAAGCCTCTAATAACGTAATCTTGAAATTATATCTCGGCGAAAGTAAGTTTTGGTACGATTTTATCCCATTCGAGAGGACAGGAAGTTAAGACCGACTGATTCGATATTAAAAAGTTTCAGGATCTCCCAAACTGTTATCTAATGGGTAGAATTCCTTTTTGGAATTTGACCGGGATTATAATTCTGCTAGCTTTTCGGATACTTAGGGCAAGGTGGTCATCCATCTGATTTTGGTCAAGACGGTACCGGTTTTTCAGGTCGTGTCCTCGTCAGCCGCTTGCTTGTCTCGGAAAATCAGACTGGCTGCAGGTAAAGGGAGAAGTGAAATCTGCAACAGGGAATGGTCCAGATGAGCATTGAAAATAACCCTTTTTGTTGCATAAACAATGTTTACCTTTTTTCCTTTTACTTTAATTTCAGCAAAAGCTCGCAGAAAATGTTTTGGAGAATCCCACACTCTCTAATATGAGAAACACTTGAGATTCACGACCGTTGTTTGTCAGATTATCAATTAATATAAATTGCGCACGGTCCAGGTAAGGAAGATGTTGTTGCCGTACTATCTCTGGCGTTGGTATCAACGAAGAAATGTTTTTACTGAATTCAATCTGACTTCGATCGAGGTTGAAAGGAAAATCCTGGGTGGGCAAACTCTTCCAAAAAGAATGTATGCTGAAGTCCTCTGGAGTTTTTAACGGTGCTACCAATATACACAAACAAGTGCCATTTGCACGTTTTTTCATGGTGCCGCTAAAGAGTCGGTAGTTGACGAACAAGCACTGAAATGACGTTGGCGAGATGGTGTAAGCAAGCGATTGGAGCCAAACAATTCCACATAACTACAACAGAGATTCACCTTCACTTCGTGCTTCCTAACGTCTAACCGAATGGGACAGTGATAAGGCTGCTTTAAAAACCAGACTGCAAAATCAAACTCTCAGAAACGTTATTATGTCCAATTTGTCAAAATTAAACTGTACTTCCCTTTGATCGGAGTACTTGCTAGCTGTGTATGACTCTGCTGCAACAGCTGTATTTGTCAGATCGACAATCATGACAAACAATGTTATTGAAAAAAGAAGATTTCTGGATAAAGATTCCGGCTCATTGGAAATGAAAACATCTACCCTTGCTGAGCAATAAAATACTGTAACTTTCTTTGCTACAAGAGGCAGCGTTTTTTCGTTAAAATGCTTCACTCATTTTCAATCCTTAACAGCGCAAAGATCAGATGCTGTAACATTTTGCCCATGTGAAAAACAAAAATTCCTCTTCAGTTATCTTGTGGTGCCGATATAGTAAAAGCACATTTTTTTAAATATGTGTGTGAGCACTACGACATGTTGCCATATGTAACATCATCCAGAGTTGTAGATAGATAAATCGATATATTGTTTGCCGAATTCCTACTCAAAGGTAATTCAAAATGGGAATTAACATGTATCTAAAACCGCTTTGGCTGACTTGGAAAGCCATTTGATAGACTTTTTGTTTTTATTTTAAGTTTTGCAAAGTTTATTTTCAAGTTAGAAGTAAACATGCTTGTTCGCAAGAAATGTGGTTTCACACACGAAAGCTAATTGCAGACAGGTGAAATCGATTGAGTGAACATTGCAGCTGACAACCATGCCTTGGGAGGGACTCGTATTTCTGTTAAGACAAGCGCGATGACAAAAAAGCAAGACACATCTTCTTTGACAGAAATTTTTGAAAGTCTGACTCATTTCTTTCACATTTTGTAGGAAAAAGATGTGTAGATGAAAAAATTTGGATGGTTCAAGGATTTTTTACTTTAGCAAGCTTTCAAGGTTTGACGATGGTGTTATATAAAGTAAAAACCGTGCTCAAGACCAGACAGCATATGATTTGTTACGTCCGCTGATTTTGCAGTTTCCGCATTACAAATGAAATGTGGTTTTCACCTAATTGTGAGTGGTGAGTGAAATAACCTGGACCAAATAATGTAAAAAAGGTTTTTGCTTTTGAAACCAAAAGTCTAAAGGTTAAGTTCTTTCCCTAAACCTTTTACGATTGGTTTGATTATTTTCTGACATGAATGAAAAAACAAAGTTAGACTCAACTAAAAATGAGATTAAACATTAAGTCAACGGTAACTATAAAGAAATAATACGAGTTTCACCAAAACCCTGTTATATCACAAAAACCTGACATTCGGAAATACTGTGAAAGTAGACCGTGCTGTGAAAGTAAATCTTATTACAAGCTTTATTATTCCAATGCAAAAATGTTTACATCCTCAGTGAGAACTGTCTCGCATCTGTGCATGCTTCAAAGCCTATATGAGTTGTCTCAAGCACATCAACAGATTACGGGCGGTAAAAAAACTCTTGCGTGCATGAGAAGAGCGCATCGTATTATTTTGCTTGCATGCAATGACAGGCTTACATGTTGTAGGCAAAACGTGACGACCAACAATTAATAAATCTGACCTTATCTGCGTCATCAGTATAAGAACAGTATAACGATTTTAACAGGGTTTCAACAGAAAACGAAAAATTAGAGAATTAACTGGAAAAATCAACGATGATGAAGAGCGTGGCTAAAATTTTTCGAAATATAGTGTAATACAGGCAAATGATAAGGGACAAAATTATTAGTATAGGTGAGCTACAGTCATGTCAAAGCAGCTACAACCGTTTTTGAAGTCGATTAAAAAGGTTTACTCACAGCGGAGAAAGCCAACATGCCCCAAAGCTATTTATAAACCAGTCGGTCATGTTTTGATTGAGTTAGTTAAAACTTAATTTTTATTTTGGCGAAATGTTATGTTGACTCAATTTGTTCATCTTTTTTCTACATATCGATTGTTAATCAGTTCCACAGTCAGCTTAATGATATCGGTTGTAAATCACGTTGTTGCTGCTAGCAAAAGACTATCTCAAACTGTACTTCTGATTTTATTTCACATAGTAATTATCTTTGGCAGCAACAGGGTTTGTTGCACATGCCTTGCTCAACGTCCAATTTGGACGGCCATGAACTTGCGGTTGCTACACATTTTGATAGACTTTGTTCGTCACGTTAGTTCAAGGTCACGCTGCAGTAAATTCTCCTTGACGAACCGCAGCTCCCTCGTGAACCGAGCGGAACAATGCAGCGTGTGCGGTTGTTCTACGCTCACGCACAGCATGTTGCTGTTCAGTTACAGAAAGACGCGATCCTTATATGACGTTCACAAAAAAAGAAAGCAGGACGTTCTATCGCTGCTACATCAATAGCTTACGAGCTCTGCTGTTGCCATCACCGTTACGACATCGAGAAAAGTGGTCGCTTTTAATTTTTTATGTTAGGCGGGGTTATTCCTTTTCAGGATTGGTCAGAGGAGCACTATATTGACGTTTCCCTCAACGTAGCATTGCAATGAATGTGACGGAAAGCTCATTGCAGTTGTGGCACGGATCTTCTACTACTTGCTGGCAACGAATTCTGCAAGATAATGATTCACACAAGCCAACAGTTGTTGCGATTCTGTGCATACTGAGCACAGTTGTGTTCGTGAATTTGAGCGGCAACGTTTGGTGTGCTGCAGTTATGTTTACCACTCCCAAGCTGAGGAAGCCAACGTGGTTATTCAAGTGAGTTTATAAGTTCGTTTCTGTTGACAGATAACCGCAGTCATTTCTTTAAGGAAAGGTATGTCCGGTAATAACAGAATTCGAGATAAGGCGAGGGCCTAAAGGATTAAGTGTTGGATATTTCAATTTTGCGTCTTTGGCAAACAAAAGACATTTAATAACTACTGAATTCTTTGGGCATGGAAGGCTTAGACTGGTTAACAACAGACAAATTTTATTTGTGTACGTCAGAATTTTTGATTCACTGAACGGTTTTGCTTCTATTGAAACAAGCGGATGTCACCTGCTGTTCACCTTGGCCGTGCCTGCGTTGCGATGAAATTCAGTCTCCAAGTCTATTTTATGCTGAATAGAAACTCATTAACGCAGTACAAGCAAGTTTGTCAATACCTGAGGGCTGGATGTGTGGCTGGATGTTAAACGACATTTCCAAATTATCCTGGAAAATTTTCAAGTTTTTGCTGTTGCGCTTAATTCGGGAAAATCAGTCTGCCGCAGTTCGCTGACATGAAACCGCCACATAAACTGAGAGCATTCCCGGTTGCTACTAAAGGCTTTGGTTTGGTCTTAGTAGTGAATAGTGATTATTATCATTTGCTCTGTCAGTAGTTAGTCTTGTCATTCTCTGACATTCCATTTAGCGTGAACTAGTCTGACCAATTGAAAACCTGATGTAATCGAAAATGCACATGTTTTGACGTTTTTCATCGCCTTGTTGTAGGTGACTAAAGCTGGGAAAACTACCTTGATGAGTTACTTTTTTGAGGTTACGTGGTATTGCTCTGAGGTGAAAGTAGCCAGAGGCGCATGAGCTTATCGTGTCTACGCAAGTGGTGAAATGGAGATAATTCAAAACAAAACTATGCATAACAAAATGTCTACGTGGATCAAACCATATTCATAACCGATGTTCCCTCTAAGCTGCGTAAATGCGCAACACCACCAGACCATATACGCAGTGAAATCTTATTCTCGCTCTCTTGCAACATCCCAAAAGATTAGAAAAACACGAAAACAAGAAGCTATTTGAACTAAATGTGTACTACATTTGTATTATGATAAGATTTTTTACTTTTTTAATGTAATTCACAAAGTTTGTAATTCATTCATAACTGTTCACTCAGCCTTTAAATATTCATACTCACTAAAACAAACATTTGCTCAATATAAAATCTTCTTCGAGGGAACGCTGTTGTCACTAAGGATCTTAAGCACTGCTAAGGGCATACATATTTTCAGCAAGATGTGATGTATTAGTTTGTAGCGAACTGGATGATTCCTCTATTCCTCTGGTAATTGTTGCAGTTTGCATCGGTGCCTGAAACTAATTTTTTATTTCGTGTGGGCTTAAAAAACGAAAAGTTATGCTTTGACAGAAAAGAGAGCAGGTGGACACAAAGAAAGTTTTTGAAATGTTTGACAAACGCAATTGAAAATTTTGCAACTTTTTTTAAATCTAAGCCCTTTTGATACTTCTACATTCATTGTAATTTATCGTACCACTGAACTGAACGCAGGCTGCACAACAACTTTTTACCAGAAATTTCTGCATATCTTTATGCCTTTTTGTTGCACATTTTTCTTCTTTTAAGCAAAATTTCGGCTGCACCAAAGTCATGTCAAGGACGTACGAACGCTGTTACTCGTACCAGTTGCTCTGGATAAGCTGTTTAATGTTGCAACACCAAGGCGCTTTTCGTTTTGCCCTGCAGGTAGTCGATAAACAGTAGGGCTTCCGAGTTGAGTGGATGTCAGGAGCTGAAGTTCCATCAGCGCACGAAAAAAACGATCCAAATTTTATTTCAACTGCTTTTTGAAAAAGCACCCAAATATTTCCGCTAATTTCAAACATTCATTTTTAGCAATGTCAGTTGTTATTTAAAGCTGGCTTCCACAGAAGTAACAAAAGAACGTTCGTGTATACGATCACGCGTGTAGCCAGCGGGCAACTGGGTCAATGACCCCCAATTACAAAACGTTGCACTAAACATTTTCAGGTTAATCAAACCTTTGATATATAAGCCAAAGAGATACTTCAGTGCAAATCAACGTAACTGTTTTAAGGAACCTATCCTATGCTTTTGCTAAAACGTTTGAATTTCGGACGGACTTTTCTTTCTGGCTAGGTTTTCAGACGACTTGGATGGTTTTATTCAAACATTTTTCCACCCCTCTGAATGTATGGCTGATCGTGGAGCCGCCTTACACACATTTGGTTAATTGTGAATTCGAATAAACCACTACAGAAGAAGTATATTTGTAATTTTCGAAATAAGTATATTTATAAAATTTTGCTTTCATGGAGTGCAAAACTGCTCGAAGCCTGACTGACTTGTTAGGTCTTTCTCTACATAATTTTCAGACTGCAAATTTTTATCATTCGGAGAATTACGTTTTCCCCAGCGTATATTCCGGTATTTCTAATTTTTGTCCTGCCCATATAGGCGTAGCCAGGGAAGGGACAAAGAGGCCATAGCTCCTCAAATTTCTAGCGTATATTTTCGTTTTGGGCTTCGAGAGCGGTGTCCCAAACCACATATTGTTGCTCGCTTAAAGTCAAAATATTTGGTCCCTCCAAAATATTTGGGCTGGTTATGTTCTGCCACCGGTCGTGCCCGCAGGTTGATTCAATGACATGAAATCTTTAAGAGCAAAATCCGAATCTCAAACATATTTTCAACCTTCTAATTAAAACAAGCATGTTTCAGGTGGCTGCAAGTTTTTGACACGGCAAAAATAAAATCAAAAACTTTATTTACTGCGGCAAAAGGCATTCTTTGTGCTACAGTCTATAATTTTTATCATGCTGGAGTTTTGGCTGAACCTCTCGACTCCATGGTGTCACATTAGGTTTCATGACGTTGCATCTCCGAAGCGTCTGGCAGGCCCACTCTATGTGGGAATGTGACATGCAGCTTTTTACCGCAGTCCTGCAGTCAAGATATAACGTGGCAAGTTTCTTGGGTGGATCTCTCGGCAATTTGTACCAGGTTTAATAATTGCGCTTGGATTAACTTTTCTGCATGCAGTGTAAGTAGCGGAACAAAACTTTGGAAAGTCTTATCCGGGGCAGTAGTGGAACGAAACACGATTGAAAATATTAACAACATAAAAAGTAGCTTAGATCGGTAGCTTAGCTCTTAAAGTTATGACATCGGCGCTTTGCCATTCTGAAATTTGTCTTGATCGGTTCGCAGCCCGCAGCTGTTGCTCTCACATAGTTCAATGTTATTGCGGCAAGCTTAATCTAGCCAGGAGAAAGGCCAGGTATGCACAGAGTATGCTTCTATGATGTACCATAGTTTGTGAAAACACCATTATGTATTTTATCTGGCAAAATATCCACGCGCGATTTGGTAATTTGTGTTTATAAACGCCCAGCACCCCCAATTGCCAGTGCGTCGGAGCGATATTTGAACCACAAATCCACACCCGGCTGTTTTTGGCGAAGCAAAGCGTCGATGCTGACACGTCATGTCCGCTGAGGATATTTTTGCCGCATAGTTTGGTAAACGGTTGGAATTTATTTTGCGCAGAGGATCTATGGCCATCAAGGACACCTTGCTCGTTGTGGGATGCGCAGCACAAGCCTTCTGGAATATTCGCGCCGGGGCCGGTGTCACGGTGGGACCGGATGAGCAGCAAAATTTCCGATATTCAGTAAGCGTGTGAAGTGGTTCCTGAAGTTCGTACACGCTGCGCAAACACTATACTCTATTCTTACAAGCTTCGAATTTTCTTTGCTTAACTTTTTCTGTTGGTATTGCTGAGCTCCGGGCAGTCTTGTTGTTCATGGTTTGCTCTCCGGAATGTACTGTAGTTTCTGTGGTAAATCCTGCACAACCGAAAAAAGCACCATCAAATTATTCTGCACAATTAAGTGTCATGACCAGTAAGTTCAAACATGCAGTAAAACCCTGTACTTTCGGTACATATGAGAAGCCAGTTACTTCATAGATATTTTGTTGAATCTTTTCTATTTTACGCGTGTTTGCAATGTTCCTGCTGAGTGTAAAGCAAACTATTATTGCGTGAAAAGTATTTTCAACTGAACGCGAATATTACCTAGTTATTTGCTTCATCAATTAATCGCCAAGCGGTTGCAAACGATTTTGTTTTTGTTAACAGATGGTTTACACCTTTAATGTTTTACACGCAATGTGCTTGGTTGCGTCGTTCGCGCACATGCTCATTATCTGCTTCGACAGGCAGCAAGCAATTTCTCGACCTTTCAGGTGAGTACATTTCAAGGCTGTTGTTGGCAACGTTTCAGAAAGTTGTCAATGTCAACTCTTTAAATTTAACGTTTTGTTTATTTTGCGACATAAGCTCGTATCATTTTATGGCACTTGTGAAATTGATCTCTTCAGCGTAAAACGCATCGCAGCAAAGCAATAACAAATAAGAAGCAGGTACTCCAAAACGGGAGATTTTCACGTGACCTCACCTGACAAGGTGCTTGGCATGCGGCCATACGCAGTAGCAACCTGTCGGCGGCGCACGTTTAATAATCCTAAAGTAGAATAAGCCTTGAGTCAATACCAAGTTCTAGTAAAATTTCAGACATTTTTTACAAATGTACACGTGCTCGCTCAATATCTAAATTTGTTGATAAAAAGCGGTTGCTGTAGCCGGACGTAAAAAAATGAGAAATAACTAATTCGAAAAAAATCGTAAATTTCGGAAAAACTCGGAAGAAAATATTTCCAAAGTGCACGGCTGTGAAATTCGTAAAGCTGTGAATGTCGAGCAAACTTCTCGGAATAGAGGGATCTCAGCTATGTTGGTTCAGTCATGTGTCCAGAATGTCCCAGGAAAGGTTGGTAAGTCAAGTCCTGCTGGCTACACCCACAGGGAAGTTGGTGTGGAGTCAGAAACTATCAGAAACTGCTGAAAACCGTGTGGTATTTTCAGTCTTTTTAGGGCTGCTGCCCCAGCGACTCTATCAAGTGGAAAAACGGGCATGAAAATGAACGAAAAAAACGAAAAAGCAGCTGTTCCTATTTGCATCGCGGTTACAAATGTAGACTTACAGAATCTATTCGTATATTTGCAATACGTTTGAGCCGGTCGCGTTGAAATTAATGAACACTAGGACGGTTTACAACTTCTGGTCAGCGCAAAACGTTTGGAAATTTTGCACCCAACCTTCCAGAGGAGCTAAGTCTAACCCGCGGGTTGCTTGTGGCTCAGTCGAAAGTTTTATGCAGCCCAGTTGAAGGTTTTCGTTGTTGTGTCTATGCGGTAGAATGACAACCTGTTTTTATTTTGATAATCTTAAATTTGACATGTTTGATACAGTGGTGCTCCGTGCCACTTTATCACATCTAAATTGCGTCCTGTCAGATTTCCATGCGTCCACTGTCTTCTCGATGCAGAACTAATTTATAATGTTCTGATTTCTACCCTTGCCGTTCCATTGTTACTAAACTGATTTCGGCCCTTATTCTTCCACTGGCACTAAGCTTGCCTGACACCACAGTTGGCAGTGGTTAGATGTGTTAAACAATCGCTGTCATTTAAGTTAGGATACTAACGCATTCAGTTGCTCGAGCTAAATTTTAGTTTGCTGAGAACGAAGTAAGTCATTCAATGTGCGATCCTTATTATAATAGTGACATACTTTTTGGCCCATTAAGGCGTTTCGGTTGGAGGTTACAGGCGGCTCGGTATTGTTAGACCTGGTTTTTACCGCAAACATTTCACAATGTTCGTTTTCTAGCTCTGCAATAAAAATTATTTTGGCGAAGCAGTGGTGGCCTACACCGTGAATCTTTGCTTTTGCAGGTATCACACTGATGAACTTCTACCGTACAAAGTCTCTCTGATACTAGTTGTTTGTTGTTGGACTTTCTGCTTTGTCGTCGGACTGAGCGTGACGTCAGAATCACTCGGGGCTGCCGACCGATCTGGTTTGCTAGAGACTACGGGGACCGCATTTCCTATCTACAGAATGCCTTCCTTGCAGAAATGGCTTTTGGGTGCGGGGATGGGCACATTGTTTGTCATCACCATAAGCCTCCTTGCATTATCCTTGCATATTGTAAGTCGTCGTTCAGCTTCGTTACTCTTTTGCGGCAGCAGGTTGCTTTACCTGTCTTGTGGACACCACAACACACCAAAATGACGATTTAAGTGTGGTGATATAATCTGGGGGATTTAGTTTTTATTGTCATCGCCTTACTATGCCAACTTACGTTTTCTGTATAAAATTCTTTAATTCAGCAAAACGCTTCAAACTTTAAAAAAATGTATTTGAGGAAGTTTTAGCAGCAGGTCATCAACACTGACGTTGTTGCAAGTTGCAACCCCGTTGGACTTGTTGCTTGTATTTAATTAGTTATTCGAATGTGGACAGTTAAATTGCTTTTCTTATCTTTTAACTATATTCTCGATAGCTTTTGTTGCAGCGGCTTGTTTAAAACTACGAGCCGAAGTCTGTGACAAAAAATTTACGGACGGTCGATAAAATCAGCAACCGCTTCACGTTTCTCAGCACTGCTAAATATGTTTTTCGACGCAGGAAATCAGAAGAAAGCGTGAACGCAGGGCAGCCATAACAAGCGGGGTTGCGGTGGTGGAGCCGCTACGCAGTCGGAACAATTCCGTTTGTCACAGCAAGACCAAGCCAGCTGTGTACGCGAGTCAGTGGGACTCGACAGACAATTCCGAGGCGGACGCGAACGATTTTTTGATGGGTGGCGGATTTAGTTTTCGCCTGAAAGGTAAAAAATACAAGTATTTGTGATGGTGTTTTTCGCCGAACAACACGCAGCAGCTTTCTTGCGTTTGAACCTGTACGACTGATGAGTTAACTCTTTTTTTTTGTTTTTGTCCACCACCCACTCCAGCGCACCCACCTCTAACGGTGGGGCAACAGGCCGAAATGATGAACCGAAATATGTTTCAAACTTAAAGGGGTTAGAAACATGACGGAAGATATTTTGTTTGTGGAAAGTACAATAAATGAGGTGCTGCGTGGTAAATTCAAAGCATGATTTTAAGCATTTCAACCTCAGAAAGATAATAAACGGTAGAATCAATAACTATGTATAAACTTGCAGAAGCGCCGCACTTTTTCATTCTTTTCTAGCTTTGTGTCTGTAAAGGATAAATCGTTCAGGAACGAAGCTCTGGTGATATTAATATAGTCGAGAAACGTAAGACACAACTTTGAACGTAAAAAGCAATAGTTACTCTTGGATAAGTTTAAACGTAAAATTCGCAAAAGGACACAAATATGTATCACGTCAGACGTTGGCGAAATAAAACAGGTGTAAGCAGGGAAGAGGTAATTATGCTTTTATTTGGAAGAGGGAAGGGAAGGTATGTTGGGTTATTGTGGTTTTTATGGCGTTTATCATTTCATGGTAAGGTTTCTTATCTCGTTTTTCATATAATTTCTGCCTTGAATTCAAGGAAGTTTTGATGGATTTTATTAGGTAAGGTGGCAGATTTGGGATGTTTTAATTTTTGCATTTATTTCTGGTTTTCCGTATGGTGAAAGAGAGTAAGTGTTTAGGTAGGGGGTTAGGTCATTGTGGTATGTGGTAGAGGGTAGGGGTGTGTGAAACTGTATTCTAGTTGAATCGTGGAAGTATGTCGTGTGTGGTCCTGTAATTTTTTGAAAAATTGACGCATCGTAGTTCAACAGCGGTTGGATTTTTATGCATTTGTGAAAAAGGTGTTTATCGTTTTCATATTTTTCTTTACATACGTAGCAATACGGATTCAATGAGGGGACGTTCTGTTTGTATTTCGCTTGCAGTGGTAAGATATTATTGGTAAGTTTGAAGTTAAACGTTTTCAAATAATTTGGTAAGATTGGGTGGTGGATCCAATTGTAATTTGGTTTAGTTATACCTAAGCGCATTTCCAGTTGGAAGGTTTTGTTGAAAGTGTGGAAGGTTTTGTTGTTTTAATTCTAGTGTAAATTTCTTTCATTTTTCCTCTAAGTATCTCTTCCTGTGTGATATTGTGCTGTTCTATTATTTTGATAAATTGTTTGTAGAAAGGGGAGGGGTGAGAAGCATGGGGCGTGTTGTTTAGCTTTGGTAGTTGAAATCAGTTGCTTAACTGCAGTCCGATATTGTATTCGATGTGATTTAGGTGATGGGGTAAGGTTTCGTTTACTAATCTTATTCTGATGTAAGTGGTTAGGGTATTTATATAAACTAATTGTGCATACAAAGGGATGTCTGTGATGTTGTAGCCTCCTTCTTCTCGACGTTTAGAGAGTATTATGACGAGAATGGGTGGATCTGTGGGACCTGAGATGTGTTGGCTTATGATGTTATTGATTAGTTCGTGTTTTTGTTGTGGCAGGGGATATGTATGTGCGAGGTGAGTTATTTGAGGTGTCAGTGTCGTTTTTGAGATTACAGATTTTAGGTCATAGGTTGTGTAGTGGTGGTTGAGATTGTGGGCTTTTTCGCGCAGTTGTTTGATGTTTTTGTTCCAACATTGTGTTACTGTTTTGGGGGCTCCGATTGTTATGTTGAGAAGGTCAATTTTTTCGCTGTGCCATTGTATGTCCCAGATATCTTTTGTGTTAAGTGATTTGTTCGTGGTTAAACCAATTGTTTTGTTTTTGTTAAGTTGTAATCCGGATGCTTTTCGAAATTTGTGTAGGATTGATATAGCTTCTCTTACTGATTTGCTTTTAGTTATTGCTAGTGTGATGTCGTCTGCGTATGCTATTAATTTTGGGGCGTTTCTAACGGGATTGGGTGACGAATAAATGTGCTTGTTGTTTTGAATAGCTAAGATTGGGGGGTTTAATGCTATAATAAATAGGGTCAGACTTAAAGGGTCTCCTTGTCTTACGACTTTTCTTATAGGGGAAGGATCTGTAAGAGATTTGTTGATTTGTATGGTTGAAAAACTGTTATGTTGTATTTGGTGTAAGTAGGTCACAAAAATCGGGGGGAATTTGAGGCATTTTATTACTTCTTTTAACCAATCGTAGTTTACTGAGTCGAAGGCTTTTTTGAAATCTAATGCAATAAAAAATGTATCTATGTCGGATTTTTGGGCTTCGTGGTAGGTGTCTCTCAGTGATATAGTGGCTGTATGGGTTGACTGTTGTGGTTGTGCGTGTTGTAGGGGGACATTATGTTTTTGAGGAAGGGCTTGATTCTTTCGTTTAAAAGTTTGTTTAGAATTTTGTAATCAGTATTGAGGAAAGAAATTGGTCTGTAATTTTCTAGGCAATTTGGATTTCCTTTTTTAAATATCAATGTAATTGTGCCGTTTACGAAATTCGAGTTAATGATGCCAGTCGTGTATATGTAATTTAAGGCTGCAAGAAGGCGGTCTTGTAGGTGTGGAAAGAAGGTAGCGTAAAATTCGATTGACAAACCATCTGGGCCGGGCGTTTTGCCTGTCTTGCTTGTTTTTATGATGGAGGAAAGTTCGTGCGTGGTTATCGGTTTTTCTATTGATGTGATTTGTTGAGGTTCTAGTGTGGGTAGGTCATTGCCTAAAAAAATTTTTGAAGGTTGTGATCAGTTGATGTGGGGGAATATAGGAACTTACAGAATTTGTGGACAGTGTCACATATTGCCGGCTGAGATTTTGTGATGGTTCCAGGCACTAGTTCGAGCTGTTCAATAGTTGTTTTTATCCTTTCTGGGGCGAGTTGTTTATATAAGGTATGAAGGGATATGTTTTTGTATTCTTCCAAGTTAGCTTTGGTTTTAAGTAGGTTATTCTTGCTTCTGATAGGGAGGTATTATGCATTTGTTTTTGTTGTTTATGATATAGTTCGAAGTTTTGTTTGGTAGGTTGGGCGATCATATTTTCTCGTAATATGAATAATTTTTGGTTCTCTATTATGTGGGCGTATTGTTTTTGTTTTGATATGTCTTGTGCCTGTTTTATTAAAAGCTGCTTGATTTTCTTTTTCAGGTTTTGCCAGTTTTCTAGGGGGTTTTTGTCGTGGGTAGTATTTGTAATTCGAGGATGTATTTCGATAAGCTTTATAATCTCGTTCTTATGTTGTTCGTGGACGAAGTTGCTAACGTTATTTTTCCAAAGCCATGTATGTGTAGTTGGTTTTGAGGAGGTGCTGAGAGTAAGAATAACTATATCGTGGTCTGAAAAGGGGATAGGGATGAAGATGTGGTTTTTAGGGTTACATAGATGATTTGTATAGAATCGGTCCAAACATGAGTGGGAATTAGAGGTGTGCCGTATGAAGGTGGTGCTGGTGGGGTTTTGGGTTCGAAAAGAGCCAATGAGGTTCAAATTTTGGGTTAGGTCCAGTAGGGTCAGAAGTTTTGAGTATGTTTTGACAGGGGGGTATTTATCTAACTGGAGGTTTTCAACACAATTAAAATCTCCTGCGAGGATCGTAGGGTGGTGTAGGGGAATGTAAGGGTACACATTTTCGAAGAATCTATGATTTTGTGTTCTGTTCGATTTTCCGGATGGGGCATAAATGCTGGTAATATTAAGAATTTCGGAGTTGTAGAAAATTTTAAAGTGTAAAATTCTGCCATTTAAATCATTACTAACTTTTTCCATATGAATTTGCTTAGAGTTAACTAGGATTGCAACGCCGGACTGATGTTTGTTTTCATGGGAAGAATGAAAGATCGACTGACCGAGTTTCCATTCGTTTGCCCAGGCTTGATCGAATTGCACTATGCTATGAGTTTCTTGTAATAGAAAAATTGTGGCAGGAGTGGTTCGACCTGATACAGCTAATGCAATGAAAGTTTCATTCTACCGCTGCAGTTAGTCTTCACATGAAATTTAACGCTATATATATCTTTTTATTTGTGGTGTATAGAGAACAAGAAAAACCCAAGTTCTGTGTCAGTGACGTTCGTTTGGCACCGGACATGCATCCGAAAAGCGTGTTTCTGCAATAAAAAAAACCTGCTTATTTTTTGTTGCGTTTTCGAATCCTTCGTAGCGTGTCTCTGAGTTTCTGCTTCCTTTTTGGCATAAAACCTTTGCGCCATCTTCGTGCAGACTTGGACGATTTCCGCCTGGACGCCAAGCCGTGGTCGGCAACCTCTCACAGCAACACGGGTTTTTTCACGCCGGTCGATTACAGACCAAGTATTCGCCGACGGATACGAGACACTTGGTCACTTTACTCCGCAGCAATGTGCTTCTGCGCGTTCATATTGACATGCGTCGTTCCTTTCATTGTGATTTACATTGTTGATTGGTCGTCGATCTCTTCAGGTGAGTGAACAAAAACGGACGGAATCCTTTCAGGGAACGGAGTATTTCCATAGCACGGCGTTTGTATTCCGCATTGCATCGTATAATTACAAACTGCAAGGTGGAAGTAACTACGTGATTGCAAAAAAGGTCCTGGTACATCAGGCATGGCCTGAATAGTTTTTTTACGATATAATATTGCAAGACCTCGGCGGGTGAGATGCAAAGGTGCATTCCATCGCAATGATCAGGGGAATTTAGATGCAGTGAATGGATAGGAAGTTCGTATTGTATAAAGCTGGCTCCTTAACTGCGGCGTGTGACTTCATGCAGCTGTGAACAAAGTCGTGTCCGTTAGTCCTTTGTGTTTGACAATGATTGCTCATCACACACACGCACACGCAAACGAACACGACACACACTTATACTTTTTCTGCGTCTTATCTATTAAGGTACCTTTGTGTTAACATACATATTGCAATCTAACACTGGTTTTGACATATTAAAATCAAACTGAGTTAAAATGCTTGTCAGCAAGCGTGCATTAATGCAGACCTCCAGCCTATGGGCAAAAAATGTCCCAAATTCATTTGAAGTTTTTTTGAGGTTCAATTTTTCGTTGGTAGAACTTCAACAGTTGATAATTACGTTGCAAATCTACGCCTGTTTTGGGCGTAAATGGAACTCGGTTGTGCTCAGATTATTTTTGATTTTTGCACAACGTTTAAAAACGGAGTCTCATACTCGTCCACAGTGCAGAAGCGTTTTGTATTAAAGATGAACGAGTTTTTGAATCATGACTTAGTAAGGTTTGCGTCTGCAATGAAACGCTTTGTTTCTCAGCTCGCAAACAGCTTCATTGTGAAAAACTGATTACTATTTGCTCAACAAATCTCAACGGAGTTGTCAAACCACCTGTAAATTTTATATGCAGTAGTGGTTTTTAGATGGTTCGCACCAGGCCCGTAAGCATGGGGAACATTAGGGGGCAGTTCCCCACTGTGCTCCCCAAATTGTGTTGTGCCCAGAAAATCTTGTTTTAGACATATAATAAAAACAAAAATCTTGATCCCCTAAAAATGTATTTTCTCCCGCTAAACGCTAAAACCTGGCTACGGGCCTGGTTCGCACACCGGTTCTCGCGAATCTGAACTTGGAATTTCGTAAACCGTGCGAACTAGTTGGTAATTGCCTTATGCATTATTGACAAGCCACTGCTCACTTTGCAATATGCAGGGTTGCGTGTTACAAACGACTGCATAACGTGCGGGTTTCACTTGTTGGACTGCAGCATTAGGCAACCGGAAACCGAACATTTGGCCAATAACGCACCAAACGACATTCTGCAAGTTTTAATTCCGGCATATGCAGGTTGGCAGACACAAAAACAAACATGAATACAAACAGTGTCTGCTGGGAAGTGGAAGGAAAGCAGAAAATTTTATGAAAAAAAGCTCTCAGGAAAACTCCACTTACGGTTAGTTAAATAAACATTTTTATACAAAATATTTAGAAATTATCCGAGGAACAACTTACAGTTATGCAGTGGTACGAACAACTTATTGTGTTTTCTGGACAACTACCATTTTCACTCCTCAGCCATTACAGTCCGCTATCGGTAACATTCCAGAGTCGTTGACAGTGGGAGGGTCGGTGGTGCTGGCCTCCAATTTGGAGTTTGCGTCCTCTCCCCAAGTAAAAATGGGTGATGATTTTTAGTCTTTAGCTGACTGAGGAACCCTGACTGTTTTGTTCCCCATCCCCACGCCTGCTGCATGTGAGGGCCTCTTGTGTGGCCCGCTAGTGAGGACGCTTTAGCCCAGGTCTAGGAGCTGATTCACTGAAATTTTGGAAAATTAGTTTTACTTTTAATTGAGGCACGTTTTTCACCCGCAGATAAGCTAGATTGCACATCCGGTCAAGTTATGTCTGGGAGAAATTCTGCTCGTTGGCAACATTTTGTAAGGTTTAAAGCGAGACACGATGTAAAATTTCTTTCGTGACGTGTTCATACAAAGTCATACTCGCGGGCGTCGGAAAGATTTTTTCCAGGGGGACCAACAACAGTGAATTTTATTTCACCAACTCAAAATTAAGAGAAAAACATGTTTCTACTAAAAACTGAATAGGAAAATATCAATTTTCACAATCCAGGGGGCCAAGGCATCTTTCGCCCCCCTTTCGACGCCCGTGGCCATGATAGAAATGCATTTGATACACACGTTGGTTTGCTCACCATATAATGCACGTGAACTGGTAATAATTGGTGACCAGACAGTCGAATAAAACTTTCCGATTGCAGCAGAACAGCTAAACCGGGTCTCATATAATCGATTTGTTTAGTAAAAACCTTACGACTTTGTTGTCTTGCACTGCTGGCAAGACCTGACGTTGATCTGCTCCCGCGTTCTAGCTGATGCCAATATATTTGCGTGGTAATCACATTCATCCACGCCGCACAAAGAGTACCAGCGATGACGCCATGATAGCTGGGGCACGAATGTTCTATTATTGGTGAGCGGCCTTTCGCGAACATGCAAACAAGTTACAACAAAGCTTATCGCCTCAGATAGGCGTCGAGCTGCAGCGGAACGCAGGTTTTTCCCCGCGTAGCATACCCAACTGCAATATCCTGATCGTTTTGTGCTCTATGCTGACATTACAAAATATGTTGTGAAAATAGACGTTGGTTTTGTACTCTTCTTGCTACTACTTTATTTTGTAATGTTTTCCGTCATTTTTCTCGTAAAAGTAGACCTCAGCCGTATGAGATATCACTCTTGCATCAAATATGCTTATTAACCTTTTTTTTCAAATAAAGTGTAATGCACATGAGTTGGCTTCCCGGTATATTTGGGATCGATGATAGGCGTTTCTTTGCATTGGCATTCCTCAGCATGTGATAGTTCAGGTCGAAACGGATGTAACGCATTGCACTGTTACTCTTTAAATTAAATGGAAATATGTTTAGTTTTTAACAATTAGTGCTCATTGTGTGTTTAATACTACTGTCGCATGTTTCCACGCACAGACAGTTTGCAGCCTGCTGTGGAATGCTCCTTACACTTTCCTTTATCGAAGAGTTCAAGCGTTGAAGAAAAACTGGGATTCGATATTTCGAAGTCGCTTTGAAACAATCAGACAACATGTGCCAAAACAATGCCTGATTAGGTTTTTAAAGACTAACAATCAAGCATGAATATTACCTATCCACTACTTTGTGGCAGGCTTGAAGCTCATTTGCCAAGTACGCATTTAGCCAAAACTATTCTAGAAACATATTGGTAGAATACAGAATAAGTTGTTACTTTGTCATGAGGTTTTGCTTTGACTTTTGCTATTGTTTCCCGCAGACAGTATTTCGGAACCCTCGGCGGTCTACTGCATTACTTCAGTGGTGATGGAATTTCTTTTCTTGTCTCAAGGCGTGTGCTATATTTCGATCTACGTCATAACAGATGACGTGTTTCGGCCCTACTTCGCCAGACCGTTCCGATTAATAAAAGGCAAGGTAGGTATTAATGGTGGCTGTGAAAATTTTGTGAAAATAATTGTTTGCATGACGTTTCCGTTTACTCAGGCCTACGGCCAGTGGAAGGACCGCGATTTTAGGCCCTCTCATTTGCAGTTGGTGCCTCCCTGCTGAAAATGAGTGATGGTATTTTTTCGGCCATTGGTGATAGTGATTCCTCTAATTTCGTTGTGATCCATCAGTCGAAACTTGGCAACATCCTTGCATTACTCGTAACCAGGGGCGCAGCCAGGAATGATGTTCGGGAGGGGCCAGTCACTGACGTCGTCAGATTTCAAACTGTAGGTATTTTTCACAAAGATCATTTTGATGTCACTGGTCAATCTCTGGTCAATTACAACAGGACATGACGTCAAATATCATCTACCAGTCGGCATCGATAAATTTTAACAAAGACAAGAAGCGTTTGCTTTCGCAGTGATCATTATCAAGCAGTTGTTAAACAAACAGTTTTCAATGAATATTAAAAGTAGCGGAAGGCGACGCGCCGTGTAATGTCCTCGAGAATATCACTAATCTTGCCTATTGAATAAGTCAAAATAAACTAAAAGCATGTAAGTGGATTCATAGGATCAAATCAGAGGGTGCCAACAGTCAAATTTTGCTTTTCAAAATACCTGCGTTACTTTTTGAACAACTCGTCGATAACCATCTCAGGATCAACTGTCACATCACGATTGTACGTCAAAAAAGCCAATCCATCAGATGGTTTTGTCCAGGCCCGTAACCAGCTTGGAACACCAAGTAGATCGAAGAGTTTTCTGAGAGGGGTCCAATTTTTTCAAACAATGTCCAATAGTTTTCAATATGCCCAACAAAGTTTTCTAGGGGGAGGGCGAAAAGGTTTGCAGGGGAGACTTCGCCCTCTTTTCTCCCCTGGTTACGGGCCTGTGTCCAATAGTGTTAAAGTATGTCCAAAGCATTTTTACAGGGGAGCTGATTTTGCCCCATAGTGCTGCGTAAATAGGCTAGCAACTGTTGAAGCGTTGAAAATGAACGTTCGTTTGTTGCTGCTGTGACTGGCAACGTTGCAAATAAGTGCAACAGTGTGTGAATGTTTGAGAAAAAGACACAATTGGAGTGTCTCTATAAGGTTTAACTTGCAGCTCAGAGTTTGGGTTACTGGCTCAGTTGCTATGAGAGGGGGTTCAGCAGGTACATTGTTCCGGGGCCTGACAGCTACGGAAGGACCTGAAACAGGACAGGCCCGTAACCAGCTTGAGACACCAAGGGGGCGAAAAGTTTTCTGAGAGGGGCACAATTTTTTTAACTACAGTATGTCCAATAGTTTTTTAATTTGTCCAGCACCCCCCTATTTACAATTCCAGCTACAGTAGCATCTCCTGAAAGATTTTTCAGCAAGCTTAAACTTGTAAAAAATTACTTGCGGTCTGCTATGTCACAAACTCGACTTGTTGACCTAGCAAGATTAAACATTGAATCTAGCATTGCCTGACAAGTTGATTTTGATAGTGTTATTAGAAATTTTGCGAATAAGAATACCAGAATATCGCTTGACTAATAGTTAAATGATTTTTTCCTAGATTAGATTTTACTATGAACACTTTAAAAGCCATGTATAAAAAATAGTAATATGGTCACATTTCTTGAGTACCGTTATGTTTTAACGTAATGTTTCATATGATCAATAAACGAGCACTTCTTGTTGAAGTATGATGCACATTAATTAACCTCAATTTTTATTTATTTCAAAATAATTTTGCAAGTCTTAGAGGTCCCAGATGGGTTTTGTTCCGCCTAAAAAAATTTCTCTTGGAGGCACTATACTGGCTCAGTGCACCACGTAAATATCCATCTGTCATATTCTGCTCTCAAGACTAACAATCGAAGAAGAGTCAACAGTGGCGTAGCCAACCCAAAAATTTGGTGGGGGTCAAAAATTTTGGGGGGACCAGAATGCTTGATTTTAGGCAAATAACACTATTTTGTTTAGAAAAACGCCTCTCAAAGCACAAAATGACTATTTTTTCTAAAAGTTTGGCTGGGGCATGGCCCCTTTGGCCCCTCCCTAGCTACGCCTATGAGAGTCAACATCAGATTTCACACAAAATCACCATGGCTGTTTGATGACTAACAATGGTTTGCCTGCTAATGATTTTTCATATTTGCTTTCTGAAACCGTAACAAAGTTTGCGTCGTGCGCTGACAGTGACTTGCCGTACATTTCAAAATTGAGTCCCTTCTACCTGGCTGCGCATATCCACTAGCCACAATGCCAACCGTGCTGTGAGAAACATTCCATTGTTGCATAATTGCGTGGTGCGCTTGCGTTTGATCATGTCTTGACCAAGTATGTTTCTCTTTGGTTCGGCAATACTTCATATAAATAATTCTCTCAAAAATGTCTCATCTGAATTTGTACTCGTTTGCAAAAAACTGCGCCCTTGCATTTCATTCAGGCTACACCTCAGCTTGTGTTGTCCGCATTAATTATCAATTTTGCTAACAAAGTTGCATGCTGTAGTCGTATAGTTTTGCATCCAATCGCAAAAAGTCACGTTAAACCTTGGTCAGTGAGAGAACACGACACTACACGAGTCCGACTGTTCCTTCCGTTTGTTTTCGAACAGTTGAGGTTGATATAAAACACCAGCGAAAAATCTTAACAAGTTTTATCGGGGGGGGG
>Ga0210059_1002180_pt1 | contig 30384 bp, 16 predicted proteins | sample Ectturendosymbi2_FD_188042 | JGI IMG/M metagenome (GOLD analysis project Ga0210059, IMG submission 188042) | Ecteinascidia turbinata endosymbiont from Florida, USA - Sample 2 (SPAdes) (version 2) | ecosystem: Host-associated > Tunicates > Ascidians > Unclassified | place: Key West, Florida...
AGTAACTGTTTAATTTTCAAGAATTGAGGATAGGTAAAAACGCGCCAACCCTGTTAGTGCCGTGGGTTAGCCTGCCATATCCGGTGTGGTCGGTGGCTCCCGGATCGTGTTGATGGCGCCACCCAGTTTGCGCAATGCTCTCGGTGAGGTGACCGTGGTGTTGTAATCGTTTGTGTTTTGTTTTTCTACAGTGTATGCGTGTGATCTGCTGCTGGGAGTGGAAAAGATACTGAGTTTATGTGATTTTGCGTCTTTCCATGTCACAAGCTGAACCTGCTGAAAGAGTTCAAAGTCCATGTACCGCGTAACTAAAATTATAAAATTTCTGCAAAGCGAAACCTTACAATTTTTTCGATAACTTGCGATTCTCTATAAAATTGGAGATAAACAATAGAACAAAAAGTTGTTTGCGATCCTTTCCTGCGTATAAATAATAGGTACAGTGGGACGGGTGCACTTGCTTATCTTCCACCAGTTCTATCTTGGGTTGTGTTTTAGATAGTGCAACTCTCATGTCAAATGTGACTTCTAGTCTGCTTCGGGATTTTGTTTTGGCCTTAAGCAGAGTGGAAAAAGCTGTCTCTCATTCGTAAGGTTGTTGCGAATGAAAACTTTTGAGCCAACTTTGTACGTCCAAATAGGACTGGCTCATTTCAATCCAAAAAGCTGAATATATTTTGAGCCGCCGTCGTTTACTAAATCAAGGAACAGTTCTTTGAGTTTATCTGACAAAGGAAGATCGCGAACTGCTGGTCCAAACATGCTGTCGATGTAACGGTAGTGTTTTTCAAATTCCTGAATATTGATAAAGTGCAGGCATATTTCTTAAAAATTGAAACTAAGATTTTATCGCCTCGAGGATACCCTCTTTTATGCAAAGTTCATTTTCATAAAAAAATGCGTTTATTTGGGGAAACGAGCAGAGCTGTTGCTGTTTTCAAACACCGCTGCGCCAGCTTCATTTTGAAGGCAGTTAAGATTTTGTGCCAGTGCATCCCAAGGTTGGCGGAATTCACGCATTCAAACATGAGCACCAAAAATGACAGGCAAACAGGAAGTTCTTCGCGCTATTAACTTCACGCGGAAGTTGCACATTTCCTTTCACGTAATGCGAAAACTTTTTGGCTCTTTCACTTTCGAAAACAACATCACATGTGAGTGCAACGAAAACAATATTTTATGCATGCACACTTCAACTCTTCTCAGGTAAACACAGGACCTGCACTGAGGCAGGGGTCGGCAACGTGCGGCTCTTTAGCTTCTCTATTGTCGCTCTCTCCGGATTTGATAAAACTTGGGAAATTAATTTGCATTTGATTACTATTAGAATTAAGATGATGACAATTTAGCCTATGCCGTACGAATCGCATGAAAATAATAGTGCATTTGTTACAGACAGGCGCAATCAACAACACAAGAGCACAAAAATGGTTAGCCGTAGCGCATTGCAGAATAGGTGTTTGCACACGACCAGCACCGATAGGAGCAAAAACATTTTAACAGCACCACAAGTGTGGCGTCAATTACCCATCATAATACAGAGATCAGTAGTGTGAGAGAAATGAAGTCATTCCAGCATCAGAACTTTGAGGTAAACGGCTAACAGAAAAAGTGAAGATAAGTCAGATCGGGGTGCACATTGACGCACAGAAGCATGCAAACTGTTCCGAACAAGGTTTCAAATGCTTTGCAATGCGTTTATCATGAGATCGATAGCCAATTAATTTTCCTGAATTTTAAAGCAGGATTTGACGATTAACGTTTTACCAGATATATGTCTTGTGTGCTAGGTTTGGACACGACCGCACGTTGGAACAAATAAAGAAATCCTAGGGTGCCAGTCATGGGCGTAGCCAGGGGGGCAAAGGGCCATGCCCACCTCAAATTTTTAGCACATCTTGTCATTTTGTGCTATGAGAAGCGGTGTCCCGAACAAAATACTGTTGCTATTCATTTCTTGCTCTTCATATTGATTAAATTTGTAATATGTTCCTAACTTATTACAATCTGCTCTTTCATTTGTAACTTGTGCAACTATTCCAATTGTTTGTGGCCTGCATGAAGAAAAATGTAGGCTACTGTGATGTCTTTCAACTGTGATATGAGTAATACAACAATATCGGCGTCGATTGTCGCCAATGAAAAATCAGAAGCATCAGTATCGGTCCAGAATTTTGCCATTGCCCCTAAAGATGTACCAGTAAAAGGTATCCTTGCCTCAGTTGACGACGGATTACCAGGCGTTTTCCCAGCCAGACTGACCTACAGTCATTGACAGATTTACGCATAGGCCATGGCCTAGGGTCCCGTACTTTTGGGGGCCCTGCACAACTCTTTCGTATGACGACTCAATATTAACTAAAACTTTACGAAACTGCGCAGAAGCATAACTTCGCAATTTAATTTACCTTGAAACGAGCTGAAATGCGAATGTTTACTCTAGACTTAGTATTAACAACGACAATACTATCTGCGTATGAGAGGGATGCAGGCCGTCTGTATGAAAGCGGTTACAGAAAAAGAGTGAAAAGGAAAGAACGGTACTAAATTGATGTTCAATTTTCCACTGACAAAAAGCTCGCAAGACCGCCAGACACTGCAAAACTCCGATGAAAAGCAATATTTTCAGTATTGGATCCTACGTTTGGTTGTTTTTGCAAGAATTCCCGCAACAGAGATTGCTTGTTGAAACTCTGTATGTTAGTTAAATTAGCTAGACCAGTTTCTCGTGAGCTTTACCGGGAAAAACGTGTCTACATTAGGCTTACTTCATTTGATTCACTGAGGGTGTTGCGACAATGCTTTGCTGCTGTGCAAACCTTTTCATGCTGTTGGCCACTGGCGCAACTAGTGATTTGAGCCAGGGGGGGCAAAGCTTAGCTGAAGGGGGCCCACTAGCCAAAACTCAGCAAAAAGTTAAGAAATGATAGTGAATCTCTGGATGTCGTGGATGTCTATACTAGCTGAAAAACGAAAGCATCCCGAAAATCTCAAAAAAATCTAAATACTAAATATCAAAATGTCAACTAAAGGGAGCCCAATTTTTACATTTAGCTTGACAGGGGGAGCGGCTCGCCCCTTGCTCCCCTGTCAGTTATGCCACTGCCTATGGCGTAGAGGATTAAAACACTATATTTGGCATCGCTTGGAAAATCACATCTTAAAAACGGTATAAATAAGCCCTGTGTCCACTGAATGGATTGTGCTTGTTTGGTTCATAAAATGTGTGGTTACACTATTACTATAACAAATGGAGTTTACGTACACATAGTCAGATCAACAGCTGGACGATCTTTTCGAGGGCGGCAACACGGTCTCCCATGAAAATGTACCATATATCCGAAAACAAACCTAATATAAACGCTAAAAATCACAAAAATTTAACGAAGAGAACTTCTGAACTACACGAAAGGGCTATAAATTCCAAGAAAAGATTGCAATGCCATTTATTTTTTAGAAGACTGTAGGAAAGGCTTTAATTTCTGTTGAAGATCTAACGCAATTGCAGAACCAAAGTCGGAACAACACAAGATCGATTTTTGAGGGGACACTACACATAAGAAGGGCATACTTTCACGCTTTTCAGACAACCGGTCAAATAGGTCGCACTTGCGTGGGGCCCCAAAGACTAAGATGGCCTAGGGCCCCGAGCTCCTTAAATCCGTCCCAGCCTACAGTAATTTGTGGCAAAGTGGTTTCGACCGTACGATACAACAAGCGAAATAGAGCAGCTTTGACGCAAAAAAGAACACGTGGCATTGCAACAGTAGAAAGATCCAAGTATAATAATCACCAAGGCTGATAAAGGTAACATCCAGAGGTGAAAGTAAGCCGGAACGGCCCGGAACGCCGTTCCGGTGAAATAATTATTGCCGGTACGGCGTTCCGGTTAGAGGAGGTGTGGCCAACTTTTTGCACGTCATACGCCAATTTTTCCAAACGCTAGTAGAGATGCGCCATACCGTCGGACATTTCTTGTAACAGTTTTACTTCACATCATTAGTGATTTACGAGGTTATATAATCAAATACAAATGGAATATCTGTTAAAGCAGCAAATAAACTTCAAATTTACTTACTTTTTAGTGAGATTTCAAACAATTCACCAGTTTTTCAATGTTTGGAGTTAAATTTGTTACTGAAAGCAGCAGAAAACTCTTCGATTTTTCATCAGTCAGGAGCGACCTCGTTTTTCTTTTAATCAATTTCATGGACGAAAAAGCTTACGTGAATTTGTACGTCGTTTCAAAACAACATACATATCATTTGAGCGAATTTTCTTATTCTGGGAAATTTTACATGGTAAGGATCTCCAGAAATTGATCATGTCGTAAGTACCAGGGACTGAAGAAAGCGCATCAAATTTCGTCTTCAATATTAAATTTGATTTGAAGTCAAGAAGTTCCATTTATATGTTACTTGACATTTTCATTATCTTTGTTTCACTAAGTGAAAATGGGTTTATAAATACTAAAATGCAGCCTTCTTCCTTAGCTAAATCACAAAAGCGGTTTTCAAATGAGTCTCGCAATAACTTGATCTGTATAATGCATTTTCTCGTATTGCCATTATCATTCAGTCTGTATGCTCCTTTGAATACGGAGACTAGCTGATATCATCATTTTTTAACTGTGAAATTAAGAGTTTTACTCTCATCTTGAAAGTTTTTTTCAAGATGATAATCAACATCTCATGACTCAGGGATGTTTAAAGAAAAAATCGATAAAAACATTGGGAAGGCTTACTATCTCACTTTATTACGATTGCCGGTATATAACGCGCCACTTCAAATTATCCAATGCGCCAAATTTGGCGCATGCGCCACAGGTTGGCCACCCCTGGCTTAGAGTTTTAAGTACGCTTATATGTATGTCCTTGCTGTTCTTGTTAAATTCACATTTTTTACTATGCCTTTAACAAAACATTCTACAGAAGAACGAATGTACAGCCTCAGAAAATAAGTGAAATACTGTGCAGCGCAAAGTGTTGAGATGAATCACAATGAGGATTCATTTTTTATGACGTTGAGAATGCAGTATTGTTACGTATCATTTGTCACACAGAACGTCTGAAACCGTTTCAGATTACAGCAGTGTTGCCAGATGTGCTACTTTTTCCGCCAAATTTGGCTATTTTTTGATTTGTTTGGAGGGTGGTGGATTTTTTGGCTGGTTTCGCAATATTTTGGCGGATTTTTGTACAAAATTTAAACCAATGTTGTTTCATAAAAAGTTGTAAAAATCCACTTAACCCTGCTCAGGTAACCTCTAAACACAAACACTTTTGTTGTCCTTGCCCAAAATGGGCAGATTTTGTTTATTCGCTTATGCTGGACTAACTGACAGGTTCAGACGCGCGCGGGATTTTTTTTACAACTTAGCAAGTCTTCGCAAGCTCATCCGATCACAAAAAACAACGTGTTGATTTTGGAAAAATTTTTATATGGTGAAGAACAAAAGCAATTTTCCAAAGAAAAATGTGGGAAGTGCTCTTAACAAATGAACAAAGAGTAAAGAAAAATCTAAAAATTCCGCCAGCAGACGTCATTGGTGGTCGGTTTCAGGTTTAAACAGAACCTCATTTCAAGCTTGTGGTTCTATCTGCAATAAAAGTAAATTAGGTTGAGACATGAAATTCTTCTATTTTCATTGCAATTTTCTGCCACATTAATCAACCTTGCCCAAAATGGGCAAATTTTTTACGAAAATCAGGCACATAAGGTAAACTTGCTCAAAATGGGCAAATGCTTTACGACAATTGTTGGGTGATGTTAGCTTCTGGCGAAGTGACTCAAGGTGCGTGATGTTAGCTTCTTGCGAAGTGACTCAAGGTGTCGGCGGTACGTGAGCGACCTGTCCAACGTTACTGCGAGGAATTTGGGCTCGGAGCAGAAGGGCAGGGTTTCGTTGTTGAAGTTGACTTTCAGCTCGAGTTTGGCTTCCTTGTTGTTGAGATGGAAGACAGCCGGCACCGTTTTTGTGGTGCTGAGCTATAGCTTCCAAGTCTGGAGGTATTCATCTACTGTTGCCACGTCCTTGCTCAGCGCCCTTCCACATATTGCCAGCCAATCTCCATCAGCATGCATGATTGCTTGGTCGTCAGCATATGCAAACTTTCTGGACATGGTGGCTGGCAGGTCATAGGTGTAGATACTAAAACGTGAAACAGTCACCAAAAAATAATAATCAAAAGGTCGTAGAAGAACAAGCGGTTTGACGAGGCACTAACTGCTACGTCAAGATTTCTCTTATCAATTTTAAAGTTTCAGCATTTGCACGGTTCAACAATACTCTAATGTTATAAAGTTTCATGAGGGCAAATTGAGGCCTGTCTAAGACAAAAAAGTACACGAACAAATAGATAAAAAATGCCTTAAAAATACGAACAGTTTAAACTATCTCCCAAGTTGACACTTCCAGCATATTTGTGGTTGAATGCCAATCATTCACGAAATTTTCGATCAGATAACCTGTCTCACGACAAATCTTGTAAGTAGATAATAATTAACGAGCAACGCAAAGAAAAATTCCAATACAATTTCTTGAAAATGATTAGAATATAAAATTTCATCTTCATTCTTTGAAAGTTTTTATAAATGTCAAAATTGCTATGCAATGCTTTGAAAATTTTGGCGGGGGCATTTGCCTCAAATGCCCCCCCCCTGGTTTCGCGCCTGATCCACCTCATTGGGATTGTGTTGTATTTTTTGTTAATATTTTCTGTTTGAAGTATTCAACTTCTTGCTGGCATTTTTTCAATGGTATTCATTAAACATTCGTGCCTTTTATTGTTTATTTGTGAGTTCTAGAGTGTTTTGAATGGAGATGGTACGAGAACACTGTATGAAAAGAAAAAGTTGCACAGCAGCATCCTTTTTTGTAATCTTCTTTTATGTTGTAGTATTTTGTGCCTATGTGTCATTCCCAGGAACGCAGGAACAGCGGTAGGACAGTGGGAGCAGTAAAAGAGTCGAGGTCAATGGACTCTTATAAAATACAAAAAAATCGTTACCATAGTTTGTTTCTGTTCAGCAACAATGATGACCTTAAAAATAATAACAGAAACTGTAGAAAACCATTCTGAGTTTTCTGGGTGCGCGGATAACTTCAAAAATGTATTTCAGTTCGATCTTGATAAACAATTAAATTACTTATGATGGTTTTATGGAAAGACACTTCCGCCGCCGTTGCCCCCATTTTGAAAGGGGAGGCGGGACAATGCCCTCGTCATGCCATTCCTCTCCAGTATCACTGGTCATTCACACCAAGGAACGTTGAAACTGCGATACAGTAATGTATAGCGTATCTTCCATAGTTTCCACTCAACAAAACTGCAAAAATCCCCTTGCAAGAAGCTCTACCGGGTGTCATTTTCGCAGAAGCTCGGGTATTTAGCAAGAACTAGCGTCTCATTTTACTGCCAGATGATGCACATTGTACACAGGTCCGTCAAAATCTAGGAAAGCAGCCCCTTGTCAAAGCTGCCCAAGACTAGTCTGCGTGATGCGCAACCTCAACTCAGCGGAAGGAGTCATTTAAGTTTTTCTCAACTGCAGCAGTTCAGTTATGACCGCAATATACTGTAGGTGCTCGGTAGCTGACCCTGATTAAGCACCCGTTATTATGCAGTAGGTCAATTTCTCAATCCCAGGACATAAATACACAAAAAAAGCATCGACACATATCCTCCCGATCTCTGTTAATCACATCATTCAGTAGTGTAAGTGTGGAAAATAAGTCTGACGCGTGAATAAGACCAGAATGTATTAAAAACAACAATTGGTGGCCATCTTGAGAAGCAAAAAAATCCCTCTACCTTCTTTTTTCAAAAATTCGGGACTGAGCAAGATTTAGTGTGTTTTGAGGAATTTGTTTAAGAACATGATGAATACAGTATAAATCTATGATTCTTGTTTTATATTATAACGATATTTGGCTGAGCACCAGCTTATTGAAATATACGAAGACAATAATTTGCCATGTGTTACTAGTGTAATTAAGCAAGTTGGCAATGTAGCAATGTAGCTATTATGCTTATATTCTGATCATCTATACAGACAAGCTACACAAGTTTTGATGAGGGTCCCAGAAGCTAGGGCGCAAGACCGAAAGCAGCTGATATTTTAGGGGGGAAATTGTTGTAACTACTTGTACCTAACAGTTAAACGTGCTTTTGAAAATTTTCCGGGTGGGAATTCCCTGTTGCGGGCCTGCTATGGGGGTGGGTGGTATCAATCTTCGTGTCCCCTGGTAAAATTTCTCTCCGAGACATTGCACACTTGCTCCACAATCGGCAGGCATACATTGGCATGCAATAGAAACGAAATACGAAATAGAGTGTTTTTACTGCAGAAGTGCACTGATCGAAAGTGCCTCTGAGCTTGTTTGCTGCACAGCATAGATATTTCACTTGTCTCTGAATATCATCTTTATGTTTCAGTGAGGCATTTATCCACACACCAAGGTATTTCCTCTTGGTCAAAAATTGTACACGTACGCCATTAAGAAAGACAATTGATGGAGCAGGTTGTTTATAATTTTGAGAGCAAAAAAGAACACCAGTTGTTTTGTTACAAGTAAAGGCGATTTCGTGTTCAGCAGCATAGTCACCACAAATATCCAGAAGACGTTGGAGTCCACTAATACTGGGGCTGGCCGCTGGACACACATATATCATCAGCAAACAATAGATGATTTGCAACCATATTTCCCACAGTGCATCTCACTCTGGCTAAACCCAGCTGGTCTGAGAGTTCATCAACATAAACAGAAAATAAATATGGACACAGAACTCCACTTGCCTTATAGAGGTCCCATTTCACTTGCACGGTCTGTTGCCTGTACCAGCTCAACAACAGTCTTACTATGCCCATAGGTATATTGCGCTTAATTAGTTGAGCAAACAGCAGGTTGTGGTTAGTTCTGTCAAATGCTTTAGGCCAGCGGTGTGCAACCATGCAGCACTGCGGGGCCCAATGCACATAACCAGATTAGTCCACGGGCCAGAGCTGCATGTGTCAAGGTCTAGGGGTAAGACAAGTCGCTAGCCACCCACGGAAGATTGGCACTATTCTTTAAAAACCGTAATGCTTGCTTTAAATCTGGTAGCCTACTTTCCGCGGGCCACAAAACTTCAGCACCCAGACCACGTGTTTCATACCCCTGCTTTAGACGCATCTAAGCATGCTGAAAAAACTGTGGCATCCCAGCTTACATAATACGACACAGACCCTGTAAGTAAAAAAATACACATGTCAGTGCCATGTTTTGGTTTGAAGCCAAACTTGTTTCTGCTGTGGCCAAAATCGATGAGATGCAGGACAAACTATAATGTTCAAGCAATTTGGAGATGATAGTTGCAAGGGAGCAGTGGCGTAGCCAGCCCAATAATTTGGTGGGGGAATATGTTTGATTTTAGGCGAATAACTCTATTTTGTTTAGACCAGTGGTTCTCAAACTTTTTCTGATCGCGTACCATTTGTGTGTCCCGTACTGTCATCACGTACCACCTTGTTCCAGGAAAAGTCAATGTGCCAAATCTCATTCGATCAAGAGTCTGGAAAACCAGAATCGACACAAATGCAACGTGAACAAAATGGCCGCGAGAAATTTTAATGGCCATTTTTAGAAAACAGCAAGGAAGTAGGCAACACAAAAATTCAGGAATTTATTAACAGAACCCGACAAGTAAAAACTACAGCTGTGAATATATTTTTTGTGAAGAAAAACAGAAAGTAGGTCTCTTCGCGTACCACCTTGAAGGTCTTCGCGTACCACTAGTGGTACGCGTACCACAGTTTGAGAACCACTGGTTTAGACAAACGCCTCTCAAAGCACAAAATTACTATATTTTCTAAAAATTTGGGGGGCATAACCCCTTTGTCCACCCTGGCTACGTCTATGTAAGGGAGACAGGTCTGTAGTTCCCAGCATCACTTATGTCCACATCTTATTACATTCCTATGGGATTTTTCCATTCATTAAACACACATAAAACAGGCTACTGAGGTAATCACATACACTCGAGTCAGCATAGAAAATGTGTTCAGCAAAAATGCCATCTTTGACAGCTGCACGATCTACAGTAGTAGTTTTTGCAGTAGAGATTTAATTTTATAACTGTCAGCATAAAAATGTGTTCAGTTTGAAACACATTTGTATCTGGAGGCACTCAGATACACAGAGTGTATTTTACAAAGTTTGAACAACTCCCGCGTAACACAGGCTACGCATAACATGACAGACTCGGCCGATACCCCGTACAGGCTCCAGCGCTGCCATTGGATTGCAGATAAGGATGGTCACTGCAGAATAACAAGCCCGGGGGATTTGGATCCTTAAGTATGCGGATCCAAAACGCCAAATTAAACCGGATAAAAGGTTTCGAATTTTCGTTTCTTGCTCCCTCATTGCACATCACGAGGTGTGTATGGGCTTACTTTTCCCTGGCTCTCTGTTGTGTTTCTGCAGTGTTACCCTATTAGTTGAAGCCTCAAGGGGTTAACTTATTTGTTGCAGGATCACGGTTCAGGTCTAAAAAATAAGGAACCTGACGCTGCCAAGCCAAGGAACTGTAAAGGCTCTCAACACTTTCGGCCCTTAATTACTCTCCATAAGCACTGCAACGTGGCATGCTTTCCTTGATTACATAGAGATATAGAACCAGCTCAACGACATATGTGATGCCAGGGAAATTGGAAACAACCACTTCCGTCCGTGATGTGGGCTTGCATGCCACCATGGTAAAATGTTAGGAAGTTCACATAGCAAGGAAATCCGAACAGTACATTTCTGAAATCACTTTAGAACACACACGTCCGCATTCACTGCAACCCCACAAACATTTAAGGCCTGTGCTGTTTGCGAAGTGCATCCACTTCAAACCAGTAAAAATTTTCATTTAAATACAAGTAAGACTCCCAAATGAGAGTAAGTTTTTTAAGTTTGCCTGAGTGACTTTATTTGGTGAATCTCCAGAAAAATGGTAACAACACTTCCTACGTCTATCAGGTGAAACTTATTAGAACAAAGCAAACTATTGGATCCAGAGCTCAGTTCAGTTTCAGTACAATCGCTTTACTCTCTTTGGAGTGTCCGCGCCCGGCTACATACGTACTGCCAACCCAATGACAACACGTGTGAACCTTTCCCGAGCATCCATCAAATAACGCACGAGTCCGAACAGGTTGCTAACAGCATATTTCACGCTTTCGGTCCTGACACGACCGGGAATCGATCCAACCTACCAGCTTTCGTGGCGCTCAAGCCACGTTACCACTTAGGAGAAAAAAGTGCGCAATGAAATGTAAAGATTTTATGTAACAGATTTGGTAGGACTGCAGGATGGTCACCTCTCTTCCCGCAAAGACACGTTGGCAGCCTATGAGGAAACTCATAATCCTACAAATATCATAATAAAGATTTTATCAATATACAGTACAAGTTTGGTAGACGAAAAGCGGAAATGCTAAATACAGGGTTCCCACGCATTTTTAAAAATCATTTTCGGTACTATTTCAATACCTTTCCAATACTAATTTAAGAAGTTAAATACGATTACTTCTCTTCTTTTTGGGAATTCTTAATCACGAAACTCAATTGTACACATTGCACAGCAATGCATAAATAATGAAGTGCTTTGCCTTCAATGAAATTCTGCTCGGATACTTCAGATTTCTTTTCCATTTAGAATTTCAACACTTTTTCAATACCTAATGCACATTTTGGCAAATTTCAGTACTTTTTCAATACTTTTAATACCGCGTAGGAACCCTGTAAATAGCCTTATAATGAAAATCACGACCAATGAGCACGATACAAACGACATTTTGCAAATGTTTCGATAACTCCTGTTATCACCATCAGTGCATTGCAAATTGAACTGCAGTGATCACGCTGCATGTTCTTATTGGTCACTCAGGAGAACAATACTTTTCAAAAACACCACCGTCCAGGCATGCATTTTTTCGTGAACACCAGCAATCGAGTCTTCATCGGCAAAAACATTCAGCAGTTGGAAGTTTCGCGAAGAGGCGGAACAAGTCCAACAGTATAAAATAAACGGCGTCACATGACTTGAGTAGCGGACAATCGCGCTGTGTCTACACAGGGAACGGCCATTCCCAAATGTTTAAACCAAACTTTTGTTTACAAATGAAGTACAGGTAAGTATACGCTTCCATGCCCAGTCTTTGCGGGTGGTAGGTGGTGGACAAACTTTTCACCTATTGTGGGGCGAAAAGGTCGTTTTTTGTTAGCGCGACGCTTCTAGTGGCTTCAGAGGTTGATATAAAAGTTCTACCTGGGATACGGTACAAGACTTACTAGCAGTTCTCTTACCGACTTGCAATCCGAAAAACTGTTGATCCAGAAGAGACCGCATCAAACTTTTTTCACACGTGCTTCTCAGATTTGAAAAAAATGAATATGCGCCTCATCTTTTAAATCAAACACGTTTTGCTGTGATTAAGACGTAGTGAGTTGGTGTCTTACTGGTTGCCTGAACAACGATGTCACTAACCTCCGAAGTAGTGAAAGCATATCTATAGCAGTTCCATTTCCGTTAGCTGCATTTCGTCGTTTTATTCCGTGAAGCAATAGCATTTACGATAGGACGCTACTGAAGCGAAAGTTGTGTGAAGAACGGTTAAGTCCCAAGTGCATGTGAACAGCTTGTTCAGATGTGAAGAGCTTTTTCTCTTGCCATTTTCACATAGCTTATAAAAACGTATAATTTCGTCACGAAAACACCTTCGAAAAGATGACCCTCATCGAAGATGCGGTCTTTGTTTAAACAGCTACCGGCATTCGACCCAGAAAAGGGAGGGAAAAACCTAACCTGAACACCAGCTCCAATATCTCATTTCCAAATTGATTCGTCCATCCCAAGAAACTTTGCACCAGATCGTGGTCAGTGAATAACACAAAAAATGTCTCGCACCGTCTAAGGCGTCAAAAATCTTTTTCTATATTTTTACACACGGCTGTTGCCACAAACACTTTTCAAGGTGTAGACTTGCTCCGTAATATGCGTCCCAGCTCACGACCTCAACGGACATTCAGTTGTTAACAGTAGAGAGGTCTCACTCCAGAACTTGGACATAAATTCCCAGTGAACGGCCAAACAGAAAGGCACATGATTGCACAGAAAGAAACAATCGAAGGAACAACAAGTTGTACAGTACCTTGACCCGGCAGTTTATACACTTCACGTATCAAAACCATAAATCACAGCAGTGGACACTCGTTATTATTTTTACCGTGGCAGAGCAGATCTCGCCAAATTTAACTATTCAAGGTTTTTAAATTTTGAGATTGAAAAATACATAAGTGACTGACAGACCAACGGAGTATTTAATTTCTTTATGGGACAAACATATCAAAGCGTTTTAGGACATGCAAGTTCCACGGATCTTTCAACGAAATGGAATAATTTTGTAAACCATAACATATTTTCCAAGCAGTTATTAATTTTTTCCCTTCCCACAACACTTTTGTGACTTGAGGTCAAAAATATACTTATCACGAGGTTTGGCGCTCGTCCATGGTGACTTAACTTTCATTTGATTTTGATCCTTTCTAACCAGATATTCTCCCAACGTGAAATACTCATACTTTACGGGAGAGCAAAGCCACAGTCAACGTTTAGCTTCTTACACAGAAATCATGGACAGCACACCAGTTTTCTTTCGTGTACAAAATTCCGCGTAAGATCAAACGCATGCACCTGAGGTCAAATGTTTAACAACGGGTTGGTCAATTTTGCTGCAGCCAAGTTTTTGAAAAGGGCGATGAATGTCAAAACTGAACACGTTTTAATGTAGATACAGCGTCAACGAATCGACAACACGACTATTAAATAATCTTGCAAGCGCACACTCGTGATCTGTCAAATGAATCACGGAACATCAAACGCTTGTTTCGTGGCAGAGAACGAATCGTCATAAAGAAAATCTCCGTCATAGTTGAACATCACGGGTGCTTCGGGTGACGTGCTAAGCTGCCGGCTTGTTCTTGTTTCTCTTGGCGAACCACTCACTGCTCTTGTCCGCTTCAATAGCTTCGTTTAACAGTTGATCGCCTTTAGGATCGACCTGAGCGACAGAAGATCAAAATTATCTTAATGTGCGCAGCAGCTTTTGAGAATTCGTGCAAGCTTCACTGACGCGCATGCTGCACTAAACTACGCGACCAGCAATTAGTTGCATTTTCGCTGCTGCTTAGTGCAACAAGTAGAGACTTCAGTTTCTAAAAACTTACTCAGAGCATGTTTCCATGAAGATTGTGTGAAGGTCGGTCGGGGCTTCTTGTTTGTTTAACTTTAGTTTTGTTCCTACACCTTTTTCTAAATAGAACATAGGCATCACTTCCATATTTACATTGCAATTTGACAATCTGCGCGTTTGAAGAAGGGTGCAGTTACTGCTTGTTGGAATAAAACCATAAAGATCTTCATACAAGAGAAAAACTTGGAAGAAGCTTCAATATAGCCAGTTTCGGTTACATCGCCATACTGCATCGCAGCATCTGGATCCGGTGTCACGCCACATGCTTCGATGGAATGTTTACGAAAAGGCGCCAAAAATTCTGCCGCCACGAAATTGAAGCCAAATGCTTTCCCAGCCTTGCCTATCGCATGAAAACGAAGTTTTCGGCATTGGTCCTAACTGCTTCGTTAAATGGACGTTTGAAACACAACGCCGCATTATCAAGCCTGTGAAGATTCGCGTTAGCTTGTGCAAAGCATCTTTCTGTTCGGACAGTTCCAACGCGGGGCGTGCGCTCAACAGAGGGACAATTAGATTGTTAAGGGGGCTACTGAAGCCAACTGACAAGTTCTTCATCCACAGCTTATTTAAACTAAGGTATTGGCATTTTACGCTTCCCACGTTTGTGTTAATCCTGCGGCGCAGTTACAATACAGAGTAAATTCCATTGTTTTCGCTTAACTTTGTACCCCTGAAAAAATTGGCGCGCTACGAAATGATGAATGGTATGCATCACTGTTAGTTCTCCTTAAACTAAACAGCCAAGTACATGAAGAATTATGTCATACCACCGCAATTGGCCGTGTACGCAAGAGAAACCACACTCAGCGAAACCACCAACAGCTCCGGATTGTGACAAACGTGGGTAAACTTTTGTTTCACGTCCGCTGGCTTCAAGCGACGGGAAAACGGTAATCTGTCATTGCAGCTGTCAGAAGTTCAAGAAGCAAAACCCAGCATGTTGCAGTAAGCTTTCGCGACACACCTTTTCGGCTTGGCGCAAACTTCCGCTTTCGCAAACAAACATTCGGAGATACGAATGATCTTGTTATGATTGAAGACGGCGTGATCGGCCACTTTTGGGATTTGTCATAGTTCAAAACCAGTCTCTTACCCGGTTTAACCAATTGGATCGAAAGATACAAAGCAGTTAAAGGCACCACAAATCATAGGTGTAGGAGCAGGCAAATTTTGGGGGGGCGAAGGATTTTTGCCCGAATTCTCCCAAACTCGCCCGAAAAAAAAACTCCGAAAAAAGTGACCTCAAAAAAAGACTCTCCATGTCATTTTGGTCGCCATTTATTTCAAATCAAAGCATGTTGGGCGCAATTTTTGCTCGTATTTTCAGGGTGCTCGTGAAGGTTTTTAGAGATTTTGACCGGATTTTGAAGGATTTTAAGGAATTTGCCCGGATTTTCACCACATCAAAATTTTGGGTGTGCGCTTGGATCCCCGCCTCCTACACCAATGCCACAAACGGAAGTCAGCAGGTTGAAGACTTTTGTTAGAAGAGAGTCTACTTTGATTAAGAACCATCATCGTTACTGTTGGTTTTGCGCGTAAACTTGTATTTGTTCTGAAGCGTTTTTGTTGGGTAGATCAACCTGCTGTCATGGGCGTCGGAAGGATTTTTCCAGGGGAGAGCCACTGGGGGATTTTTCCTAAATTTTTCCAGGGGGGGGGCAAAAAGTGGTGAAATTTAATTTTTCCCATTCAAAACCAAGGAAACAACCTTTTTTGCTGCAAATTTCAAAATCCTTCCGACGCCCATGCCTACTGTGCTGATGATCTGCACTGGCTATCAACCTTGAAAAAACATGTTATAGGCGTAGTCAGCTGAAACAGTGTCACGGCCTTGAAGTTATGCTTGATGTGTTTTCAGAAGTCTCACTCTCACATGGCCCGCAGCTGTTCGAGGGTATTTTTTTAAGACGAACGAAATGTGTTAGTAATGCGTTTTGTTACGCCATAATCACTCCCCACTGCACAAATAACAGAAGATCCTGCGCACAAGGTAAATTTGCACACGGAACAATGACTTGCCCACGCATTTCACCTTTGCAAAACCCAGAATTTTATGCATCGATGTAGGGTTTCAGACCGCAAGAGCATTTTAACCACATTTCAAGAGAAAGCTGTTTCAGACGGTACAAAATGCAGAACATTTGGTTTTGATTAGTGTCTTGGTAACCATTTTTTACAGCTTTATTCACATTTAAGGAAAAGTTAGTCTTAGTAAATAAACACCAACTCGCATGTCCACCAGTGCTGGATTAACCATTAGGCAAATAAGGCACGTGCCTTAGGGCCAGTAAAAAATCCAGGCCACGGAAAAGTAAAGTAAGAAAATTGTGATAAGGCCTGGGGATGACAAAAATGTTTTCATGTTATCCAATGTAAATAAATAATTATTGTTATAAATATATTTATCTATTTGCTAATCGTCACGATTAATATTGTTGATTAGAACTTGTTTTATTTCAATCGCATTTGTGCGTCTCACTCAGATGTTGCAAAATCTAGTTGGCCAGTCAGCTGTGGATTGTTGCATTTCCGAACACGGAAGTAGCACTCCGAATTTACTTATCTCTGATGGCTACGAATTGCTCTGGGGAACGCTCTTTTTCGCAACTAAAAAGAATTAAAGATGTCAAACCAGTGGTGTACGAGGTGGGGGTGCAAGCGCACCCCCAAAAAGTTTTGATTTGTTGAAAATCCTGGCCAAATCCCTGAAAATGTTGTCAAAATTCTGAAAATTTGGGCAAAATCCCTGAAAATCCGAACAAAATCCCTAAATATCTAAGCAAAATCCCTGAAAATCTGGGCAAAATGGTGCCCAACGTTGTTTGACTTCAAAAAATGGCACCCAACGTTTGCAGAAAAACAAGTGAAGACCATCTTTTGGGGGGTCACACCACAAAAATGGTCGGCAAAAGTTGCACGACAACATTTTTGGCAAGTTTGGGAAAATTTGGGCAAAAATCCTTTGCACCTCCAAGAATTTGCTTGCTCCTACACCTGCTGTATGTGTCAAACGATCAACAATGGGTCAACAACGTCTTGGTACACTGGCACTTTTGCGTATTGAAAGTAATTTGCTTAAAAAATTGACTTAAAAAAAATAGTTGATGAATTTGCTGTTTCAAAAGCGCGCAAAGTTGTAATCTAGCTGGGCATATGAAGGCTACCTATCAAAATTACTGTTAAAAATATTGGCTGTTCTGAAATATTGTGTAATACATTTTCTGTGTCAGGTCCAACTTTTTTGTTTTGAGCCGGAAATATCCGCATTTCAGGTCACTCATCAAAGTATGCCTTAGGGCCAGCTGAGCCTTAATCCGGCTCTGATGTCCACAAGCCATCGCACTTACTGCATGGTCGTGCTGGCAAGTGTGGTCGAACGGAGTTTTGACGTCAAAAGAGCTTAGTGCAATTGAACTAGAACGAGAACGTTGGAGCTGCGTGTTTACATGCGCTTCAGAACGACCGGGTTCCAAGGGTGTTCTGCGCTGCGGTCCTTCGGCCAGCGGCACCAGTTTGATGAGCAAACTAATTATTTTGGTCGTTGTAGAGCTGTATGTTTTCCAGTTACAAATGACAAACGAAGGACAGCTTTCTGCGACAGCACTTGAATGGCACAGTCGTCACTACTTTTCACAAAACTCAGCTTGTTTAGGGATGATGAAAGGTAAAAACAGATTAGGCCAGGATTAGAAATAATTTCTTTGCAGAGACTACTGCAACGTTTCAACATGCGTCAGAGAAAACAAAAGGATTATCACAACCTTGCAGATGCCTATTACAACACCCAATTTTCTGCAGTTGAAACACGATTAGATTACATTCCAGCAAACATGGTGTCCAACAGCACTGTTTGGAGGCAAATCACCATCAGCAATTAGCCTATGTAAGCTAATAGGCCATTAACTATGTATGTAAATTCCATCAGCATTTTCCAGTGGACAATATTGACATTAAAAAACTGCAGTGAAACAGCAGTATAGCGTACTACAAACAGTAAAACCAGGCCATGTTACGTAGCCTACAGAATTTTACTGCACTGTACAGTCACGCAGTAGTTTGATGTCATTATCACTGCAATATGGATTGCAAAACTCAACACGTTGCACCACTTCAAAACAGCAGACGTGATTTAAGTCAAGCTTGCATCATCCAACCAATGCAGGCGTTAAGGCGACTGCCAAACCTACTGTGAAAGGCGCCTGCTTCGCGAACACACTTTTACCAGGGAGCTCATTTACGAACCAAGCAACTACGAGCGGAGCGTGCTGTGCTCCCTTTCCCGAGAGCTCATTCGATCACTCAAGCATTTGGTGATTCAGCAGCAATCGTGTCACGTGACCTGGCCAGTGAGCTAATGAGATCACTTAAAGCGTCATGCAGAAAGCGCTAATGAAAGCTCGCGAAACCGAATTACGAGTACAACAAAAAATGTTTCTTCACCTGCGATAATTCTCTGAACGCTTCGTCGCCAACAAAACAAATCTCATGATCGTCCGGATCAGCCAAGATCACGACTTCTACAGTTGCTTTTCCAGGAGTGTCGAGACTGACGAGTTTGTTCAGTATTGTGCCGTTGATTTGTATGACAGAGTCTTGGATGCCAGCAAGCTGCAATTAACACTGATATTTTTGAACAAAGTAACGCCATCAATAAGTTTGCGATTTATTTTCTTTAAAAAAACGGTAAGAAGAGCCCAAGAGATCCATTCATCATTTTTCATAACCACACGTGAACCGAGCGCTGTCAGACAAGCTATCAGCACTATCACCCCCGAATGATCGTTTCGTTGTCAACGCACAGTGTATGACTGGATGAACAGGTATTTGGTTTCACAGTGCAGTTGTACAGGAGTTAAGAAATCTTACTCTAATCAGAACAGTATCTATCGAAAATAATTATCCTTCCACAGCACTGCATCAGACACTACAGTATGATGTTTACCGAATGTACATTTCGCCTACTGAGCAGACATTTTACGACTTTTATTAGAAAATCAGCAACGTGATCAGCTGAAAATGCCGTAAGAAAATTACATAAACGATTACAATTTAGTTTGTTTATTAAAGCACAGGTACGCTACCATCACAAACTTCTCTCCTAGTTATTTAAACTTTTCGAAAAAAACGAGTCGACAACTAAGGAATGTGGGCACGACACATCAAATGAAAGCATATGCACTTCGTAAGGTAGAAGTGGCATAGAAGCAAACGCAATGCTGAAGGATAGACATCTATTCAAAATGAATAAAAAGTTCTCAAAAGAACTTACAGGAAAACGTTTGAATGCAGTTTTCAACTGCAGTCTTGCAACTTTGAGGTGCTCACCTCGAAATAATGCGAAGCTGCTAAACAAGCAGCGACTGAATAGTACGGCTGGGCACGGGAATATCAGGCTGTGTCCAAGAGCGTCGTGCATGCGCACTCGACGTGAAAATAAAGTAAAACAATATAACAGCAAAAAACTGTCACGAAGCATCACACGTGAAATACGTGCCTGATCACGTGGGCACGATATCGCCACCCGACCGAACGCTTTCTTGTGTTCGACTGGTCCGTTCACTGCGTGCAGCCGAAGCTTGGCTTGATCGTCGGTGTAACCAAGAGTGGCGCTTTCTTTCGTCTGTTCGTAAATTGTCATGCCGGCAATGCGTTTCCAATAATCTGAAGTGTCACACGAAACCATTCCGCGTTAAGCACAACCGTCACAAACTACGAAATCTTTCTCTTTCGTTGGCCCTTACTTCGTTTGGGCCAGAACGGTGCGTGGGCTGCTGAAAATCACGTGCTGCTCAACTTACCACCGCGTTAGGCGAACAGCGACAGAATCCTGGGGTCAAGTAATCAAAACAAAAACCTAACGCCAGTTTGAATTGGATCGCGATAAGCACGAAAAGAACACGGATGGCAATGCGAGAAGTCGGGGAAGAGCATGCAAGTTTTAGATGTTGTGGGTAGGGTGACCATTTATGCAGATTCGCATTTAGACACAAAGAAGTTGAAAATCACCCACCACATTTTGAGAAGAGGTTGATGTAGGCACGAAAAATGAACTGCTTAAACTCGATCAAATTATGGCAAGTTGCCGGCTGTGTTACTTGTGCCCGAAGTTGCATCCGATATACAAAAAGTAACACATGACTGTTTTTTGGAACTAACGTTTCGCCAAGCTTGCACAGCCGATCGAAAGGGCGAAGTTGAATTCCTAGATGTTAATCATTACATAACTACTGACGATAATTTTGGTATTGTCACTACAGACTTCGTGAAAGTCACACAGAGGGAAGGCAGTTTATTAACGGAAAATCACACCACCCAAAGTCAACATTCAAATCTATCTTATTTGAAGCAATAAGATTGAGGCGTCTTAACCAAAGGAAAGACCACCTCAGCAGCTTACAACGACTCAAAGAAAAAGCGATTCGCTCAAACTTCCCTTTGGGCATGATTAATGACATGATAGCAATGGCATAAAATTGGGAAGAAAGGCCACGGTCCCCAAAATGCGACAAGAAAGATGATTCACAGGTTAGGGCTACATCTTTCCCCCACCTGATAACTCTAACAAAGAGAGAAAAAAAATGAAATCCGAAGACAATGATAACCTACAAAAGACCTACTACAATTGGGCAAATACTTACAAAATACCAAAATACAAGCACCTTGCTATAAGCAAGACGAGGGAGATGTGAACTGTGTGTCGGGACCTTGCGGTCACTGTGCTCTTTGTTGTCGCTATGTGAAACGCAACAAATCAATGGTAACATGTGTTTCACAAATAATCAGCAAAACTAAAACCTTCCCACTGAAGCAAAACTTGACAGGCGCAAAATATGCTTTTTATGTAGCGGCTTGTGTGATATGCCATGAACATTAGGTCAGCCAAATTACGAAAAAATTTTCCAAGAGTTGGTCATCGCACCGTGGTAATTGGAACAGACCCAACTGTAAAAATGACAAAGATGAAACGGCCTTGTCGCGGCACTATTCAGTGTTCTATGGTAACGTAAATAAATTGCCAATACATGAAGCTTACACGGTTACTTTTGTCGAAAACCTGCTTTTCATTCTCTGATTATCTGTGAAGATAAATGGTATCACCAACTTGACGCACAAATTATAATTGAAAACACGATCCTTCCCCACGTGAGATAATTTTCGTTTCCCTTCCCGCTGTGCGTCGACGTGCTTTGACTTTCGCCACCACCGCGCCGGGGTTCGGTTCTCGTCAGCAACAGCGTTTCAAATGCGCGCTGAGGTTTGGTTGCCGTCGCTGCAAAACTGCAAGTCTAGTTTACGCATTCTGCAGATATTGAATCATACGGCGTGTTGTTTCAAGCGGTAGTTGGACGCGTCGCCTTGCCAGTAGTAGCGAATTTTAAATGCATTTATCTGAGAACGACGTATTCTATAGTGTTGGGATTTATTAAGTTCATTTACTTTTGCGGTGTGTTTTGCAGTTTCAGTGAATGCGTTTAGTTGAGTTAGACGTAATTTACAGTTTTAATTGTCGCAATTGGTGTTGCATGATTTTCCACTAGTCTTGAGGTTGTTCGTTTTCTCTGCCCTTCAACGTTTCACCGGTTGGCACTGCTTGCAGATGTCACGACTGACGATGTATAGTGCGACACGAAATCGATTTCCTACTAAAAATTTGCGATTGAGTCCTTGCTTGTTTCACCTGTGGAGTGAAGTTACCTGATGACTAAGTGGGTTGCTATTTTAATTTGGTTACAACAGGTTGCTGTTAAAAACATTTGCAAATCAAGTTTTTCAAATTACGGAAAGTCTTAGCTCAGTTCAGCTCCCACACAGCACTTTCAGTAGCTTGTAGAAAAATACCAGTGGACGCCGAACGCAGCTGTGCATTGCAAATGTCAAGGCACTCACCAACTGATGTTTCGAGGTTCGATGAAGCAACCGTTACACTTTGGACCGGATCTGCACAAACGAGTTGAGCATATTTAGTATCACAGCTCGATATATTGAAGTCAAAAGCAGTGCTGCTGTACACCCTAACACAAGCCTGCACAACATACGGCCCGCGAGAGCTTTCTCAATTGTAGAAAATGTTGCAAAAGCTCGACCTCGAATAAGTAATTGTCGCTCCAGAATTTATTCCATACTACAACGAAATCACCACATCGAAATGAAATAGACATTTGCGTCTTGCGGCAAGTTTATGTTGATAATTTGACCCTTCGAGCTTTGTGCAGGCCTGCCCTAACAGATAGGTGGGGGGAGCGTCACTGAAAGTTTTCAAAACAGTAGTTAACCGGCGATCACGGCATTGTAAGCAAAGATTCCAGTGTACACAATGGGCAAAGCCAGAATTATTTGCGAGCATGAGGTCACTATTACAGAAATTTGGACGATCGTACAAGCGCGTTTACATTACGAGAAAAAAACGCTCTGTCTACCCACAATCAATGCAAATTGAAATAAAATTACCTGTTGGAGGTTGTGGACAATCAAGCAAAATAAATCTGTAGCCACCTGGAGCTTCTGTTTCGAATGAGTTATCAGAAAGCTTAGACAGTGACCAGTTTGCTTTTTTGCATCGTTCTATGGCTTCTCGTGATTTTATTGTAATACCCTGCAAAATAAAAAGTCAACACGCACAACTGCAAGTGTTATAGAGCAGGAGGACTTTTTTCCAATAAACAACAAGGCGCAAAAACTGTGTACAACGCTGTGAAGCTGACTGAGCCGAAATGTGGGCCAATTACTGCGAATACTACAGTCGGATATATGGAGCGAAATTATATCGAACGAACAGCAACTGTTGCCAGAAGCTCAACGCTGCGGCAACATTGGTGGTTACCATTTTCTGAGAACCCAGTTTCAACGGCATTGTTGTGAACAAATGCAACTGTGAGGTGAAGTAAGATCCTCCCCACCCGCTTATGCTATGAACTGTGGTCTACGCAAAATATTCCTTGAATCAAAAATGCTTCCTTGAATAACCTACAACCTGTAATAAATAATGCCCCCAACCCGAGTTTGATAAATCTCTTTCATGAGTGTGTCGCTTGGAGCGGAATGTTTAACGATCAGAATACGAAGGGGTGTACGCATGACAAAGTTCAAACCATGCACTTGTGCACAGCGCAATCATGCACCGCCAGTGTAAATTTTTATAAATCATTCTAAACTGTAAACGTTTGTTAATTTTGTATTTTCAATAAATGAGCACCATGCACTGAGTGTATTGGGGGTAAATCTGGTAATCTTGTTCGATAAAAGGGTAAGGTATGTAAAATTGGTTAAGAACCACTGGTTTATACAGACAGCTGCAAATTTTCTTTACAGTTTGAAATGTAAGCTCGTCCATGTGGAGCCATCACACAAATCTTTTATGACTTAAATTAAGCTTCTAATAATTGAGCCGTGACAGGTTTGACGTGGAAATAGCATGAAGGATTGCACCATCAGCGGCAATGGAAACAAATTGTTACATGAGTTAAGTTTTCCTGTACTACTGGAGATTGTTGCGACCGTAGTCAGTTTGGTCGATAGTCTTGGTGGAGCAATGCGTAAATTGTCAAACAAAAGAAACAGTATCTCCTTAAAGAAGCAGTATCTCCTTATGGATAAAGTATGACATCACTGAACAGCGAAAATAGTACGAAAGTGGCAAAACTTCCAACAGATTTCGATATTCCAACAAGGACGTTGACTAAAGTTTCGAAAAATGAGGACAAAATAATATCTGACATTTTCTTATCACAGTATACGTAAAAATACAATGAAGTTAAGTAGCAACCTAATGAAAAAACCCTTGTCAGTTGTCACCCTTGCCAGGCTTCAGCATTGAATTAAAAGGCTACCATAGGAACAATTTATTGTAGTTCAGATATAAAGACAGTTCGCCTATAACAATGCTTTTTATCTGGTCCCATGAAGTGGGCAATTCCTACTGTAAATATTAAAGCGTTCCATTAATTTCCAAGTGGTTTCTCTCAGGAAGGTTTGTTCATACTCGTAGCAACAAGAGGTCTGCAAAATTGATTCAAGCATTTATGCTACACCCAGCCCTCATGATTCTAGACAGGGCTGTAGCATCAACACAAGTTAAAATCTCATAGAAGCAAAGCTGAATAAAAACGAAAGAAATTTACCAAGATAAATTTGTTTTGATCTAGGCTGGGTATTTTTAAAATACAGCACAACCTGGAACACAAGAAATTATGTTCTTTGAGGAGCCTGATTGTTTTAACCATCTTCGCACACAAGGCATAAAACTGATGGTGCCCCAGACATACTTGGAAAAGAACTGTAGTATGAAGACCACTCAAACTTTGTAATAAGCTGATGCATTGCACATCCCAACCACCCATATGACCAAAGCAGGCATGCAAGAGTGCATGCACAAGTATAGAGGATGTGTTGATGCTGTTCCTCAAATAATGTTTTCCACAAGAACATGTTGAATTTGAACAAACACTGAAACATACATACAAAGTGCACATATCACTATATATGCAGCAGTGTTTTTGCTATAAACTAAATTAAGTTGCTGATTGATTCTCTTACTTTTTCATTGGATTTGCCATAGATGCACTGTATGATCCATAATATAAATCAGTACTGCAAGGCTGGATTGTAAGGAAATGATTCAATGGCCTAAGATAAATACCAACATACCATGAAATCATTTCCAAGGGCATATTCACCAATTCCATAGTTGTATGTCAGCTCACACACAAAGTGATCATCTTCTGGTCCATATCCTACCATTGTCTTGCTCCACTTGCCATCATATGGTCTAAAAAATGGCTCAACACATCAACCATCAAAAATTAGGATTTGCTTATAAGCTACGCAAAACAAATATTTTGTTGAGGTAACTGGAGAAAAGCAATGACCATTATTGCTTTCTGTCTTTTGCAATGCCTGTTAAATGACACATGGATTCAAATAACAGGTGAAGATGAAAAGCAGGACGTAAATTGTGTTCAGCAAGGTGAAGATTTAGAATTAAAAAATTTAGATTTTTTATCTCATTACAAGAGTTTTACATAAAAGTTACACAGACACCACAAGTTCTATGAAAAGTTATGGTCAACACATTCAAAATCAAACCAGGAAGCTGCATGTTATGCATTAATAAAAACAGGTTTAGTTGCAATAATAACTAGTAGTGATGCAGAAACACAGCACAAGTAATAAATAAATGTGGTAATCATTTTAAGTTACTTTTAAAGCATTTAAATCTATCAGTACTGCATTAAAAATGAAATACAGCATAAATAGTACAGTATTACAAAAATGCAATCAACCATTCAAATACAAAGCAAGGACCAACTGGGAACCTTGTACATAATACAATAGCCCCTGTAGTAAGTACTGTTACTTTTATCACTGGTATATAAATAGCACAGCGCACATAAACATATTAGAATGTATGACATCTCCAAATATTTTTCAACATTATCTGAACTAATTCCTGAATTTTATTATCATGCAATGTACATGACATAATTTACTTTAAAATTGTGCATGTCACATCTATAACCTTAAATTGACCAAATAAAACAAACAATACAGCAAAACAAGTAGTGAATAACTTGTGAAACATCTCAACAGTTTATTTCTCTATAAGAAAACATTCTAAAATTGTAAATCTAGATTACAATAAACTCAGGTTGTTAATTCCTACCCATTACAGGTTGCTTTGCATCCCTCTTCAAACTCTTCATGGCGCAAAATCTGAAGTACAAGATGCAATTGTAAACAAGTTTGCACAACCAAAAAGCACTTTGCAACAAACTCACTTGTGTCTGCATGCAACATCTTAAAGTTGCAAACTTGTTTTCTGGTCAGCGTATGAGTATGATGTTGGTGGTGTTACTAAACACTTTCACTACCAGTGTATGTATCTTTACACAATGGAAATTCTAGAGCAGATGCCAGTCTATGTTGACTTTGATTTGATATAAGCTGTAATCTTTGTCTTAAAAGTTCATACATATGAAAACTATGAGAAATAGTAGGTTTAACATTAAGCATTTTTTGGCTTCAAATGCTTTTTGTCAACATTGTACTACACTGAACAGAAAACTGCAAGTAGTTTTTCCAGTGTTTTCATCACAGAAGGTTACCTTACGCTTAGGTCAACTGTCACAAACATGGTCCTTTTTATTTACTCAATAATGTGGTTTTATTGACCTGATCTTAGTAATCTGAGTGATCGTGTGTGTCCACATAGTGATCCAGTATTTTCCTAGTTTTATTTCACAATATTTTCTTGTTCTTAGAACAAATTAAAACAAATTCCCTGTCCAACTTCCCAGTGCAAATACTCGCATTATAAATATTTTTTCCATTATTTTATTGGAAAGTTATATTCTCACAGCTTTTCATCATACGTTTCATGTGGAATAGAAACTCAGTAAAGAGACCTACCACAGTAGTATGAATTGAGTTCAAAAGACAATTCTGTACCAGCATTCAGCAAGCCACACTAAAAAACTTAAATGGATATGCAGCCTATAATTTACCCATCCCATGGCTGGCTTAGAATAAGCATTAAACAGGTAACAACTTCAAATAACCTTCATTCCAAGAATTTCTCTATAAAATCTTATAGTTTCTTTTCTATCTCCAACTTTGAAGACATAGTGTAGTGTTCGACGTCCAGCCATGTCAGTTGGTTGCAATGAGCAAAGAAAATAATTCAGCTTAGTGCCTGAACAAAGGTATATGAGAAAAAACTAACAACACTAATCTTAATAGCAAGTTAGCAACCAGTTATAGAGTTGCAAAAAAAGAAAATTTCCATGACAAAAAATAAGAAAAAAATAGTCATGGCAAAGTCTTCAGCAGTTTTTTTTGTTGTTTTAAGCTATTACAAAAGCTGTTGGGGTACAAATATTCAGATTAAGTGCTCTGAATAAAAATTACCTATTTGACCTTATAGACTTATAATAAATACTACGGCCAAAGCAAACGATACAACTGACATCTTGCAAACGTTTCGATAACAACTGTTATCATCTTCAGTGCATAGCAATAGAACTGCAGTGATCTTGCTGCAGGTTCTTATTGGTTAATCAGGACCTTATAGAAATAATAACAATGGCATGAATGGGTAATGATATGTAACTGATATGCTAGAGTAGGTTTAACAGACAAAGAAAATTTTGTTTACTTTACTGAACAAAGCTATTAACCGTCTGGCACATGTTTTTGCAAAAATAGTCATCATAAAGGGAGCCCTGTAAAAGGTGGAGCTTCGTAAATAGCGGAGCTTGGTTGCGGAGATTTGACGACGTAACCGGAGTGGATAAAAGTTGTGTTGCAAAAACAAAAAAAAAACGAAAAAAAGTGGAGGAAAAATGTTAGCATCATTGCAACTTAATATGCGTTTCTCCCAAACATGGAAGTTTGCGATGTTTAAAAGCTTTATACATTCATCATGATTCGAAACTGTTAAAACCTATTTTTTTTGTCCCCGAACCGTTGTGAAACTCAGATAACCAAAAATTACCAAACTTCAAAATAGATTTTTTTTACCGCAGTGTAATTTATATCACCTTTTGCAGTACAACTATTTTTACCACCGTTTAGTTCTCATTGCTTAAACGCAAAATATCAGTTTTAGTGACTCAGGTTACGTCATCAAACCTCCGCAACCCTTACCAAGCTCTGCTATTTACGGAGCTCGGCCTTTTACAGGGCACCTCACAAAGCTTTATAAGTCAAAAACATTCATCTCAGCAATCTTCGCCCAAAAGCATTATGTACAGTAACTTTAAACTTGTTCTACACAGAGGCACTGCGATACTGTAGCTTATATTGGCCTTAGGCTTAAAACAAACAAAAATAACGTGTGACTCAAGTTTATAAAAACATACTATGTTTCACAGTGAGTATATCTAGTCTACTGTAACCTGCCGGGGCTGCAACCACAGTGCTGCACTGTGGTGCAGTATATAACAAAAAATATAGATCCAAAACGTATGAGTTCAAAGTCTAGCCAAGGCCTAGTACTGTACCATATCGCATATGATAGGTATATAGTAACTACAGTACTGTTTGTCATAAGTAGTAACGAACACCATAATTTTGTTGGCACTTCCGACTTCGGTTCGACAGTACGAGTACCAGACTTTAATTCCATTCCACGGCTTGTGTAAAGTAGGGGAACACTGTTCTGGATCTATAGAGTTTTCTTACGTTTCATTCACACATACTCATATTTTTCTTGAAGTTGTTTATGTCCCGTGAACAAAGTGCCAGTTGCATGTGCCAAAACTGGTTTCTAGCTACACGTGCCGCCGAGTATGCGGTATTCTTCCGGCGCTACACTAGTCATTCTTGCAGAAATTTCTTTCGAGTTTTCATCACTCTTGTTTCTGCTGAGTCATGCCAATCTTAATATGATGCAGCATAAACACAGCAAATTTGTTACAGACCCCTGGCCAATAATTTTTTCACCAACTCTAGTATTTTTATCACATATTGTGACCCTGCGTTACAATATTATTTCTGTATTTTTAAAAATGTGTTACAGCGTTGATGTTGATTTTAGTAGTGTTCTGCAGTGATGTGCCCGAGTCATGTTTCGATATTTGTCGAGTCAGAGTCACAAGCGCCTCGAGGCCTCGACTCGGTGTCGCGTAAGAAATCATCTAAAAATTTTTCGAGTCGAGTCACAGCGAGTCAGAGTCCAATCCAAAGAACTGTTGAGTAACTTCGAGTCATTGGTTTGCAAACTCGAGTCAGTATCGAGTCAAATAAAATTCAATAATTTTTGCTATAAAATGGTGCACAACGAACTAAAAAATGGCGCCCAACAAGCTTAAAAATGGTTCCCAATGTTGTTTTAGCAAAATTTTAATGATAACTTGACAGTAGTGAATCAAAGCTACGTTATCGTAAAAACAACAATACATAATGTCCATTAGTTGCTATTCAGGACCAGGTTTGTCACACTTATGAAATTCTGTATGCCTAATCAATGCTTTTTAAGGCGTTTCGAGTGACCGAAACGGTCCCTCAAATTTACCCAACAGTCTCTCGAAACACAGGAGAATTTCTCTGCATAACCACCACCAAAATACACTAACACCTCACTTTATGACCGTTGCGGTATTCTGATGAAGCAGTTGCGGTCTATAAAAATGTCTTGACTGTTACCAAGGTCAAACCTTATGAAACAAGCCCACATCATTTGTGATTTAACAGTGGTTCACTTGTTCAGGGGTATTTTTAACTTGGGGCCCCACTGTTAACATGCTACAGGCTCCACCCCACCATAATCCGGCACTGAGCCTGGCATGTTGCCAGCTAGTATGAAAAAAGTTTCAGTAACGTCGGATGAAGGAACCATAACTAAAGCAGGTAAGCAGCGAGGAGCCAATCTTAAACTGTCATTCTTTTCGTAGTTGACATGCCAGGCCACTTAAACCTAAAACTTAAAACCATGGATTTGGATCGTGTGGATTAAGAATGGATCTTGTGGATCAAGAGTTTGAATAATTAAGTGTGTGCGTCTTGATCTGTCTAGCGATAATGTGTCTAAGTGATGAAATGTCCCGGTGTTTAATTGTCTGCGTGATTAACTGTGTAGTGATTAAATGTCAGTGATTAACATTGTGTGATTAAATGACGCATGATTAATAATGATAATAATGATATTTTATTGCGGACTCATGGTCCATATCACAGACACAAGAGCATAAAAAGTTTTTTGCTGTACATCAGCGCACATTACAGAAACGGTGTCAGCATATGACCAACATTGGGAGGAGCAAAGCAGTTCATCCTCTCCACAGCTGTATCGTCATTTACAAAAGCACAGAAAATGGATAACCATACAGTAGGGCATTACACAACCGGTGTTAGTACTTGTCCAGCCTTGAGACGAGCAAGGCCTATCCCAGCACTTCTTACTTTTTTATGCTTGGTGTGTACACAGTCTCCACATACTTTACTACACAAAAGCAATACTGGTGAGACGCAAAGTCCGAAACAATTCACGGACAACTACTGCATTTGTTCTCCATACAGGAGTGTTGAATAATTGAGGAAAAATGAAGATTTGTAAAAAGCATCAGACATTTGAAGCGATCGAATAAAAAAGTTGGATGA